>Ga0210077_1000067_pt1 | contig 59248 bp, 46 predicted proteins | sample RushMan_CattailN_5_FD_185556 | JGI IMG/M metagenome (GOLD analysis project Ga0210077, IMG submission 185556) | Wetland microbial communities from San Francisco Bay, California, USA, that impact long-term carbon sequestration -... | ecosystem: Environmental > Aquatic > Marine > Wetlands ...
CCGCACTCTGCCGCGGCCCGGCGGCTCTTCGACCTGGCCAAGCCCCAGGTCTTGTCGGCCTACGGGGAGTGGACGAAGAAATCGGGCTACTACGAATGGGCGGCCGGGAAGCTCAAGGAGCTCGTCTACGAGGACGCCCGCTACGACAACCCCGTCAGGGCCCTCAAGGCGGACGTGTTCCTCCTCACCCGGCAGACGTTCGTCGAGTTTCCGGACCTCCGTGTTTCGGGCCCGGATTTCAGGAATTCGAGAAAGATCTCCGACGCCAACCCCCAGCAGAAAAACTTCCTCTGGGGGCGCCGCATTCTCTTCGGCTACGCGAACAAGGACGGCAAGCGCCTGCAGGGCATCCTGGCCATCCCGGACGATTACAAGAAGGGCGAGAAGCGGCCGATGATCGTCATCTTCTACGAGAAGAACTCGCAGAACCTGCACGCCTACAGCGCCCCGGCGTATCTTCCCAGCATGGGCCGGATGCCGATCCAGGCCACGAGCGACGGCTACCTGGCCATGCTCCCCGACATCCACTTCAGAACCGGGAACTCCCACTCCGACATGCTCGAGTGCGTCGAGGCGGCGACGAAAAAGGTCATCGAGATGGGCTACGCCGACCCGAAGCGGATCGGCGTGTCGGGCCACAGCTACAGCGGCGAGGGTGCGGCGTTCATCGGGACGATGTCCAGGATGTTCGCCGCCGTGGGCATGGGGGCGGGGGTCGTCGACCTCACCAACGACTTCGCCATGCCCTGGGGCTGGGGCTACGGCCGCCAGGGCGGGAGCGGAAACACGGCCTTCAATTACTACCTCTACGATCAGGGCCGCTGGGGCTTCTCCCCGTGGGACAAGCCCGACAAGTACCGTTTCGAGTCGGCCCTCACCCACGTCCCCGACGTGACCGCGCCGTTCCTCATCATGCACGGAACGTCCGACCCGACCGTCGGCTTCATCAACGGCCTGGCCTTCTACAACGCGCTGAGGTATCACAACAAGCCGGCCGTCCTTCTGGCCTATCCCAACGAGGGCCACGGCCTGCGCGGGCTGGCCAACCGGAGGGACCTGACCATCCGGTTCTTCGAGTTCTTCGACCACTTCCTCAAGGGCGCGCCGGCCCCGAAATGGTGGACCGAGGGCGTGCCGTACCTGAAGAAGGAGGAGCGGGCCGAGAAATAGACGTGGCCGTGCGGAAGAATTCTTAGGCTCGCGGCCTTCCCACAAGCGGTGGACTGTCCTTTATGGCCCGGCGATAGACAGGCTTGACGAGGAAGGCGAGGAAGCTCCCGGTCATCGTCCCATCCCACATGAGGCGGAGAAGCCTCAGGATGCCCTCGCCAAAGAAGGCAACGGCAGCGGCCAGGAGGATGAAGCTTCCGATCTCGAAAATGCCCAGGGAAACGTTTCTCAGGCCGGGGCCCACGATCGCCAGGGCGGCCAGGAAATCGAACGCGACGGAAAGGATGACGTACGGCCGGGGCCTGTACCGCCCGTAGAACTCGAGCTTCTTCTGCATGGCGGCCGGAAGAAAACCCCAGAGAGGAGCGAAGGCGTAGGAGAGCTCCGAGGACCTGTTCCGGACCTTCTCCAGCTCGGGGTCGAGGACCGGGAAACGCTCTCCTTTGCCCCCTCCCTCTCCGCCCTTCCGGAAGCGGTAAGAAAAGTTGCCTTTGTCGCGGCCCGATCCGGCCAGCACGTAGGGCTCACCTTTGTACGTCACTCCTCCGGCCCTCTCCCACCAGACCTTCGGCACGGGCGAGACGATGTCCAGAACGTCTCCCATCTGGAGGATCTCGTCGCCGGGGACAGACCGAGGGTCTCCGGACTTCAACCGGAAGTCGAGGAAAACCAGGGCCAGGCTTCCCATGGGCTCTCCCGAGGAGATGGCCGCGGCCAGCCGGAAGACGCCCTCCGACATCCCCGCCATGGCCGGCAGGCCGACCCAAGCCGGGATGGACAGCCCCATCCCGCCGGCTCCCGCGGTAACCATGTTGATGACAAACAAGACCGCGAACGGGAATGCGACCGCGGTCTCGAGCGCGGCCGACCAGAATGTTGCCCGACCCGGATCCATGCCGGTGGCCCGGGAAAGGCGTTCCTGGCGCCCGGCCGGAAGGAACCCGAGGAAGGGTTGCGCGGCCCAGGCCAGGAAATTCCTTTTTCCCTCGACGCGTTCGCCGCGCAGCCCGGCGAGGAATTCGCGTTCTGCCGCCTCTCCCCACTCGACGTAGACGCGGATGGTATCGAGCCCCGTCCAGGGCTCCAGGCGGTAGACCCACTCGTCGCCCGATTTTTCGGCCGCCACGACCTCGAAGAGGTCCTCCCCGATCCGGAGCGCCGTTCCGGGATGACCGGGCCGCCGCATCTCCGCTTGGAGCCGGGGCCGGAACCGCGGATGCGGGGCGGGAAGGCGGATTTCCTTCAAGCTTATTTTCGCTTCTGGCCGGCGATCTCGGCCTCGCCGTACTGGAGGTTGACCTCGCCGCTGAGCTTGTCCCCCGTGATGACGGCCTGGTAGTCGAGGTCCATGCCGTTGACCGAGACCGAGAACCGGACGATGTTGTCCTCGAAGGTGAGATTCTTCATCTCCGTGGCTCCGGCGGAGCCCGTGTACGTCCCCTGGAGGCGGCCGTCCTTGAGGAAGAACTCGAAGGTAAACGAGTAGGAGACCTCGACGGTGTGGACGTCCCAGGTGCCCAGAAGCGCGGCGTACTTCTCCTCCGGCTTCTGTTCCTGTGCCGCGAAGGTGGAGGCGGCGACGGCGGAGGCCAGGAGTCCGAAACAAAGAAGGAGCGCCGTCGGGATGGCTGAATGAAGCCTGGATTTGCCTGTCATTCGCATGCCCTCTCTTTCCGCTTGTCGTTCCGGGATATCGCCGTCATTATCCCATGGCGGGGGCCGGGCTTCAAGAAAAGGGCGTTTACGGCAATGGGGCGTCCGGCCAGCCAGGGCGTTTTTCGAGGAGCTTCTCGGGGCCGCCGACAAGCTGAAGGGACGACACATTTTTCGGCCGGGAGCTCGCCGCTGTCGGACCCGGGACTTCCCCGGCTGGCAGAAAATGTCATAATTTGGCGCTATTATTTGGCTTGATTACTGACGCACTTTGGCGTTACAATAACGCTTCCTGAGGGGCTATGGAGCAAAGCCGAAGACTGGAGCGGGGCCAATCCAGAATCGGAAGGATTGCGCGGGGCTCTACGTATGCTCCGCCGGCGGGCCTGACAGGCGCAGAGAGGTAGAAGAGAAGATGAGATTGCAGCGTGGCGGTTCCGGAACCCCTCCTCGCAACGACACCGGAAGGCGTTCTCGCAATGATTAGAGAGAACACGAGATTGCGGCGTCGGCCCTCGAGAGAGGACCTCCTGGCAATGATAAATAGGGGCCTATCCATCCCCCTAAGGGGTGAGACAAAAATTGTAAATATCACCCCGGTAATGCTCATGGCGGGTGATTGACCGGGAAGGGCGCGAAATGGGACCATGGCCCCAAGGTACAGCGGAAAAATCCTCTGTAAGCGCCTTCCGGCGAGAATTTTCCGCGGCCTCGAGCGTTTGTTAAAGAAAGGGCGATTTTGACGGAGAAACGGTTGACAGGAATTGTCGAAGAACTTAGGATTGAGAAATAAAATATGGCTTCCAATCTTGGCGAACTCCTCCTCCGAGAAAAGATAATTTCCGGCGAGCAGCTCAAGGCCGCCCTCGACTTCCAGCGCAAGAACGCCCTGCCCATGAACACCTCGCTGGTCCAGCTCGGCTACATCACCGAAGAGGAGATCGCCCAGGCCCTGTCCCGCCAGCTCGGCTACCCCTATATCGACCTCGACCAATTCGAAGTCTATCCCGAGGTCATCAACCTCATTCCGAGCGACGTGGCCAAGAAGTACATGGTCATGCCGATCCACCGGATCCGGTCCTTCCTGACCCTGGCCATGGTCGACCCGACCGACCTCGAGGTCATCGAAGACATCCGGTTCCGGACGGGCCTGTCGATCCAGCCCGTCATCGCCTCCGAGACCGGCGTCATGAACGCCATCAACAAGTACTACGGCACGGTCGACGCCATCAAGGTCAAGAAGATCGTCGAAGACATCGAGCTGGCCGAGGACAGCCGGGTTAACGTCATCGACGAGGAGGACGAGGCCCACGACCTCACCGAGCTCGAGGCCGAGGCCGAGGAAGCCCCGATCATCAAGCTCGTCAACCAGACCTTCATCGACGCCGTCAAGCGGGGCGCCTCCGACGTCCACTTCGAGCCTTTCGAGAACGCCTTCCGCATCCGCTACCGGATCGACGGCGACCTCTACGAGATCGTCAACCTGCCGCTCAAGTTCCGCTCTCCCGTCGTCTCGCGCGTCAAGATCCTCTCCAACATGGACATCGCCGAAAAGCGGCTCCCCCAGGACGGCCGGATCAAGATGCGGGTCAAGCTCGACAACGGCAAGAGGAAGGAAGTCGACATGCGCGTCTCGTCCGTGCCGACGATGTGGGGCGAAAAGGTCGTCTCCCGAATCCTCGACAAGGAAATGCTCAAGCTCGACCTTACCCACCTCGGCTTCGAGCCCGAGCCGTTGGCCAAGTTCCAGGAGGCGATCCACAGGCCCTGGGGCATCATCCTGGTCACGGGCCCGACGGGCAGCGGCAAGACGAACACCCTGTATTCCGCCGTCTCCACAATCAACTCGATGGATATGAATATCATGACGGCCGAGGACCCCGTCGAGTTCAACATCCACGGCATCAACCAGGTCCAGATCAAGGAAGAGATCGGACTGACCTTCGCCTCCTGCCTGCGGACCTTCCTGCGGCAGGACCCGGACATCATGCTCGTCGGCGAGATGCGCGACTTCGAGACCGTGGACATCGCCATCAAGGCCGCCCTGACCGGCCACCTGGTCTTCTCCACCGTGCACACCAACGACGCCGCCTCGACCGTGATGCGGCTGATCAACATGAACGTCGAGCCTTTCCTGATCGCCGACTCGGTCGTCATGATCGTGGCCCAGCGGCTGGTCCGGAAGCTCTGCAAGAAGTGCGCGACGCCGCACACGCTTCCCGAGACCGCGCTGCTCGAGATGGGGTTCCAGGATTCGGACCTCAGGGGGCTCGAGGTCAAGAAGGCCAAGGGCTGCGAAGCCTGCAACCGCACCGGCTACAAGGGCCGGACGGCCCTGTTCGAGGTGCTTCCCGTCGACGAGGAAGTGCGCGACATGATCCTGCGCCGGGCCCAGTCGCGTGAAATCAAGCAGCAAGCCATCTCGAGGGGCATGCTGACCCTGCGGCGGGCCGGGCTGCTCAAGATCAAGAACGGCGTCACATCGGTCGAGGAAGTCCTTCGGGAGACGGTCCGCGACGACTAATCTGGGGACCCCACGGGGTTCGAGGAGACTGCCATGGCCAAGCCGATTTTCGATTTCCTGAAAGCCTGCGTCGAGGCCGACGCGAGCGACCTCCATATCACGACCTACATTCCGCCGCGGATCCGCGTCCACGGCGTGCTCAAGGACCTGGACCACCCCGCCCTGACGGCGATCGAGACCAAGGACCTCATCTACGCCATCATGACCGACAAGCAGAAGAAGCTGTTCGAGGAGAAGCTCGAGCTCGACTTCTCGTTCGGCATCAAGGAGCTGGGCCGGTTCCGGGCCAACGTGTTCATGCAGAAGGGGGCCGTGGCCGGGGCGTTCAGGCGGTTCCTGCCGACGATGTGGAGCTTTGCCCAGCTGGGCATCCCGCAACGGGTCCAGCAGCTCTGCTACCTGCCGCGCGGCCTGATCCTGGTCACGGGGCCGACCGGCTGCGGCAAGTCGACGAGCCTGGCCTGCATGATCGAGTACATCAACTCGGAGCGCGGGGTGCACATCGTGACCATCGAGGACCCGATCGAGTACTTCTTCACGCCTCGAAAATCCATCATCAACCAGCGCGAGCTCTTCGCCGACACCCAGTCCTACCATAACGCCCTGAGGTCGGTCCTGCGCGAGGACCCGGACGTGGTGCTGGTGGGCGAGATGCGCGACCTGGAGACGGTCGAGGCCACGCTGAGGGTCGCCGAGACGGGCCACCTGACGTTCTCGACCCTCCACACGAACTCGGCCGTCGAGTCCATCAGCCGGATCATCGACATCTTCCCGAGCCAGTATCAGACCCAGATCCGGATCATGCTCTCGATGTCTCTCGAGGCCGTCATAACCCAGGCGCTGCTGCCCAAGGCCGACGGCACGGGGCGGGTGCTGGCCATGGAGATCCTCATTCCCAACCCGGCCGTCCGCAACCTCATCCGGGAAAACAAGATCCATCAGATCTACTCGACCATGCAGATGGGCCAGGAGAAGTTCGGGATGCAGACTTTCAATCAGTCGCTGGCCTCCCTGTATTTCCGGAAGCTGATCTCCTTCGATACGGCCATGAGCATGACTTCCTTCCCCGAGGAGCTGACGGACATCATCCAGAGGCGGGAGGCGGGCCGGCCGGGCGGGTCGGTGACCGGGGCGCACGCGGCGGCGTCGAGGAGATAGGCCGTAAACATGCGAAGAATAACGGAAAGCCTGCGATAAGCGAGGTAAACAATGCCGACATATGCGTGGAAAGGCAAAAACAGGTACGGCGACGCGGTTGGCGGAGAGAGGCTCGCCGGATCGATCGACGAGCTGGCCAGGGTTCTCCAGAAGGACCAGATCACGGTCATCGACATCAAGCCGGCCAAGGGGGCGTTCGCAATTCCTTTTCTCAAGCGCGAAAAGGTCAAGCTCAAGGAACTGGCCATCTACAGCCGGCAGCTCTCGGTCTTGATCGATGCGGAGCTTCCGTTGATCCAGAGCCTCGGGATCCTAGAGGAACAGCAGACAAACAAGTACTTCAAGAACGTCATAAGGACAGTCAAGGAGGATGTCGAAGCCGGGTCCACTCTCCACCAGGCCAAGCGCAAACACCCCAAGGTCTTTGACGATCTTTACTGCAATCTGGTCGCCTCGGGTGAGCAGAGCGGATCCCTCGATGTCATGCTGAGACGCTTGTCTGAATACATCGAGAAGATCGTTAAGCTAAGGTCGCAGGTCAAACAGGCCATGATTTACCCGGTGGCGATCATCATCTTTGCCATCACCGTCGCCATCTTTCTCCTCTGGAAGGTCATCCCGGTCTTCGCCTCGATTTTCATCGAGCTGGGGGCGGAGCTCCCCGCCCTGACGGCGTTCATCATCAAGCTCAGCAATTTCGTCCAGGGCAACATTATATTCGTGTTTCTGGGCCTGATTGCGGCGTTTTTGCTTTTCCGCTATTACAGAAACACCAAGCAGGGAAGGTGGACGACGGACCGCATGATCCTAAAAATGCCGATCGTCGGAAAGCTCATGTACAAGGTGGCCATGACCCGGGTTACCAGGACGCTGGCCACCCTGATTTCCGGCGGCGTTCCGATGCTCGAAGCCCTGAAAATCAGCGGCTCGACCGCGGGGAACGTCCTCTTGGAAAAACAGATCATGGATGCCAGGAAGCTCGTTTCCGAAGGCAAGACAATGAACGAAGCCTTCCGGGAATCGGGCGATTTTCCTCTTATGATGCTCCAAATGATCAATGTCGGAGAGGCCACGGGGACCCTGGACGAAATGCTGTCAAAACTGGCCAATTTTTATGATGAAGAAGTCGAAACAGCCGTGGCCGCCCTCCTCTCCGTCCTGGAACCCATCATGCTGATTTTTGTCGGTGGGATCGTCGGCGGGTTGGTCATTTCCATGTACCTGCCGATTTTCAGCCTGATGCAGAAATTCTGAGGTTTCGGCCATCCTCCGGCGGGCGTCTCGTCGTAGGGGCCCTCGGGAACGGCGCCGATACAGAGATTATGCAAGTGCGAGAACAGGTCGAACGCAGGAGTCTCCTGTGGATGATCATCTTCAGGGTGGTCATTTTTGCCCTCCTCCTTATCATGGCCCTGATTATCGAGTATTCGGCCTCGTTCAGTTTTTCCATAGCCCCGTTTATCCTGACGATCATAGCGGGATTTGCGCTGTCGGCCGGCTATATGCTGCTCCACTACTGGGGGCGTTTAGTGACCTTTCAGGCCTATCTCCAGATCGTCCTTGACCTGGCCCTGATCACCGGCCTCGTCTATTTCTCAGGGGGCACGGCCAGTTCGGCTTATTTCCTGTACATCTTCCCCGTCATCGGAGCGGCATTTGTCCTTTCAAGCCGGGCGGCGTATATTACGGCCAGTCTGTCGGCGATCCTGTTCGGGGGCCTCGTCGACGGGATGTACCTGGGTTTCATCCCGTACGCCGAAGGAGGCCAGGTCGCGGACCTGACTTTCGGGTCTGTCGTCTATATGATCTTCATCGCCTGGAGCGCCTTTTTCCTGATCGCGTTCCTGACGAATGCCCTGGCCGGAAGGCTCAGGAAGACGAGAGCGGCCCTCCTCGAAGCGCGCAGGGAACTTTCCATCAGCGAGCGGCTATCGGAAGCCGGGCGCATATCGGCCACACTGGCCCACGAGATCCGGAATCCGCTGGCGGCCATTTCGGGGTCGGTCCAGGTCCTGAAAACCGAGCTCGCCCTCAACACGGAGCAGCGCGAGCTCATGGACATCGTCCTTCGGGAGTCACAGAGGGTCTCGCACAACCTCGAGCAGTTCCTGGATTTCGCGCTGCCGGCCAAGCAGCCTTTTTCGGTCATGAACCTCTCGGACATCCTGGACGAGACGCTCAAGATCCTCCGAAGCGGAGGCGAGCTCAACGGCAAGGTCACGGTCAAAGGCGATTTCCTGTCCGCGGGCCTGCATTATTTCGGAAGCCCCGGGCAGTTCAAGCAGGTCTTCTGGAACCTCATCAAGAACGCCCTCAAGGCCATGCCGAACGGCGGCGAGCTCGAGGTCGATCTCGGCAAGCCCAACGACGACGAGATCCGGATCCGGATCGCGGATACCGGAGTGGGGATGAGCAAGGCGGACAAGGCTCACCTGTTCGAGCCTTTCTACTCGCGATTCGATGGGGGGCGCGGACTTGGTTTGTCCATCGTCCGGCGGATCGTCGATGACTATGAGGGACGGATCGAATTCCATTCCGAGCCCGAGCGGGGAACCGAAGTCTTGATCACTCTCCCAATTAGGGACCATCCAAAATAACAAGGCGGCAGAAATGGACAACATCCTGATCATCGACGACGAGCGGAGCCTCCTCGAACTCCTGTCGGTCGTATTCAAGAAAGAAGGCTACGGCGTAAAGACCTCACTCTCGGCCTCGAAAGCCTACGAGATCCTCGACAAGGAAGATATCGATTTCGTCATCAGCGACATTAAGATGCCGGAAACAAACGGCATGGACGTGCTCAAGTTCGTCAAGACCAGCCATCCCGAGGTCCCCGTCGTCATGATCACGGCCTACGGCAGCATCAACCAAGCTGTCGAGGCGCTCAAGTCAGGCGCTCTCGATTACGTGGTCAAACCGTTCGACGTGGACGAGCTGAAGATCATCGTCGGACGCGGCCTGGCCGAGCGGCGCCTCAAGCAGGAAAACATCCTCCTCAAGAAAGACCTCAAGGAACGCTACAGCTTCGAGAGCATGATCGGCAAGAGCCGGGCCATGCAGGAGATCTACAATCTGATCGAGAAGGTGGCCACGACGGATTCGACAGTGCTCATCACCGGGGAGAGCGGCACGGGGAAAGAGATGGCGGCCCGGGCCGTTCACTACCTGGGGACCCGTCGCGATAACCAGTTCGTCTCCATCAACTGCGCGGCTCTGCCGGAGAACCTTCTCGAGAGCGAGCTCTTCGGTCACGCCAGGGGCTCGTTTACAGGGGCCGTGTCCGAAAAGAAAGGCATGTTCGAGATCGCCCAGCGCGGCACCCTGTTCCTCGACGAAGTGGGGGAGATGTCGCCCTGGACGCAGGTCAAGCTGCTAAGGGCTCTCCAGGAGAAAACGATCCGGCGCGTGGGCGGAACGGCCGAGATTCCGGTCGACGTGCGCATCATCGCTGCCACCAACCAGGACCTCAAGCGGCGGATCCAGGAAGGGAAGTTCCGGGAGGAGCTCTACTACAGGCTCAACGTCATATCCTTCGATATGCCGCCGCTCCGGAAACGGTCCGAGGACATCCCGCTCCTCGTTTCCCATTTCCTCCAGAAGTACTGCGAGAAGATGACGAAAAAGCCCAAGCGCTTCACTCCCGAAGTCATCGGCATCCTCGAGGCCTACCCCTGGCCGGGGAACATCCGTGAGCTCGAGAACGTCATCGAGCGGATCGTGGCCATCGAGGACCGCGAAACGGTGACCGCCGGCTGTCTTCCCCAGGACATCATCTCTCCGCAGAAGATGAAGCTCGAAACCCAGTACCTTTTCGAGCCGGGATTCGACCTTACGACCTACCTCGACGAAGTGACTAAACGCTACCTCAATCAGGCCCTGACGGCATCCGGAGGGAGCATCCAGAGGGCGGCGCCGCTGCTGGGGATAAGCTATCGGACCATGCGCTACCTCATCGGGAAGTACGACTTGAACAGGTCGAGGAAGGCTATAAATAAGGTCGAGAACAGGGAAGAAGATGGGCGGCGCGAGACAAAAAATGGCTATTGATAGCAAAAATAAGCCAATTGTCCGCTCTGCTACTATGACATTTTTTATAACCTGTTAATATTAAATTAGTTACAAATGCTGCCGATATGGCACGGACATTGCAAATAGAAGGCTTGTCGTTTGAATTTAAAATTGACCTTGCCTGGGAGCATGACAGCAAGGGAAAAGGAGGAACAACATGCTTAAGAAGATGAGAGGATTCACCCTCATCGAGCTGCTGATCGTCGTGGCGATCATCGGCATCCTGGCCGCTCTGCTCATCCCCAACGCCCTGGCTGCGTTGCAGAAGGCCAAACAGAAATCCGCCATGAAGGAAGTCACGACCATGGCTACCGCCTGTGCGGACTACATCACGGATCATGGCTCGTGGCTCAACATCACCCAGAACGGAGATCTTGTCGCGGCCAACACTTTCATGACAGCGATTTCGACCTTCTACGTCAAGGTCCTGCCCGTCAACGATCCTTGGAACAACCCCTACAAGGTCTATTGTGGCGACAGCGCTGTTGCCGGTGTCGTTACCGGAGCTGATTCAGACGATATCGGGAATGATGATTTTGTCTGCGAATCCCAAGGGCGGGATGGAACGCCCGGCCCGACTTACCAAGCCAGCACCTATACCACGGATACACCCGAGGCTGGGCGGTACAACGTCGGACGGATGAAGGATTTTGACGAGGACCTCGTCAACTGGAACGGTTCCTGGATCGTCGGTCCCAAAAGCACGGTCAGCGGCACCTGATCCAGCGTAGCTCAAATCGAGTTCGAAAGGGCGGCGTTTTCGCCGCCCTTTTTCTTTTTTCCCGTCAGCCAAGGGCCTAAGAGCATAACTAACAAGATTGCTCCCGTTGCCAAACTCACGGAGACACCAATAAGATAGCTCGAGGGAAGGAAGCGAAGGACGATTGTGTGCTGGCCGGGAGCTACGACAATTCCCTTGGAGAACAGATTGGCCTCGAAAACGTCGGCTTTTTTCCCATCCATCCAGGCCCTCCAGCCTCTTTCGTAGTTGCCGGGGAAGACCGCCACGCCTCCGCACTTTGCATCTATCATGTACTGGCCTCGCCCCGGCTCTAAAGATAGAGGTGTGATGAGCCCCTGTATTCCATCGGGTTGGCTGGGATCGTCGGAGAGCGGAATATCGCTATCTACGATTACACTTTGCCTGGGATCAAACTCGCATTTCAAGAAGAGCGCGATTTTTTCGGCAGGAGAGCCCGCGCGCTTTATGGAAGCTGAAAAAAACGGGGTCGCGGGAGCGGCACACAGACGTTCGATTGAGACAGGCAGGCCCTCAATCTCCAACTGTTCGGATTCCGTTTTATTGAAAAGCGTGTGCTCTCCGATATGATAAGCACATCCGAGATAGGTCAGCACTTTGGCACGCTGCTCCGGGGGAAGCCCGGCCACGGAATCCATGAGGTCGCGGAAGGCTGCCGAATAAGTTCCGTAGGCATCCCGGTTGAAAACGTATCGGATGCCGTCCCCCATGGCCGTGAAGGGATACAGACTTCCCCGCATATAGCGAAGGAGCCGTTTATTGTCTCCGAGGGTCTCCTTGAAGAAGGGAGTCTCGATCTCGGACCTGTAGATTGTAGTGGGAGGGTTCAGCTTCGGCAGCAACGCGGGTTGATTAAAAAAAGACTCGTTGACCGTCGGGTTCACATACCTGTTGTGATAGGCCGGGTCGATGACCGCCAAGGCTATTAGGGCCAAGCCCAGGGCTTTGCCCCGGCCAGGAAACCTGAAAAGAAAATAAAAAATGGCTGCCAGCAAAGCCAGCACGAAAAGGCCCGTGGCGATCGAGTGGGTGAGCTCATTCAGAGACGATTCCCGGTCGATGATGAAAAGTTGGTTTAGATTCCGGATGATCTGTCCCTTGAACCCCCAGAAGGCCGCTGAGGCGACGAGCGCCACCAACGCAAGGGTCCGGACGCCCTTTCGTCGCGGAGGCCTTGGCCCCGTAAGGTCGTCGAACCCCATGCCGGCCAGAATCGTGAGACAAAAAACAGTCCCCAGGAAGAACTTTACAGGGTAACGAATGGCGGACAGGATAGGGATATGCCTTTGAATGAAGAAGAAAGGCGAATAGCTGCCGCACGACATCAGAAAAAGCCCGACGGCCAGAATGAGCAAGGCAAGGCGCGGGCTGCCCATGGGCCGCCTGAGCGCGAGGAGAGCGAAAAGCAAGGCCCCGAATCCCATGTAGAGGCTGTAGTAAAGGGGAAAGTCCTTGTCGAAGAGATGCCAGCCCCAATAATCGGAGTGCCCGGGTTGCCGGTCATTTCCCAGGAGATTCGGAAATGGTATGTTGGCCAGCTGGATGATCTCGAACGACCAGTTTCCCACCTGGGCCGACCGCTCCGTTCGGCTGAGGAGCTCGAGGGAGGGAAGAACCTGCGCCGCAGCCAATAGGCATCCCAATCCCAGGGTCAATGCCGCCGCCGCCAGTCTCGGCTTCCATTTGCCGTGGACGAAGAAGGCTTGGGCTATTGCGAGAATCGCGGTTAGGATAACGACCTCAGGCGCACCCGCGAGAATCATCATGGCCCACAAGATGGCCAAAATGGCATACCGGACCGAAGGGCGCTTCCATTTTCTGTTGAGAACGAAAAGAACCCAGGGCAGCCAAGCCAAGGCGGCGACATGATTGTAGAATTCGAGTGAAGAGAGATACATCCCGCTGAAAGAGAACAAAGTAGCGGCGAGGAAGGAACCTCGCTCGGATACAGAATAGGAGCGGCAAAGAACATACAGACCGAGCCAGCCGATGAGAACGTGAATCAGGTAATAAAGCTTGAAGGCGGTGAAGAACGGGAGGATGAGATAAAGCAAGGTCGCAGGGTACAGGACGGCATTCTTGGGATTCGCTAGGAAGGGCTGGCCGTTGCCATAGGCATCGGTCCACAGGGCGAAATTGCCTTGCCGGAGGAGACTAATTGCGAGTTTTCGGGCGGGGATTTCGATGATCGTAGTGTCGCGTTCATAGAAGACCCGGGAGGCGAAGAAGAACTCATGGAAAGCCGCGAGGAACAAAGCAAGGAAGAGGCCGAAAAGAAGCAGGTCCTTCCGGCGGAAAGTCAAGGGTATCGAAGGATGGAATGTCACGCCTTCATCTTTTATCAGATTGCTTTGCCTTAGACAATTCATTGTTTGCTCATCGTCCTGCGTACTGCCCATTTCTTGACCCGGCCTCTTTGCTTTTGAGAGCTGGGTTTGGTTATACTCTTTCAGAATGATGACCACAACGAACCCGCCGGTGCCCAGGGTTGCAGACCGGAATGGCTTGAGGGCAACTGTAGCCGCCGTTCTTGCGGCTCTGGCGATCGTCCCCATTATCTTGACGCCCTTTCCTCCCTCGACCGACCTACCCCAGCATCTGGCCCAGGTTCGCCTCCTAAGGGAGGCATTGGCGGATCCGAGCGGGCCGTATGTCGTCCAATGGGCAGGCCCCAATAACCTCCTCTACGCTTTGCTGGCCGGGCTATGGATTATCATCCCTGACAATATAATCCCCCGGGCCATCCTCGTTCTTGTAGTCCTGTCGTGGATGGCCGCCATCTACTGGCTGGCCATGTCTCGTCGGAGACAGGCTGGGGTCGCAGCCTTGGCATCCATTATCGTTTTCAGCCAGCCCTTTTATTGGGGATTTCTGAACTTTGTCATCGGTTTTCCGGTTTTCATACTCTGGTTCTCACTCACGGAAAAAGCAAGTGTTCACATTTCGTGGAAAAAGTGGCTTGGATTGGCCGGAACGGCCTTTCTTCTCTATGAGAGCCATGTCTTATGGCTTGGCGCGGGCGTTATATGGCTCGTCCTACTCGAGACAATTAACAAGACGCCTCTGAAGGCCACCATGTTTAAGCTGACTTCCGCGATGCCCAGTTGCGTTCTTGCGGCGCTTTGGTACCCGCGGCTATCGGGGATGCGTGCTATGGCGGGATTCGATGTGGGGGCCCGCTGGTCATCGGTTTTCGACCGGCTGGGATACTACCCTGACGCTCTTTTCGGCGGCCTGCGGGGGCCTGTTGAGACTCTGGCGTTTGTCCTGATCTATCTCTGGATCGTGGTCGCAATCTATCAAGGCCGGAAGACGAGGTGGAGCGGAGTGGAAAGCCGGTCGTTGGCGGCTGCACTGTTCTTCTTGGTTATCGTTCTTTTGGCCCCGGACAAGTATATGAACACGGCCTTTTTTGCGTCACGATGGCTGCCTGTCGCTACGATTTTTCTCCTTTTCGCACTTCCTCAGCCCAGCATCCGGAGAATTCCTGTGACGCGCCTGGGCCTGGCGGTTGCCGCCGCCTTTTTCATAGCGACTGCTGTCATCTGGGTCCGATTCAATGCCTACGACTTGAAGGGTTTTAAGGATGTCTTAGACTGTTTGCCACCAGGATCGCGTGTTATGGGTCTCGACTTACTCAAGGAAAGCGACACCATCAAAGGTCGGCCGTTCCTGCAGCTAACAGCCTATGCTCAAGCCTTCAAGAGTTGCACCCTAAATTTCTCCTTCGCCGAGCATTACTCGGGTTTGGTTTCCTACAAAAAGAAGAGGGAGGTTCCCTGGACTCCAGGGCTTGAATGGTACGGCGAAAAGGTGAAAAGAGCTGACTTTCGTTTCTTTGATTTTGTATTGATCGATGGTGACGAAGACGACTTTAAGGTGCTCGAGGGCTTTTCGGAGCTTAAGGGCGCAGTCCGGGGAAGTCGCTGGCGGCTGTACGAAGTGATCCCAGCTTCAAACCGGAGCAGAGATTGAGTGCCGCGGGGTTCCCAATGACTCTCGCAGGGAGAGGACCTCACTCGGGAACGGAAAAGCGGAGGTTTCAAGGTTATGAATGCTGACCGCAGACGGTTCGAAGCTCCTAATGGCAACCTAAGGAATTGCCTGTTGACAAGGCGAGCCTTGATGCTAACGTTGCCGCTGGCGGTGGTCTATTCGTTCGAGGCGTTGATTATAAAGATTCTTCAAATCCAAAGCCTGCCTGAAGGAAGGACAACGCGCACCGTTTTTCGGGCATGGGCGCCGGATTTGCTTTTTATCGTAGCGATATTAGCTCTCTTCGGCGTGCTCATTTCCAGGCGAAACAAACTGGTCCGTGTCTTAGGGCTAACGGTCTTTTATGCCCTAATGGGCTTTGCCCTTCTCATAACCGCCGGCAACTATGTCTATTATTCCGCGACGGGGTCGAACCTTACTTGGGGCGTTCTAAGATACTGGCTCTCCAGCTTCGGCAGCACGAACGCCGTGGCATCAAGTGAAGCCACGACGGAAAGAATCATGTGGCTGGTTGTCCAGCCTCTGATCCTGCTGCTGGCGATTCTTGATGCTAAGTATGGATTTGCTCGTAGGCATGGGCATCATAAAATCGACAATTGCCCTCAGAGACCCCTTTTCCTCGTTTTGATTCTTCTGCTTCTTATCGGTAACGGCTTTCTCCTAACTTATGGATGGAGTCGGACTTCATATTTCGACTCCTGCGTAGCCTTCGAGAGACTGCGAGCTCTGTTCACGAGGGATGACTACTGGGTTGGCGCGGTTCCCGTTGCAGAATCCGAGAGGTTCGATGATACTTGGCAATTTGTGCGCGACCCGACTTCCCCCAAGCTTAACGTTGTTGTCTTCATTTTCGAATCTCTGGGATGGAAAGCCACGGACGTGTACAGGCCCGGATTGGGCGCGACGCCTTTTCTTGCCAAACTCGCTTCAGAAAGCATGGTCGTCGAACACGCGTACACAGTTGTTCCGCATACGACCAAGGCCTTGGTGTCCATTTTGGGCGGCTACTATCCTTATCTTGATTTGGAACCGAAGGAGGCCGCGCCGGGACTGTTGCCGCGAAAGGGACTCGCCTGGGTCCTGAAAGACCTAGGATATTCGACGGCGTTTTTTCAGCCCGCTAACAACTTCGAGGGTAGGCCCGGCCTTGTGGCAAACCTGGGCTTTGAAGTATTCAAGGGGCTATTTGACATGCCGCAACAGGGCTTTGCCCGCGTTAACTACTTTGGCCGAGAAGAAGGCATGATGCTCGAGCCCAGCTTTGATTGGGTGGACGCGCAACAGGCGGGGCCGTTCTTTCTAACCTACCTAACCCTAAGTACTCACCATAATTATGGCACCCCACATTCTTTTCCGCGCAAAAACTTGGATCCGAAGTCAAAGCCACATGACGATTACCTTAATGCCGTTCGGTATACCGACGATTTTCTGAAATCCGTGATTGATGGCTTTCGTCGTAGAGGGCTTATCGAGAAAACGCTATTTATTATCCTGGGCGACCACGGAGAGGCCTTTGGCGAACATGGCCGTCGACAGCACGACCTGGTCCTTTGGGAAGAAGGCCTGCGGTCGATGATCATGCTGTACAGCCCCGCTGTTCTGCCACGAGGGGTGAAAATCGACGGCCTGAGATCGATTCAGGATGTCATTCCGACAGTCTGTGATATCCTGGGCCTGAGATTAGCGAAGGGTCATTTCATAGGGACGAGCCTGCTTGGGTCCGTGAGCATGGACAGAAAGCTTTACCATTCCGGATGCGGCGTTTCGCAATGCTTGGCATTGCACGAGGGAACCATCAAGGTCATATACCATTTCGACAACGGTCCAATGGAAGTTTTCAATAATATCTCGGATCCTTTTGACAAAACGAACCTTGCAGGCAAAGAGCCCTATAATATGGACTTTCTCGAGAAGAGCAAGGCGGAGATGCTTAGCTGGGCCGCTATGGTCAACGGACAGTACGAAGCCTGGGAAAAGGCGAAGAAGACGGAAAGCTCCCACACGCGGCGGTGATGGCCTGGCGTCAGCAAATCCGCATTGGAGCCAGAGCCTTCCTGACGGCAGGAAACCTGAACCTATTTTCTCAAAGCTGTTGAACTCAAATTCATTTCGTCAACGATTCTTCTCGGCTGAAACGGCTGCTATCTGAGCACGGCACTGTTCAGTCGGACTGATACGATAGGCGATCTCGAGTTCCTGCAGGGCTGAGTCGTACATGGCCAGCTCTTTGAAGGCTAATCCACGATAGTAATGTCCGGAGTAAGCAGTTGCCTTCAAGTTGACCGCGGCCGTAAAATCCTCCAAGGCCTTATCGAACTGCTTCAGCCGAGCCCTAAGGACTCCGCGGCTCATAAAGCCCTCAAAAAAATGCGGATCCAAAGCTATGGATTTATCGTACTCTATGAGAGCCTTTGCATATTCTTCGCGCAGAAAATAAACAGCTCCTCTGCTCATCGGAATATTTGGATTTTCGGGAGTCAAGCCCTGAGCCTGGTCATAATCACTCATCGCCTCGTCGTAAGACTTATCGGAAACTCGGGCCTCCGCCCTGTTTAAGTAGGCCATCACATTCTTAGGATCAATCCTCAGAACGTGTGTCCATAAGCTGACGCTGTCATGCCAAACCCCATTCAGCCTCCAACTTTGAGCCCCAAGGAGGATTCCAACAAGGATTAACACCACCCACGAGATTGCCATTCCGCGTTGAGGCTGGCGGGTTTGCGTCAAGCTAGTCGGGAAAAGCGTTGACAGGGCGAAAAGGATACCGACAAGAGGCAAATACATATATCGGTCAGCGTAAGGCTGGCCGACCAGGTGAGAGGGCAAGGTCGGCAGGAGGGTAAAGAAAAAGAAAAGCAGACCGAAGACGACGGCCCCACGATCTCGTCTATAGGCAAGATAGAGCAGGGTCATGACAATGGCGAGGCCCGCAAGGCTAAGCATGAGACCCGCTTGATTCTGGCTTAATTCAACTGAATAGCTCGCGTGAAGGCCGAAAGGCAGGAGTGTTTTCGATGCATAGAAAGCGAAAGAATAGAAGAGGAGGCCGAGGCCGCGGGTGATACTTAAGTGGGGCGCAGTGGCCTGAGACGTGGCGGGACTGTGAGTGAGGAAGCCTAGAAATATAAAAATGAGGGCCATTCCCCAAAAGGGCGCCGACCTGGTCAAAGCCTTCCTGTCTATTCTCTTGCTGACTCGCCACTCCAGAAGCAACAAGACCGGAGCTAAGGAAACTGCGGCGATCTTTGAAAAAAGTGCCAGGCCGGATAAACCCAGTGCAATAAAATAGAAACGGCGACCTCCCGGCTTCCGCAGGAATTGCACATAGGATATGAGGGCCCCGATGTAAAAGAAAGAGAATAGGAGGTCTTTTCTGCCTTGTATCCAGGCCACGGCCTCCACATGAATGGGATGGATTCCGAATATCGCGGCGACAATGAAACTTGCCCCTATACCGGCACCGAGAAGCTGGAAAAGCCAAAAAACCAGCAGTGTATTGAGGACGTGCAGAACGAGGTTGGTTGTATGAAATATCCGCGGGTCCAGCCGATGCAAGCGGTATTCCACGGCATAGGATAAGACGACGAGAGGGGTATATCCACCTAATCCTATATAGGAGGTCGAAAAGATCTTCCCGAGGTTGGAAGCGGACAGACTCCTTATATCGGGGTTCTTAAGAACGAGCCTCGGATCATCCCAGTTTGTAAAGCCGTTTTTGAGCGCGGGCAGGTTTGCAAGAACCGTTATGAATATTAGAGAGAGAATGAAAAAGCTCCGCAGTTCCTTCCCTCGCGTCTTCTCCATAATACTGGCGGACATGCTGTGATTCTAATGAAATAGCCGACTAAATGCAAAAATAGTTGATGACGGAAAAGGCATTCAAAACGGCAGTTGCCATAGGAACTAACGCATCCGGTTTGTGCACCTTGCGTTCCCCGATCGTTTACATTCGGGGCTCCTTATGCTATATCTCTGATTCCGCCTTGGCGGAGAATAATTGAATTGGCAAGCATATTCGTTCCTGAATAGAATCCATCATGCCTGATAGCTCCTCGCGCTCTCTCCGAGAGGAGGGGCTTCGCCAGTTTCGCCTTAGGAAAAGCGCAGTCGTTGCCATAGCCCCTTTGGTTGGCGCATATTCCCTGCTGTCTCTCATTACCAAGATTGCCCAAACTCATCAGGGCAACCTTTTTTTTGCGATATTATCAGCGTTACCTGCCTGGCTCCCTGACCTGCTATTCATTTTGCCTATTTTGGGCGTCTTCATTCTGATCGGGTCTTTGCACAGCCGTCTCGCTCGGTCGATAAGCTTGGTGGCTTTCTTTCTATTTATCGGATTCTCCATGCTTGTTACGGCCGGGGATTTCACATATGCTTCGGTTACGGGCTCCGAGCTGACTTGGGGGGTCGTGGAGTATTGGATCCTCAATTTCGGGAGCACCAGCGGCGTTCTTTACAGCGAGACGACAATCAAGCGTGTGATTTGGATCGCGATTCCGATTATCACACTGATCATCGGCATTCTTGTGCCAAAGCTAAGGTCCGTAAAAAGCCGAGTCACGAGGAATCCCTATGTTCCCATGGGGAAAAGTCTGGGATTGCTTGGAGTTTCTTTAGCGGGGATCGCGGGGTTCATTGTTGTCCTCTTGGCGGGGAATGGTTTTTCGCCGCGGACGAGGTGTGCCGCGTTTGAAGTCCTCTCCGGCCTTGTTTCCCGGATCGGTGCCGAAAAACCTCCGGTGGAAGTCCTCGAAGGGGGCAGGTTCGACGACGTTTGGGAATTCGAAAGACAACCCCCCGACCGGCGCTATAACGTCGTCGTGGTAATCTTCGAATCACTGAGTTGGAAGCAGACGGATGTGTATATGGAGAGCCGCGGGACGACCCCTTTCCTCGGTGCCCTCGCTAAACAAAGTCTGGTTGTATCCCATTTCTATACGGTGCTTCCACATACGACGAAAGCCTTGATTCCGATTCTCGCGGGGTACTACCCGTACCTGGATAGAGAACCGAAGGAGGCGAAGCCCGGCATCCTGCCGCGGAAGAGCTTGGCCTATATCCTTGGCGACCAGGGTTATGTCACGGCGTTCTTTCAAACGGCAAATGATTTCGAGCGAAGGTCTCATCTCATCGGGAACATGGGGTACAGTTCTTTCAATAACCTCTTTACAATGCCTCAGTCTGGCTTTGAGGAAGTTAACTATTTTGGGAAAGAGGAAAAGATGATGCTCGAGCCGAGCATGGAATGGGTGGATCAGCACAGGGAGGAGCCGTTCTTCATTACCTACCTGACCTTGAGTAGCCACCATCCGTATTGGGGGCCCGCGTCTTATCCCAAAAAGGACTTTGGAGTGGCGAATAAGTTGTTCAACGATTACCTCAATGCTATCAAATATACTGATGAGTTTGTCCAGTTGCTGATGGAAAGTTATGAGAAACGGGGCCTTTTGGGAAATACCCTTTTCATAATTATGGGTGACCACGGAGAGGCCTTCGGAGAGCATGGAGGGTGGCAGCATGACCAAATCCTTTGGGAGGAGGGCCTGCGCACGATGGCCATTCTTTATGGCCCCGGCCTGCTTCCGGAATCGGATACGATCGAAGGGACACGTTCCATCCTGGATATTGTGCCCACCGTATGTGATGTGCTGGGGATTAGGTTGCTGAAAGGGAAGTTCCTCGGGCAATCACTTTTGAAGCCTGCAGCCGAAAACAGAAAGCTGTATTTTTCCGGATGTTCTCGGGGCGAATGTTTAGCGATGAGGGAAGGGCCCGTGAAGACGATCTACTATTTCGGCAAAAGGCCAATGGAGGTATTTGATAACGCTCAGGACCCTTTTGATACAAAGAATCTGGCGGAGAAAGCCCCCTATGGAAGTGCATTCTTGGCGGCCCGCAAGAAAGAAATGCTCCAATGGGCGGCGATGACCAACCTCCAGTACCTGCGGTGGGAAAAGGAAGCCAAGGAAAGAACGGGCCGCCATTAGTTCGGGGAGCGTGATCGAGAGACAGCATCCCAGGAGGATTGCCAAAATCCTTCAGGAAGACTTTCCAACCCGAGCGCTTTGCTGGTATATGCTATAATCACTCCAACCATGCCGCAAGCGGCTCACGCTCCCGTCTCCAAACCTTCCAGCCTGCCCCCCTTTCGCACCGCGTTCCTTCTTTTCATCTACGCCGCACTCATCCTCCTCGCCATCCCGCTCCTCATCTTTTGCGCACTCACGGGCTTCAAGAACCTGCTCATCGAGTACGGGAAGGCGGCGATGCGGCTCTCGGCCTTGGTCCTCGGCATAAGGATCGAGGTCGAGGGACGGGACCGCGTGGACTGCAAGACGCCTTGCGTCTTCATGCCCAACCACATGAGCTTTATCGACGGGCCGCTCATGGAAACGGTTCTCCCCGTTCCGGCGCGCATCATCCTGAAAAAGGCCGTGTTCGGCGTCCCGGTCTTGGGGATCGCCATGCGCTACGTGGGTTTCATCCCGGTCGACCGGAAAGGGGCGCAAGGCGGCCGCAAGAGCATCGGGCGGGCGGTCCGGCTCATGCACGAGAAAGGCTATTCGTTCCTCGTTTTCCCGGAAGGGACGCGCAGCCGCGACGGGAGCATGCAGGCCTTCAGGCGGGGCGGGTTCTTCCTGGCCCTCGAGAGCGGGGCGTCAATTGTGCCGGTCACGATCCGGGGGACGTTCGACTTGATGCCCCGCGGTCAGTGGTATGCGCGAAGCGGCCGCATCCGGGTCGTCTTTCACGACCCTGTCCCGGTCACGGGCTACACGCTCGACACGATGGGCGAGCTGATGGAACGGGTCAGGAAGGCAATCGCCGGGGGCTGAGGTCTTCGCCGGAGGGTCGATATGGACTATAAAAGGGCCATCGCGGATGTGAACCGCACCCTGGAGCGGTTTTTCGAGACCGGGGGAGACGTTTGGGCCCGGGCGGTCGAGGCCGTCGTCGGGGCCGTGGGTGGCTGCCACAAGATCCTCATATTCGGGAACGGGGGAAGCGCGGCCGAGGCCCAGCACTTCGCGGCCGAGCTCGTGAACCGCTTCATGCGCGACCGGCGGCCGGTTCCGGCCATGGCGCTCACGACCGACACGTCATGCCTGACGGCGATCGGGAACGATGCCGATTTCGGGCAGGTCTTCAGCCGGCAGGTCGAGGCCCACGGGCAGCCCGGCGACGTCGCGATTGGGCTGACGACGAGCGGGGAGTCGGCCAACGTGATCGCCGCGCTGCGAGCGGCGCGGGCGAAGGGGCTGGTCACCGTGGCGTTCACGGGGGAGGGGGGGATAAGGCCAAAAGTCGGCGTGAAGGGTACGGCCGTCGATTTCCTGCTGGCCGTCCCGTCGCCGTCCACTCCGCGCATCCAGGAGGTCCATCTGGTGCTCCTCCATCTGCTGGCCGAGGAGATCGAGAACCGGCTGGGGTAGCGGCCCAATAAGACGAGAAGATGAGATTGCTTCGTCGGCATGCGAAGCATGCCTCCTCGCAACGACACCGTAGGCTGGCGTCTACCGGACGACGAGTTCCTTGATTTTGTCGGCTCCGGCGACGCGGCTGTTGAACAAGTATACGGTCACGCAACCCAGGAGGCGCGAAAAGAAAGCCTTTTGGGCTTCGACGCGGGCGGTCCTCTCCTCCTCCAAGGCCATGGCGCCCGGTCCAACGGCGCTTGAAGGGATTCCTGCCGCGCCAGAACCGGCGCCGGCTCCTGATCCCGCCGAGCCAAAGCCGCCCGCAGCCGCCGGTCCGCCAAGCCAGTGGGGATTAAAGAAGGGCTGTGTCTTGCCGACGCCGCCAGACGCGCCTCCGCTCCCAACCGCGCTGCCGCCAGACGCGCCTCCGCTCCCAGTTGCGCCGCCCGATCCGGCCCCTCCCGACCCCGCTATCGCCCCGGCCGTCTCGCCCGCCTCGAGGACGCGCAGCGCCTCCTCCCTGCCGAGCTCCACGACCGCGGGTGACGTGGCGTCGTTCCGGAGCAAAAAGACCCAGCGCAGGTTCGTCCGCCGCGCGAACGACCCGGGTCCGCCCAGCCAGTTCGGGTCGAGCATGGCGTGGGCGTGCTTGGACGCCTTGTAGCAATAGAGGGAGCCCCGGTCGAGACGGCAATCGTCGCCGCGCTGGCACTCCATGTCCTTGCAGTCTTCCTTGTGGGTCACGACGTTCTCGCACTTGCTCCGGTCGAATAGGGGAGCCAGCGCGCCGTCGAGCTCGACGGTCACGGTCGGCATGTAGAGTTTGCGCTCGACGCAATCGGCCGACGCACGCCCGCCGCTCACCCGGACGAAGGCGACGTCGTTCTCGTGCAGCTTGAAGCGCTTGTCGGCCAGGAGCTCGAAGAAGAGCTCGGTCTTTTTCGTCCCGGGCGGTCCGACCAGGATGAGCCCGCTGCCGTCGATGTCGGCCGACATGCCGCGCACGGCCCCGGACGCCGCCCCTCCCGCGCCGCCTCCGGCTCTCTCGGCGATGTCCATGGCCAGCCCCAGGGCCAGGCTCCGGAGCGGCCCGTAATTGTCCGTGTTGACCAGGACGCCCGTCTTCGTCGCTCCGTTGTAGAACGCGCGCGGCTCCCGCCCGGCGACCCCGTCGACGGCGTAGATCCGCCCGTGCGGCTCGATGTCGGCCTCGAGCTGGGCCGGGAACCAGTTCTCGGTCCAGAAATCGTTGAGGTGGCCGCTGTTGGTCCGAAGCTGCACCACCGCGCCGTTGATGTTGGCGTTCCATTCGTAGACGCCCTCCCAGCCGAGGTGGGTCTCCATCTCTCCGACGAGCGCGTCGCGCATCCTGACCTCGATCGCGGCCTCGACCGGGACGCTCTTGCGGACCCGCGTCACGGCGTTGTTGAGGGCCGCGCGCTTGGCCTTTTTGGCCGGCTTGAGCCGCCCCAGGGCCTCGACCATGCGGTCCATGCTCCGCTCGAGGTTCACCATCGACGTGGCGTAGCTCAGGCGGATGTAATCGTTCAGCCCGAACGAGTCGCCCGGCACGATGGCCACGTTGGCCTCCTTGAGGAGGTAGTAGGCCATCCCGTAGGAATTGCGGATCCGGGCCCCGTTGAATTCCTTGTCGTAGAACGACTTGACGTTCGGGAAGAGGTAGAAGGCGCCCTGGGGCTTGAAGCACGACAGCCCCGGGATCGCGGCCAGGCGCATCAGGCAGTAGTTGCGGCGGCGCTGGAACTCGGCCACCATCTGCCGGACCTCGTGCTGGGGCCCGGCGTAGGCCTCGAGGGCGGCCTTCTGGGAGATCGAGCAGGCGTTCGAGGTCGTGTGGCTCTGGATCTTGGACATGCCGCTGATGACCTCGAGAGGCCCGGCCGCGAACCCGATCCGCCAGCCGGTCATGCTGTAGCTCTTGGACACGCCGTTGACGACGATGGTTTTCTTCTTGACGTCGTCGCCGAGCGAGGCGAAGCTCGCGAACTTGAAGTTGTCGTAGACGAGCGAGGCGTAAATCTCGTCGGCGATGACGTAGACGTCCTCGCCGCGCACGACGTCGGCCAGGGCGGCCAGCTGGTCCCGGGTGTAGACGGCGCCGCTCGGGTTGCAGGGATTGTTCAGGATGATGGCCTTGGTCGCGGGCGAGATCGCCGCCTTGAGCCGCTCGGGCTTGAGGAGAAAGCCGTCCTCCTCGCGGGTCGGGATGACGACCGACTTGCCCTTGGCCAGGGCCACGCACTCGGGGTATGTGACCCAGAAGGGGGCCGGGTAGATGACCTCCTCATCCTCGTTGACCAGGGCCTGGACGAGGTGGAAGAGCGAGCTCTTGGCGCCGGCCGAGACGATGATCTCCTTCGGGCCGTACTCGAGCCCGTGGTCCTCCTTGAGACGCTTGGCGATGGCCTTGCGGAGGGGGAGGATGCCGTCGCTTTCGGTGTACTTGGTGAAGTTGTCGCGGATGGCCTTGATGCCGGCCTCCTTGACGTTCTCGGGCGTTGGGAAGTCGGGCTCGCCGACGGAGAGGTCGATGACGTCGATGCCCTCGGCCTTCATGGCCTTGGCCTTGGCCGAGATCTTGAGGGTCGGCGACGCGCCGATGCGCTGGACTTTTTCAGAAATCATGGTTCACCTGCCTGCCTGGGAGCGTGGGCCCGGCCGGGGCATCACTTCTTCTCGGGTTTGGGTTGGCCTCCGGCGGGGACGGCGGGCTCCGGGGAAAGCTTGGCCTTCAGGAACTGGGTGATGTCGGCGCCGGTGAGCGATTTCACGACCTCGGGCATCTGAGCCAGGATCTGGGCCACCTGGGCCGTGATCTTGGTCGTGCCGAGGTCCTTGTCGCCCGCGCCGCCGACGATGACGATCTTGTCGACCTTCGAGAGCGGCTCGGAGACGGCCTTGGCCAGCTCGGGCAGGACCTTGATGTAAGTATCGAGGACGGCGGCCTGGGTGTATTTCTCCCAGGCCTCGGCCTTGCGCATCATGGCCTCGGCTTCGGCCAGGCCGCGGGCCTTGATCTGGTCGGCCTCGGCCAGCCCCTCGGCCTTCATGGCGGACGCCTTGCCCTTGGCCTCGGCGGAGATCCGGAACTCCTCGGCCTCGGCCTCGGCCTTGATCTGGTACTTGCGGGCGTCGGCCGGCTTGAGGACGGTCGATTCGAGCTCCTTCTCCTTGCGGGCGATCTCGAGCTCCTCGGTGCGGATGGCCTGCTCCTTCTCGACCTGGCGGACCTTGGCCTCCTCCTTCTTGATCTCCTGGTTGAGGCGGTTGCGCTCGAGCTCGTAGGAGAAGTCGGCCTGGGCCTTCTTGCTGTTGACCATCACCTGGGACTCGGCCTTCTTGGCCTCGTTTTCCCACTGGGCCTTGGCGATCAGGGCCTCGGACTGCAGCCGGGCCACCTCGGCCTCCTTGCGGGCCTGGGAGGACTTGATGATGGATTCCTTCTCGGTCTCGGCCTGGGCGATCGCGGCGTCGCGCTTGGCGGCGGCGATCTGCGGCTTGGACAGGGCGTCGATATAGCCCTGGGTGTCGGAGATGTCCTTCAGGGCGAAGGACAGCATGACCAGGCCCATCATGGCGAAATCCGCGCGGACGGCGGCCACGACCCGGTTCGAGAACTCGTGGCGGCCGCGGTAGAGCTCCTCGACCGTCATGGTGCCGATGACCTCGCGGACCTTGCCCTCGAGGACGTTGACGGCCACGTCGCGGATGCCCTCGCGGCCCACGCCGAGGAACTGCTCAGCGGCCAGGTGGATGGCCTCGTCGGTCGAGTTGACCTTGACCTGGGCCGAGGCGTCGGCCATGATCGGGACGCCGCCGTGGGTCAGGACCTCGGGCGTCCGGATGTTGACCGCGATGACGTCCATGGGCAGGGTGTAAACCTTCTCCAGGCCCGGCCAGACGAAGACGCCGCCGCCGAGGCGGTAGCGATAGCCGTACTTGCGGCGCGTCCCGTCGGCCATGGTGACGGTGCGCTTCCGGCCGCCGGAGATGATCAGAGCCTCGTTCGGGCCGACCTTGCGGTACTGCAGGGCCATGATGATTATGATGATGACGACGAAGGCGACGACCGCGCCCGCCAGGATGAGCCACGACGTCAGGTTCATGATAACCTCCTTACAAATTCAAAAGGGGGACGTTCAAGACGGTACCGGGTCTACAAAATGCTGGTTTTTCCGGCATCGCGCAGACCCGGTACCATCCTGAAGAATCCCCTGGGAACCGTTCCGGGGCATAGCTACGGAATTCTAGGCCTTGATATTATTTGGTTTAAGCCGGAAAAGTCAAGCCAAACGGGCGTCCGGCCTCCGGACGGGCCACGGCCGCAAACCAGCAAAGACTGTACCGGGTCTACAAAATGCTGGAAACCAGCAGATTGTAGACCCGGTACCTTTCATGCTGGGTCCGTCCCGGTTGCGATGTTCGGGTCGGGAAGGGAAAAAACCAGCAGATTGTAGACCCGGTACCAATCTTGCTGGTGCCGAGCGGCTATTCCTCTTTGTAGCCGTAGGCCATGAAGAGGATGCTCTTTTTCTTGAGGGTTTCCTTCTGGATCTGGATGAGGTGGGCGATCCCCCGGTCGGCCAGCTTGAGCATGTCCAGCATCTCCTGGCGCGAGAACGGGTTCTTCTCGGCCCCCGCCTGGACCTCGACCAGCTCGCCCCGGTCCGTCTGGACGACGTTCATGTCTATGTCGGCGCTCGAATCCTCCTCGTAGTCCAGGTCGAGGAGCTTCCGCCCCCCGACGATCCCGACGCTCACCCCGGCCACCAGGTGGAGCAGGGGGATCCGGTCGAGCTTCCGTTCGTCGAGCATCTTCTTGAGGGCCAGCCCGAGGGCCACGCACCCGGCGGTGATGGAGGCGACGCGCGTCCCGCCGTCGGCCTGAAGAACGTCGCAGTCGATGATGATCTGCCGTTCCCCGAGCGCGCGGAGGTCGGTCACGGTCCGGAGGGCCCGGCCGATGAGCCGCTGGATCTCCATGGTCCGGCCCGAGATGCGCCCGGCCGACCGTTCCCGCGGCGTCCGGAGTTCGGTCGCCCGGGGCAGCATGGCGTACTCGGCCGTGACCCATCCGGTCCCCGACCCCTTGAGGAAAGGCGGCACCTTTTCGTCGATGGTGGCTGTGGCCAGGATGCGGGTCCGGCCCCATTCGATGAAAGCCGACCCGTCGGCGAAGTCGGCGTAGTCCACGGTGATGCTGACGGGCCGCAGCTGGCTCGACGAGCGGTCGCCCGAGCGGGGCTGGTCGGCCGGAGGCGGTTCGGGTCTGAATTTCGCTTTCATGTGATTCGGCGCCTATCTTAGTGGATATCGCCCGCTTTTACAACACGCCCGCTTGCCAGGACCGCGGTAATTCTTTATAATGACTATTTTTCGCGGCCCGGAAAGCAAAGGCACGGTGACAACTCCAATGGTGAAGCGTCGGGACTTGGTCTTTCTTCTCGTCCTGGCCACCCTTCTGTTTTCCCCCTGCCGCAGGCCCCCGGGCGTCAAGGGCCTCGGCCTGTCCGTTTCGTTCTCAGACCGGGCCCTCACCGACAACCTCTTCACCGACATCACCTTCCGTTTCAGGACCGGCCCGTCCTTCGCCGGATTCGCGGATTCGCTGGAGGTCTTTGCCGACCTCCGGCACCGCGGCCTGCGCTTGGCCGGCGACGCCTTCCTCCCCGACGTCCCCGCCACTGACTGGCAGCCGGGCCGGGAGTACACCTTCACCCGCCGCTTCTACATCCCGGCTTTCATCAACGAGTTCAGCCCGGATTTCAAGGGTTACGAGATCGTGGAACTCCAGGCGGGGCTGAGACCGCCCGGCCCGCCGGAGGCCGCCCCCGGGCAAGCCGTGCAGGAGGGCCCGCCGCCCGCCGCCGCGGTCGGCCGGCCGCTCGAGATGTTCTCCCGCAGGCTCAGGGTGCTGCCGGCCCCGGCCTTCCCGGCTATCGTCCATCTGAGCGGCTGGTATCCCCCCGAACCCGAGGCCGGGAATCCCGCGCGGACCGTGCGCTGGATCTCGGCCGAAGCGTCTTGCATCGTCGACAATCCCGGCCGCGACGGCCTGCTCGTCATCCGGGGCGTCACCGGCGAAGCCGCGCCTCCCGGCCAGACCGTCACGGTCAGCATCGACGGCCGGCAGATCGGCCGCTTCACCCCTGAGGGCGGCCGCTTCGACCGGAGCTACGATGTCCCCGAGCGGTGGCTGGACGGCGGCAGGGACTTCATCCTCACCATTGCCGTGGACAAGACGTTCGTCCCGGCCAGGGTCATCCCCGGCTCTGCGGACGAACGGGAACTCGGAGTGGGGATTACACTTCTGTACTTCCGCTGAAGAAGACCGTCAGGAGGGCCCTGCGTTTTGGCCCTCTCCGTTTCGCTCTCGCCCTAGCGGATCCAGATCGAAGGGACGCCCTCGCGCCGCGCGTTGACCATGAAGTCGTCCAGATTCTTCTTGGCCTTGTCGACGTCGAGCTGGGCCTTGCTGAGCTTGTCGTAGGTGTCGCTGATCTGGAGCTGGATGAGCTCGCGCGACTTCATGTCGTCCAGGCTGTAGAATTCCTGCCACAGGCCGTTCATCTTCAGGGTGTAGAGATCGACCATCTCCTGGGCCTGGTCGACCTTGCCCTGGTACTCGAGCAGCTGGTTCTTGAATTCCCGCTCGCTCATGGTCGGCTGCGGCTCGGCCGGGGGAGAGGCGGTCGCGGGCAGCTGCTGGGCGGCCTGGGCCGCGCCCTGTTCCTCCCCGGTCTGCTGTTCGATCGGGGGGGGCGTCTCGCCTTCCTGGGCTGCGGCTTCGCCCTCGGCGAGAGCCTGCTCCTGGGCGGTCTCGGCGGGTACGGTCTCGACGGCCGGCCGCTTCTTGATCTTGGCCAGATCGGCGTTGGTGATGACGGGCGGTTTCTTCTTGATCGCCGCCCGCCGCTCCTTCTCCTTCTTGGCCAGGTCCGCCACGCTCTGCGCGCTCAAAAAGCTCGCGAGCAGAAGAGGGAGAAAAGCGAAAGCGACTATTTTCTTGATAGACATGGCCCTTTTCCTCGACTCATTATCACTCTTTTTAGTCGCGCAAGTCAACCCAATTCCGAATTTGGCGAATTTGGGGTCAGACCCCAGTAAGAATAAGATTACAAAATAGTTAAGCCTTAGCTGGGACGGTTTTCGGGCCTTATTTCTTCATTTTCGGGGCCGATAAGCGAGAGTCAAGGGGCCGGGAAGCCAAAACGGAACGAGTCCCGGGCGTCATTGCGAGAGGGCCTTTTCTCGAATCCCGGCGCGTCACCCCTGCCTTCGGGCCCCCGCAATGGAAGGCTTCGCGCGCGACAGTCATCGCGCGGGCCGCCTGACCCTCAGGTGCCGGCCGTCCGTGGCCACCTCGATCGCCCCCGCGAGGTCGGTCCGAAACACGCGCGCCCCGGCCTGCTCGTATCGACGCAGAACGGCCTCCGGCGGGAAACCGTAGATGTTGTTTTCGCCCGCCGAGATGAGGGCCAGCGCGGGCCGCACCCGCTCCACGAAACCCGCAGTGCTCGACGAGCCGCTCCCGTGATGGGGCGCCTTGAGGACGAGGCAGCCGATATCGTCTCCGCGCTTCAGGATCTCCCGCTCGGCCCCCGCCTCGACATCCCCCGTGAGAAGGAACATGCCCCCGCCCATGGAGACTTTCAGCACCAGCGAGCGGTCGTTCGCCCCCGTCTCCGAAAAATCCCCGCCGCCCTCGGCGGGATGGACCACCGTGACGAGCACCGAACCGTCCCGATGCCGATACCGGTATTGCCATCCCGCGGCGATCCGCCTCCTGACCGTCCTTCCCCCGAGCGCCGCGCCCAACGCGTCGTACGCGGTGATTTCCCCCTCCCGCGGCGCCGCCGTTCCCTCCCAGAATTCCCCGACCTTGAAGTTCCGCACGATCGACACCAGCCCGTTCAGATGATCGGGATGGGGATGCGTCAGCACCACGACGTCCAGCCGCTTGATGCCCTTGGCCCACAGCGCGGGCGACACCACCCGCTCGCCGACGTCGAAGGGCGTCCCCACCAGCCCGCCGCCGTCGACCAGCATCTTCCCGCGCCCCGGAAACTCGACAAGAAGCGACTCCCCCTGCCCGACGTCGAACATGGTCAGCTTGAGGTCCGGCGATGAGGCCCCGAAAGGATAAGTCACGATGACGGCCAGGAAGAGCGCCAGCCCGGACCAGGCCGCGGCCCTCTGTCCCCTGAACCGCGGCCGCGCCAGCGCCAGCCCGAGAAACAGGTAATAGCCCGCGACCGTCCACCCCCGCGGAGTCGGCACCCGATACGACATCACCGACACGCCGTCGAGCAGGTGCGACAGCCGGGCGAAGGCCGCCACCATCACCTCCATCCCCGCCGCCAGTCGCTCTCCCGCCGCGGGCCAGGCCGCCGCGACCGGCAGAAAGACGTATCCCGCCCCCATGATGACCCCGACCAGCGGGATCGCCGCGTAATTCAGCACCAGCGACGCGAACGTCACCCGGTTGAAGTTGCCCGCCAGGATCGGCAGCACCCCGAGCGACGCCGCCACCGACATGGCCGTCATCCCGCTCAGCCCCAGCGGCAGGCGCGGCATCCTCCTGACCATGGGCGGGCAGAACAGGATGATCGCCAGCGTCGCCGCATACGTGAGCTGGAACCCCGTGTCGAAGAGGCTGAACGGGTTGTGGATGAGCAGCACGAACCCGCTCAGGGAAATCGTGTTCAGGAGGCTGACGTCCTTCCAGAGCAGCCGGCCCAGGATGAGCGTCACCGCCATCACGGTCGCCCGCATCACCGACGGGCTGCCTTCGACGAGCAGGGTATAGAAAACAAGGAACACGAGCAGGATCTGGTAACAGGACCGCCGCGACAGCCTCAGCCACCGCAGCAGCGCGAACAGCAGAAAGGTGATGATCGCGATGTGCCCTCCCGAGATCGCGAACAGGTGATAGAGCCCCGTCTGCTGGAGCGAAAGCACGGTCGCCTGGTCCATCCGGCCGTCCTCGCCCAGGAGCAGGGCCTCGAGCACGGCGCCCTCGGGCGAGATCCCCTCCGGGGGATTTCCCGGGAATCGGGCTTCGAGCGTCTCCTGCAGGCCGCACCGGATGCGCGAGACAAACCTCCGGAAAGCCGCGACGGCACCCCCTCCCGGCGCCCCTTGGGCTGCTCGGCCGTCTTCCCCTTCCCCCCGTTCTCCGGCGCCGCTCTCCAAACGACCAACGGGCCCGTCGCCGCCGCCGCCTCCCTCTCCTCGCCTGCCGTCCCCCGACCTTCCGTCCAGCCTCGTCACGAGCAGGGCGGATTTGGTCGAGGCCCGCCGATGGATGCCCTGGTTCCTGAGATGCCGGTCGTAGGAGAACCCTCCGAAGTTCCTGAAGCCGCGACCGGTCGAGAGCTTGAGCGAAGCCCTCACCGCCTCCCCCGCGTGAAGCCTGATCCGGCCCCGCGACCCGTCGGGGGCGACGGGTACCGTCACCCTGAGAATCCCCCTCACCCGATGATCGCGGCCCCGGTCACGGATGGATTCGACGGCCAGCACCAGGACGTCGCGGTCCGGCTCCCGCCCCGGCGACCTGGCCAGCCGGCCCGTCACGTCGAGATACCCGCTCCCTTCGAACCGGCGCAGGCCGTTGGCCGCAAAATCCCGCGAGGCCAGCGTCCACCTGACCGTCCCGGCCGCAGCCACCGCCAGGAGAGCCGAGAGGAACGCCGCCCGGTCCTTCCTCCGGCGGAAGAAAATCCAGGCCGCGCACAAGAACATCACCAGCGCGGCGGCGCCGACCCCCATCATCCAGCCCGTCCCGGCGGCCTCGACGCCGGCCGCCACCCCCCCTCCGGCTCCGGCTCCCGCTCCAACTCCGGACGCTGCCGCCGCCGCCCTCGCCGCCGCCCGTGCGGCCGCCCCGGCCGCAAACCCGCCCACCGCCTCGGCCGCCGTTATGCCGCAGACGAGGGCTGTCGCAAGATAGGCGAAGGGATGTGGGCTGGGCCGGAGCGTCGGCGCAGCCGCCGCCGGGTCCGGATCTGCGGAATCTACCGCCGCGCCCGGGTCTCCGGAACGTTGCGTCCCGGCCGGGTCCCCCGGACCGGCCGCCGCGCCGCCTAGATCCCGGGAATTTCGTTGATCAGGCTGCTCTGCGTTTCCAGGGCGTCGAGCAGGAGATTGCTGAGAATCCTGATCCCCAGCGGGATGCTGCGCTCGTCCGGGTTGAAGTTCGGGCTGTGGAGCGGCGCCGCCGCCTGGCCCGGGCTCTTCACCCCCAGGAAGAAGTAGAAGCCCGGGGTCTTCTGCGCGAAGTACGAGAAGTCTTCGGCGATCATCTGGGGCTTCCATGCCAGGACCCGGTCCCTCCCCAGGAGCCTGACCAGTGTCGGCGTCACGGCCGCGGCCAGCTCCGGATTATTATAGACGGACGGGACCTGGGGTTTATACTCAAACTCGTAGCCTGCGCCGTAAGTTTGCGCGATATTCTTGACGATCGCCTCCATGAGGGCCGGGATCCGCCGCCGTGCCGCGTCGCTCATGGCCCGAACCGTGCCCTCCATGGTGACCTTGTCGGCGATGATGTTGGCCCGCGCCCCCCCGTTGATCATGCCGACGGTGACGACCGCCGGGTCGGTCGGGTCCATGGCCCGGCTGACGATCGTCTGCAGGGTCTGGACGATCTCGGCGGCGATGACGACCGCGTCCACGCCCTCGTGCGGCCGGGCCCCGTGGGCGCCGCGGCCCTTGACGACGATGCGGAAGGAGCCGGCGCTGGCCGTGATGAAGCCCGGCGCCGCCAGCACGGTCCCGACAGGCGCATCCGGCCAGACGTGAAAGCCGAAAATCGCGTTGACCGGAGGATTGTCGAGCGCCCCTTCCCTGACCATGAGGTCGGCCCCGCCCTCTTCGCCCGCGGGGGCCCCTTCCTCGGCCGGCTGGAAGATGAAGGTGACGCTGCCCTTGATCCTCTCTTTCAGGGAGTTGAGGACCATGGCCGTGCCGAGCACGATGGACGAGTGGACGTCATGGCCGCAGGCGTGCATCACGCCCGGGTTCAGCGATTTGAAGGCCATGCCGGTCGCTTCCTGGATGGGCAGGGCGTCCATATCGGCCCGCACCGCCACCGCCGGGCCCGCCTGGGTTCCGCGCAGGACGGCCACGATCCCGGTCTTGGCGATCTCGCTCCGGACCTCGAGGCCCAGCGACTCGAGCTTGACCTTGATGAGCCGGGAGGTCTCGAACTCGCGGTTGCTGAGTTCGGGATTCATGTGGAAGAAGCGGCGGAATTTGATGATCTCGCCCTGGTTTTTTTCGATGGCCTCGTCGATGCGCTGGGCCGTCTTGCTGTCGGCGGGAATGGCGGCCGCCGGGGCTCCCGCGAGCGAAACGAGCAGGACCGCCAGGGCCGCTGCGGCGAGCCTGCCTCGCGAACCGGAGCGTCTGGCAGCTCTGCCGGCCGGCCCGGCGACCGGCTTGACGACCGCCCGCGCTTCCCGATTTCTCATCCGACGATCTCTCCTCCCGCGAGAGTGATATTCTATCGCGATTCCCCGGAAAAATACAGAAAACGCGGGCAAGAAACCCGGCGCCAAGCTCACGCGTCCCGCGGCGCCGCGTCCGGGTGGAGGATTATTTCTCTTCCGGCTCCTGTTCGAAGGGCTCCGGCTTGACCTTGTATTCTTCCTTCTTTTTCTCGATAAAATCCTTGATGGCGTCGATGCCCTCGTTGGTTTTTTCCTTGACGACCCGGATGCTCTTTTCCGCTTCCTTGGCGAGCTTGCCGTAGTTTTCCTTGGCCGTTTCGCCGGTCTTGGCCGCCTGCTCCTTGAGCTTCTTGCGCGTTTCCTCTCCGCTCGCGGGCGCGAGCAGGATGCCGGCGACGAAGCCCGCCGCCGCGCCGACCATGAAGGACAAAAGGGAATCCCAGAAATGATTGCCGTTATCAGCCACGCTTATCCTCCTTCTTTTTTTTTTTTGAACTGCCGCAGACCGAAGCGAATGAGCGGGAAGGCGAGCGGCCAGTATTTCAGCGACGGGCGGACGAGCCTCCAGGAAACGAACGTGGCGAGCTCGGCGGCCCCGGCCGCGGCCTTTTTCGTCGTCTGCAGGACCTGTCCGGCGTCGTCCAGGCTCCGGTTGAGTTTGCCCTGGATCACCTTGAGGTCGTCCATCATCTGCTGGGCCTTGGTCAGGGTTCTTTCGGCTTCCAGCGCGGTCTTGCGAAGCTGGTTCAGGAAGATGACCAGGATCGTGGTGGCCACCACAGCCAAAAAAGTCAGTATGATATACAGAACCTGGCTGAGGGTAAGGACCATGGTAATCTATAAATAATGCAAAACGAACGTTTTGTCAATTTCGCGGATTTTGTCGATTTTGAGGGATTTTGCCGCTGCTGAGCGTCCCGGCGGCCCCGTCGGGCGAGCCCGCCGCCCCGTCGGCGAACGCGGCGCACCTGCGGCCCTCGCCGCGGCCTACTTCCAAAGGATCTTCCGGACGTCCGCGAGCCCGTAGGAGCGTTCGATCCTGCCGAGAATTTCGGCGTACCGGGATTCGTCGCCCGCCTCGACCGCGGCCTCCCATTCGGCGAAAAGGGGGGAGGGGACGTACTCGTGCTTCTTGCGGCCGAGACGCGACAGGCCCCGCGCGGCCTCCCACTGGATGATCATCAGCACGGCCAGAAAGTAGAAAAAGACGTTCGGCCCGGGCAGGATGGCGGCCAGCCCGCTGACCGGCACGAGGAGAGCCTCTCCGGCCAGGACGAAGATATGCCGCGTGCGCTGGCGCTGCAGGAAAAAGAAAAAGCGGAGCCTGGCCTTCTTCTCGTCGAGGCCGTCGGGATAGTGGATCCTGACCGTGTCGGGCGCCTCGGCCCCGGCCTTGGCGAAGGCCGCCTCCTGGAGCAGCATGCGCGGGCTGAGGCCGGTGACTTTCTTCTTGGCCGTCTCCCAAACCGCGCGGGCTTTCGAGGGCTTCACGTCCCCGGGCTGGAAGGGCTCGGACGAAAAAAAGGAATGCCGGCGGCGGTGGTCCTGGACGAAAAAGAAATTCATGGGGTGTCCTGCGGCGAAGCGTATCTTATCACATTCCGTTCTACGGAAAACCCGGCGGCAGGGTTCCCCCGCTTGTCCTTGAGGGGAGCGGCGGGGACGGGAGTCTTTGGTTCGACCGGCGGAAGCGAAACGAAGCGGCCCGAAGCCGGGCTTCCGGAAAATGTCTGAAACGATCTCTTATTCTTGGGGGGGCCTCCCCGCAACGACACGTTGCCTTTCGGCTGGCCCCGCACGAGACCGCCCGGCTGCCCGGCCGGGGCCCCCGCGCAGGCGCGATACCCTCCCGGTCGATCCCTACCGTTTCTTATGAAGCAGGTAGAGGAAAAAGGGGGCCCCGACGGCCGCCGTGATCACCCCGATGGGCAGTTCCGAGGCCAGCAGGTTCCGCGCCAGCAGGTCGCAGTACACGAGGAAGGTCCCTCCCGCGAGCGACCCGTAGAGAAAGAGCCTTCTGTGGTCCGGCCCGATGAGCAGCCGGACCCAGTGCGGCACGACCAGCCCCACGAATCCGATGATGCCGCTGACCGACACCGCCAACGCCGCGAGGAGCGAAGCGATGGCCAGGAAGGCCTTCCTGACGCGCCGCACCCGGCAGCCCAGAGCTTGGGCTGTCTCGTCGCCGAGAACCAGGAGGTTCATGTCCCTGGCCAGCCAGACCGCCGCGACCAGGCCGGCCGCGAAATACGGCGCGACCGCCCCGACCTGCCGCCAGCCGGCGAGCTGAAAACTTCCCAGCAGCCAGAAGACCGCCTGGTCGAAGGAATCCGAGCGCATGAAGAGCAGGAAGGACGTCAGAGCCGAGGCCAGAGCCCCGGCCGCGATTCCCGTCAGGAGGAGCGTTTCGACCTTGAACATCCCCTTGCGCAGGGACAGCAGATAGACGAGTGACACGATGCCCAGGCCCGTGGCGAAGGCCGCCAGCCCCTGTCCGGAGAAACCGAATGCCGCGACATCAAGGCCCAGCGCCACGGCCAGGACGGCCCCGAAGGACGCCCCGGACGAGACGCCGACCACGAACGGGTCGGCCATCGGGTTCTGGAAGAACCCCTGGAGGATGGCTCCGGACAGGGCCAGGCTCGCCCCCACCAGGAAGGCCAGGAGCGCGCGCGACAGCCGGAGGTCGAGGAAGATCACGGCCTGGGCCTGGTTCCGGCCCATGATGAGATTCCAGAGATCGCCGGCCGAAGTTTTCACGGGACCCGTCAGGAGCGAGGCCAGGAAACCCGCCGCCGTGAGCACGATGAGGACGGCCAGGAAAATCCGGCGCGCCGTCGTCGCCTTCATCGCCCCTCTCCGAAGCGCTCGGGATGGAGGTCCCGGGCCATGGTCTCGAGGACATCGACGAGTCGGGGCCCGAAACGGCTGGCCGCGTCCTGATCGAGCAGGAACACGCGGCCCGTCCGGACGGCCTTGACGCCTCCGAGACGGGCCTCGCCGGCCATCCATTCGCGCGCCGCCTCGAATTCCCGCCGCGACCGGGCCAGGACGAAAACGGCGTCGGGGTCGTCTCGAACGATCCTCTCGCGGCTGTAGAGGACCCATTTCCTGCCGATGCCCGCGGCGATGTTCACGGCTCCGGCCCGGGCCACGAGGTCGCTGATGTAGCCTTCGCCGCCCGACGTCCACAGGCCCTGGCTGTGCAGGATGACGAAGACCCGGGGGCGGGCGGCGACCCCGGCCAGCCTGGCCTCGAGCGCGTCGAGGCGGGACCTGAGCGCCGCGGCGAGCGCCTGGGCCTCTCTTTCGCGACGCGTGACCGAGCCGATTCTGGTCACGAGACCGCACATATCGTCCAGGCCGCCGCCGATGTCGAAAACGAAAACCGGAACGTGAAGCTCCCCGAGCCGGTCGATGACGCGCAGGGGATTGCCCCTGAAGGCCAGGACCAGGCCCGGTTTGAGCGACAGGATGATCTCGACGTTGGGGTCGACGAGCCCCCCGACCTTCGGGACGGCCTCGGCCCCGGGGGGATAGTCGCAAAACCGCGTGACCCCGACGATCCTGTCGCCGAGGCCGAGAGCGAACAGGATCTCCGTGATGTTCGGGGCCATGGAAACGATGCGGGCCGGCGCCGCGGCGGGAAGCGGGAAGGGCCGGCCGAGGTCGTCCCGGATGCTCGCCTGGGTCTGGGGCCGGCCGAGGTCGTCCCCGACGATCCCCCCACCTTGAGCCCTCACGAGGTCGTCCCTGGCGCCCGACGCGGTCCGGCTCCGGCCGGGCTCGACCGGCTGCGTCCGCTCCGATTGGGCGAGGCCCGCGGCGGGAAAAAGCATGAGCACGGCCGCGACCCCCACCGTCAGCGCGAGGACAAGAACGGCCGCGGCCGCAGACGCGGCGCGAGCCGCCGCCACCAGCAAAGACGGTACCGGGTCTACAAAATGCTGGTCTTTTGCCTTGCCGGCATCCGCCAGCCTCTCGCCTCCCGCCAGGCGATCGCCCGCCGGCCGGTCATGACAGAACAAAGCAGGTACCGGGTCTACAAAATACCGGTCTCTCAAACCGGGTTCCGGTTTTGGAAAGTGCGGGCTCGTGGAATTCCCTGGCCCGTCATGGGGCTTCGAAGCTAACATCTTTTAACTCCGCCGCCGAACCCGCCAATCCTGCCCATCTTGCTCAGCCGGAAAACCAGCATTTTGTAGACCCGGTACCGATCTTGCTGGTTTTGATACGGCCCGGCGGTCATTTCGGGTCCCGCTGCGCCGCCGTTATGAGCGAGATCTCCGGGAGTCCCGAGCGGCTGTTGCCGTGGACGTCGACCTCTGCCCCGAAGATCGTCCGGATCGTCTCGGCGGTGATCGTCTCGGCCGGCGGACCCCCGGCGGCGACCTCCCCGTCGCGAAGAAAAACGAGCCGGTCGGCGTGGGCGGCCGCGAGGTTGATGTTGTGCTCAGCCGCCAGGATGGTCTTGCCCCTTTTGCGCCGAAGGAGGCTGAGGATGGCGTACACTTCGACCTGGTAGTTGATGTCGAGATGCAGGCTGGGCTCGTCCAGGAGCAGCAACGGCGTGTCCTGGGCCAGGGCTCGGGCGATGAAGACCCGCTGCCGCTCGCCGCCGCTCAGCCGCGCCATTTTCCTTCCCGCGAGCTCCTCCGCCTCGGTCATGGCCATGGCCTCCGCGACGGCCGCCTCGTCCCGGGCCGAGAAGCTCTCGAGCCGCCCCTGGTGGGCGTAGCGCCCCATCCGTACGATCTCCGCGGCCGTGAAATCGAAGACGGGCTCGGAAAGCTGGGGGACGTAGGCGACCCGCTTCGCGATCTCGCGCCGGCCGAGCCTCGAGACGTCCTCGCCGGCGATGAGGACCCGCCCCCGAACGTCGGTGAGCAGGCCCTGGACCGCACGGATGAGAGTGCTCTTGCCCGACCCGTTGGGTCCCAGGATGGCCACGAACTCGCCCACCGCGGCCTTCAGCGATACGTCGTGCACCACATACCCGTCGCCGTAACCGGCGGAGAGCTCCCGGACATCGAGAATAGCCATGTCAATCGCCTTCAGTATACCGCAAACGCGTCGGTTCGGGCCAAGACGACAAAGGCGGGGTCGCGTGCGCGGGTCCAGAGACAGAATTGGGTATTTGAAACGGCTGACTTTCATCGCCATTTCGCAGTCCCGATCCCCTCCGGCCCGCAGTCCCGGCCGATTCGCCTGCTCGATAGGGGAATTCCGGCTCCGGGGCGACTCCCCGCACGCGCCCAGACCTCCGGTCCCGGCCTCCGCATTCCTTGACTTTTCAGGGGCGCGAATCTAAGATGGGGACTGCTTTCCGGCGATCCCTGAAGGCCGAAAATCCCAGTTTTCCGAGGGCTTCGAGAACGATGAAGGACACGTACGACTTCAAGGCCGTCGAGGCCAAGTGGCAGCGAACCTGGGAAGACCGCCGCGCCTTTCACGCGGCCGAGGACCCCTCCCGGGCAAAATTCTACTGCCTCGAGATGTACCCCTATCCGTCGGGCCGCATCCACATGGGCCATGTCCGCAACTACTCGATCGGCGATGTCATCGCCCGTTTCATGATGATGAAGGGCTCGAACGTCCTCCACCCGATCGGCTGGGACGCGCTCGGCATGCCCGCCGAAAATGCCGCCATCAAGCACGGCGTCCACCCCCGCGAATGGACGCTCGGCAACGTCGACCACATGCGCTCCCAGCTCAAGAAAATGGGCTTCAGCTACGACTGGGACCGCGAGGTCAACACCTGCCTTCCCGGCTACTACAAGTGGAACCAGTGGATCTTCCTCAAGATGTTCGAAAAGGGTCTGGCCTTCCGCAAGGAGAGCTGGGTCAACTGGTGCCCGGAATGCCGCACGGTCCTGGCCAACGAGCAGGTCGTGGCCGGCGGCTGCTGGCGCTGCGAGGCCGCCGTCACCCAGAAGAGGATGGAGCAGTGGTTCCTGAAGATCACCGACTACGCCGAGGAGCTGCTCTCCGGCCACGAGCTCCTCACGAAATGGCCCGAGCACGTCCTCCAGATGCAGAAGAACTGGATCGGCCGAAGCACGGGCGCCCACGTGCGCTTCGCCCTCGAAGGCTCGCCCCGGTCGATCGAGGTCTTCACGACCCGCCTGGACACGATCTACGGGGCCACGTTCCTGGTCGTCTCGCCCGAACACCCGATGGTCCCCGAACTCATTGCCGGGCCGCGCGAGGCCGAGCTCCGGCCGTGGGTCGAGAAGACCGTGGCCGCGATGCGCCTCACGCGCCAGATCGGCGAGACCGCGAAGGACGGCGTCGACACGGGCGCGAGGGCCCTTAACCCGTTCACGGATGAGCTCGTCCCCGTCTGGCTGGCCAACTACGTCCTGATGGACTACGGCACGGGCGCCATCATGGCCGTCCCCGCCCATGACGCCCGCGACTTCGAGTTCGCCCGGGACTACCGCCTGCCGATCCGCACGGTCATCGCCCCGCCGGGCGCCGCGCCCTCCCAGGCCCGCGACTCCGAGCCGGCCGAAGTCTTCGAGGACCACGGCGTCCTCGTTGACTCGGGCCCGTTCTCCGGCCTGACCTCCGAGGCGGCCATGGAGAAGATGGGGCTCTTCGCCGAGGAGAAGGGCTTCGGCCGCCGCAGCGTCACCTACCGCCTCCGCGACTGGGGCGTCTCGCGCCAGCGCTATTGGGGGACGCCGATCCCGATCATCTACTGCGACAAGTGCGGCACCGTCGGCGTGCCCTACGACGACCTCCCGGTCGAGATCCCCTACGACGTCGAGATCACCGGCGCCGAGGGCTCGCCCCTCGAACGCCTCGAAAGCTTCGTCCGCACGGCTTGCCCCGAGTGCGGCGGCCCGGCCCGGCGCGAGACCGACACCATGGACACCTTCGTCGATTCGTCCTGGTACTTCTTCCGCTACTGCTCGCCGCGCGAGGAAAAGAGGCCGTTCGCCGAGGCGGCCGCCGCGTACTGGCTGCCCGTGGACCTCTACATCGGCGGGGTCGAGCACGCCATCCTCCACCTGATCTACTCGCGCTTCTTCACCAAGGTCCTGCGGGACTTCGGGCTGACGGCGATCGACGAGCCGTTTCCGCATTACCTGGCCCAGGGCATGGTCACCAAGGACGGCTCCGCCATGTCCAAGTCGAAGGGCAACATCGTCGACCCTGACGACATCCTCAACGAATACGGCGCCGACGCCCTGCGCGTCTTCATCCTGTTCGCCTCGCCGCCCGACCGCGAGTTCGCCTGGGCCGAGGAAGGGCTCGAAGGCTGTCACCGGTTCCTGATGAGGGTCTGGACGCTGGCCAACGAGAACCTCGACCTGTTCGGTCCTCCCCCCGGCGCCTCGGGCGGGGCCGGCGGCGGCGTGGCCACGGGCGAATCGGCCGGGAGCGGAAGCGAAATCGGCGGCGGGACGGGCCTTCCGCCGGGCGAAGGGTCCGGTGACGCGGCGGCCCGCGCGGCCAGGAAGACGCACCAGACGATCCGCAAGGTCGGCGAGGACGTCGGCGTCCGCTTCCATCTCAACACGGCGGTGAGCTCGCTCATGGAACTCCACAACGTTCTCAGGAAGGAGCGGGACGCCCTGCGCGGGAGCGAAGAGGGGAGGGCGGTTCTTCGCGGCGCGCTCGAGGCGCTCGTGATGATGCTGTCGCCCTTCGCGCCCCATATGGCCGAGGAACTCTGGGAGCGGACGGGCCACCGGGGGCTCGTGATGCACGCGCCTTGGCCGTCCTACGACGAGGAGCTGGCGCGGGAGGAGACGGCGACCATCGTCGTCCAGGTCAACGGCAAGCTCCGGGACAAGTTCGAGGCCGAGCCCGACCTGCCGGAGGCGGAGCTCGAGAGGCTGGCCCTGGCCCTGCCGAAAATCCGGGCCCTGCTGGGAGGCAAGCCCCCGCGCAAGGTCGTGTGCGTAAGGAACAAGTTGGTCAATATTGTTTCATAATGTCATCCGGGGGCCCTCAGCGTCATCATGGGGCTGCCGGCCAGCGGTTGGACCGGATGCCGTGGTGATCCCGCGGTGAGTCGATCTCATGGCAGGCCGGGAAGAGCAGGGAGACGCGAAGAGGAGAAGATGAGGTTGCCACGTCGGCCGCGAAGGAGCGGCCTCCTCGCAATGACACATTGGCTCGGCGCTCTGCGTTTCAGTTCAGCCCCTGTCCCCGCTCGCAACCGCGCAGCGGCGCGGATCCTCACCCCCCCTGGCGCGCTCCTCCCCCGGCGTATTTTCCATCCCGCCCGCATCCTTGGCCCCTGCCTCCGGCGCAGCTCTGCCCTCATCCTCGTCCCCGCCCTCATCCTCGGCCCCTCTCTCCGCCCCTGCCGCTCCCCGGCCCCCGGCCCGTATCGTCGCCGCTGCTTTGCTTCCCTCCCGCTCCTCCTCCTCCTCTTTCTCCTCTCCGCCGCCTGCGGGTACCGTCTGCGCGGGACGGGGACGTTTCTGCCCCCCGATGTCCGGACCCTGTCCGTCCCGGTCTTCAAGAACCAGACCACCCGCTACGAGCTCGACGTCAAGCTGACCCGGGCCGTCATCGACGAAATGGTCGCCCGGGGCAAGGTCAAGATCGTCGCCGACCCGTCCGCCGCCGACGCCGTCCTCGAGGGCGAGGTCGTCTCCTTCGTCGCCAACCCGATCGCTTTCGACGCCCAGTCGCGGGCCGACAACTACAACGTCATGGTCACCGCCAAAATCACCCTGACCGGCCGCGCCGACGGAAGGGTCATCTTCTCCAACCCCGCGTTCGTCTACAACCAGGCCTACGCCGTGCCCCAGGGCCGGGATTTCGAGTCGGTCCAGACCGAGGCCCTCGACGCGATCGCCGGGAAGTTCGCCCGCAGCCTGGTGGCCACCATCCTGGAAGGATTCTGACGTGTACAGCCCCCTGCTCCAGGCCGAGGTCCGGGAGGACACCCTCCTCCCTTGCTACGTTTTCCACGGCGATGAGACGTTCCCGGCCGACCAGTTCGTCGCCCAGGTCAGACAGATGTTGGCCGAAGCCGTGGGCGGGGACATTTCGGTGGCCCGGTTCTACATCGAGGAATCACGTTGGATGGACATCATCGACACGGCCCGCACCGCCCCCTTCCTGTTCCAGCACCGCCGGCTGCTCGTCGTCCGGATGCCGGAACGGAAAGCCGGGTCCGACCGCGCCCCTCGCCGCACCGGGAGCGGCGCCTCCGGAGAAAAGGGCCCCCGCTTCCTCAACGCCTCGGACCAGAGAATCATCCGCGATTACTGCGCCTCTCCCTCGGCCGGGACGACCCTGGTCGTCATCATGGCCGGCCGGCTGAAGAAATCCGACGCCGCCGTCCGCTTTTTCTCGTCGCTGCCCAAAGCGGCGGTGCTCGTCAAGGAAATCCGGGCCCTGTACCCGGACAACGTCAAGAAATGGGCTGACCGCAAGGCCCAGTCCCTCGGCAAGCCCCTCACCGAGGCCGCGAAGAACCGGCTATACGAGATCGTCGGCTCCGACCTCCGCCTCCTCGACAACGAGATCGAGAAGCTGGCCCTCTTCGTCGGCGACAAGCGGCGCATCGACGAGGAAGATGTCGACCAGGCCACAGCCTGGGTCCGGAGCTTCGAAGCCTACGAGCTCGACGACGCCCTTATGGCCGCCGACTGCGGCAAGGCTCTGGCCGTCCTCAACAACCTGTTCGCGGAGGGCGAGCGGCCCGAGCAGATCGTCGGCCGCCTGGCCGGCTTCTTCCGCAACCTGCTCGAAGCCCAGACCAGGCTGCGCGAGAAAAAAGCCGGGCGGGACGAAATCTTCCAGTCCCTGTTTCCCTACATCCAGAAGACCCATTACGGCCTCTACGGGAGCAAGTTCAAGGAGTTCTTCGCGACCGTGGACGGGCTGGCCCCCGCCGACCTCAACAGGGTCCTGAAGGACCTCGCGCAGGCGGACATGCGGATCAAGACGACGGACAGCTCCCCGAAAATCGTCCTGGAGGCGTTTCTGGAGGGGTACTGTATGGTGCGGAAGCGGCCCGCGTCTACTTTCCGGCGGCCGGGCCCATCAGGCTGATCTGGCGGTTGAGCCTGGATTTATAGCGGCTGCCGGTGTTCTTGTGGATGGCGCCTTTTTTGACGGCCCGGTCGATGGCCGCGAAAACCCTGGGCAGGAGCTGCCTGGCCGCTTCCTGGTCGTTGGTCTTAATGGTTTCCCTCATCTTCCGGATGTTGGTGCGGAGGGAGGACCTGTTGCTGGTGTTGACGGCGTTCTGGCGGACGCTGCGGCGATGCTGCTTTATCGCGGATTTGTGATGGGGCATGACGCTTCTCTCCTCTAAGCTCAGGCGCTCTATGATAGAATATCCCGGCGGCAAAGTCAAACCGCCTCCCGGGCCGCTTCCCGGAGCCTCGTGGGGCCTGTCCGCCGACCGGATCGGCCGCCGGGCCCGCGCCCCGAGGGCGGCTCGACCGGGCGGCCCGGGGCAGGGGCACGCGATGGGGAGGAGCCATGAGAATCGTTCTGCAGCGAGTCAAGGAAGCCAGGGTGGACGTCGACGGGAAAACCGTCTCCCGCATCGGCCGCGGCCTCTGCCTCCTCGTCGGGGTCGAGAAGGGCGACACGGAGGGGGACGCCCGCTACCTGGCAGGGAAGGCCGTCGAGTTGCGGGTTTTTCCGGACGCTGCGGGCAAGATGAACCTGTCGCTCGCCGACATCGTCGGCGAACTCCTGGCCGTATCCCAGTTCACGCTGGCGGGGTCGGTGCGCAAGGGCCGCCGGCCCAGCTTCGACAAGGCCGAGGAGCCGGGGCGGGCGGCCGAGCTCTTCGACCACTTCGTCGGGGCGGTCGAGTCCCTAGGCGTCGTCGTCGAGACGGGCGTTTTCCAGGCGCCGATGGAGGTTTTCATCCTGAATGACGGCCCCGTGACGTTCATCCTCGAATCGCGCTTGGGAGCCGGCGCCCCTGCCGGGGGGTGAGAAAGCGGCTCCCGCCCTCATCGCCCGGGGTGAGAGAAAAACGGTCGAATTCACCCCCGGAATCCCCCGGCGCGAGACTGGACACCGGCCGGGGCCTGTTCCAAAATGGACGGGCAGCGGTTATACTGAAGCTTCAGCGCCGCGGCGTTGCGAGGAAACCGGTATGAGCAAGTTCGTCACCCGAAAGCCCACCGGGGAAATGCCGCGCCTCCCCCTCAAGGGGAGTCTCGACCTGACCTACCGGTGCAACAACGACTGCCGCCACTGCTGGCTCCGCCTGCCCGCCGACTCCCCCGAAGTGGACCGCGAGCTGCCTTTCGAGGAGATTCGGCGGATCGTCGACGAGGCCCGCTCAGCCGGCTGCCGGCGCTGGACGATCTCCGGCGGCGAACCCATGATCCGTCCGGATTTCGCCGAAATCTTCGACTACATCACGGCCCACTCGGGCGCCTACACGCTGGTCACGAACGGCAAGCTGATCACGCCCGCCCTGGCCCGGTTGATGAAGAAGCCGGGGGCGAAGCTCATTTCGCTCTACGGGGCCGACGCCGGGGTCCACGATCATATCACCCGGGTCCCCGGCTCCTTCGAGGCCCTGTCGGCCGGCATCGCTCATCTCCGGGAGGCCGGCACCGGCTTCACGGTCCAGATCGTGCCCATGAAGGACAATCACCACCAGCTCGAGGCCATGATCCGGCTGGCCGAATCGTGGAGCCCGAACTGGCGGCTCGGGGCGTCCTGGCTGTACCTCTCGGCGTCCGGCGATGCGGTCAAGAACGAGGAGATAAGGGCCCAGCGCCTGCCCGCGGCCGAGATCGTGGCCCTCGACCCGCCCTACGACACCAACTCGGGCTGCCTGGGGGAGACCGAGGCCGGCGCGTGCGGTACCAACGGCTGCGGCGGCGTTTTCGCGGCCTGCCTGAACCACCGCAGGGATTTCCATATAGATCCCTACGGGGGCATGAGTTTCTGCTGCTACGTCAAGAATCCGCGGCTGCGCCGCGACCTGAAGCGGATCAGCTTCCGCCGGGTCTGGGAGGAGCTGCTGCCGGCCATGGCCGGAGCGATCCATCACGGGCCGGCATATCTAACGGGCTGCGGCGTCTGCGAACTCCGGCCCGACTGCCGCTGGTGCCCCGCCTTCGCCCACCTCGAGCACGGCGACCACTCGGCCAGGATCGACTACCTCTGCAGCCTGGCCCGGGAAACCGCGGCCGTGCGGGAGGCAAGACGCCACTCGCACCGCCGGTTTTACGCGATCGGCGGCCTCACCCTGCGGGTGGACGCGGACCTGCCTATCACGGACGAGACGTTCCACCCCAAGTTCGAGCTGTTCCGGACGGACCTGCCAGGCGACGATCTCGTCTCGATCCACCACCACTTCACCCTGCCCCAGCTCGAGGGGGAGGACCTCGGACTCCAGGTGTATCGCCAGCCGCCCTGGGCCGTCTACCGGAAGGGGAAGGCCTGGATCTATCTCGGCATCTACCCGCACGCCGGCGACGACCGAATCCACAGGGTCATCGTCTTCAGCGACGACCACACCCGGGCCCACATCTACAACCCCTCGGCCGAGTTGTTTCACTACGGGCAGGTCGACTCGCTGCTCCTGCTCTCGTCGGACCAGATCGTCCTGGCCCGCGTCTTGCCGGCCTTGGGGGGCGCCTTCGTGCACGCCGCCGGCCTGGTGGTCAACGGCCGGGGATTTCTGTTCGCGGGCGCGTCGGAGGCCGGGAAGTCGACCATCACCCTGATGCTCAAGAACAGGGCCAAGATCCTGTGCGACGACCGCATGATCGTGCGCCGGGACGGCCGCGGCGGCTTCCGGATCCACGGGACCTGGAGTCACGGGGACGTGCCGCAGGTGTCGCCCGAATCGGCCCCCTTCGACGGCCTCTTCTTCCTGAGGCAGGCGGGGGAGAACAGGCTGGAGCGGATCGAGGACCGCAAGGCCGTCATCAGGGACCTCCTGCCGCGGTTCGTCCGGCCCCTGGTCACCGCCGATTGGTGGGACCGGGTCCTGGCCATCGCCGAAGACATCGCGGCCGGCGTGCCGTGCTACAACCTCTATTTCGACAAGAGCGGCCGGATCGTCGAATCCCTTGAGGAGCTGGCGGGGCAGGCATGACGGCGAGGACATACGCGACGAGGATCCCGGCCGGCCGGGCCCGGATCTGGAAAGCCGGGCGTCCCGCGCTGACCATGCTCGATATCGAGCTCACCGAGCGCTGCAGCAACGACTGCGTCCACTGCAGCGTGAACCTCCCCGAGGCCGCCCCCGCGTCCCGGCGCGAAATGACCGCCGCCCGGATCGGGAAGATCCTTGAGGAAGCGGCCGGCTTGGGCTGTCTGAGCGTCCGGTTCACCGGGGGCGAGCCGCTCATCCGCGAGGACTTCGAGGACATCTACCTAAAGGCCAAGCGCTTGGGCCTAAAGGTCCGGCTGTTCACGAACGCGACCCGGCTCACCCCGCGGCTGGCCGGCCTTCTGGGCCGGGTGCCGCCTCTGGAGAGGGTGGAGGTGTCCTTCTACGGAATGTCGCGACGCTCGTACGAGGCCGTGACCAGGCGGGCCGGGTCCTTCGACGCGGCCCGGCGCGGGCTGCGGCTCCTGCTGGAGAACGGCGTGCCGTTCGTCCTGAAGGGGGCCCTTCTCCCGGCCAACAGGGACGAGCTGGACGAGTTCGATTCCTGGGCGGCCGCCGTCGACGGCACGGGCAATCCCCCCGGGCTGGCCATGCTCTTCGACCTCCGATCCCGGCGGGACTTGGGGAAGAATCCCCTGATCCGGAGCCTGCGGGTCGGGCCGGAGGACTACCTGGCGACCTGTGCTCACCGTGACGAGAGGCACCTCGGCGAGCTGATGCGGTTCACGGTCCGGTTCGCCGGAGTCCACGGTGCTCAGCTGTTCACCTGCCAGTCGGGGCGCGGCCGGGGGGCCGTCGACGCCTACGGACGGTATCAATACTGCCTCGCCCTGAGGCACCCGGAAACCGTGTTCGAGCTGGCCGAGGGGTCTCTGCGCGAGGCCGTGACGGGATTCCTGCCCCGGCTCCAATCCATGGTATCCGCCGACCCGGCCTACCTCGAGCGTTGCGGCCGGTGCTTCCTGAAGGCCCTCTGCCAGCAGTGCCCGGCCAAGTCCTGGGCGGAGCACGGGACCCTGGACACGCCGGTCGATTACCTGTGCGGCGTCGCCCATACGCAGGCCCGGGCCATGGGGCTGCTCGCGGAAGGGGAGCGCGCCTGGGCCGTGGGGGATTGGCAGGTCCGGGTCGCGCGCCTGTCGGCGCTGATCGAAGACACGTTAAATAGTCCAGGTCAAGGAGTGTGAAGATGGAAAACCGCGTGAATCTGGACGCGGCCTACGGCCCGTCCGAGGATATCGTGGCCAGGGAGATCGAGGGCGAGATCGTGATCGTCCCGCTCGTTGCCGGGATCGGCGACATGGAGGACGAACTCTACACCCTAAACGAAACGGGCCGGGACATCTGGAAAAGGCTCGACGGGCGAACTCCCCTGAGGGAAGTCGTCCGAGAGCTGGCCGATGAGTACGAGGCTCCGGACAAGGTTCTCGAGGAGGATGTCGTCGGGCTGCTCGGCGAGCTTCTCGAGCGCCGGATGATAGCCAGGGCCGAAGGCTGAGGACGGCCCGGTGAAACCCGCCCTGAGCGTCAAGGGGAAAGGGGAGATCTCCCTGTCGGGAGATTCCCTGACCGGCCTGATGCGGGCGGTCCTCGACAAGGGAAAGCCCTTTCGTTTCCGGGCCAAAGGTTTCAGCATGTCTCCGTTCATCAAGGACGGCGACGTGGTGACCGTTGCGCGGAAGGCGGGCTCGAGGCCGCGGACCGGGGACGTCGTGGCCTTCCTGCTGCCGGCCGCGGGGCGGGTGGCCCTGCATCGCGTGGTGGGCGAAGGGCGCGACGTCTTTTTCGTCAAGGGCGACAACGTCCCGGAGTCCGACGGCGCCGTGCCCCTCGACCGGATCCTCGGGACCGTCTCGAGGGTGGAGAGAAACGGCCGTCCGGTCCGCCTGGCCAGAGGAAAGGGCGCCGCGATCGTGGCCCGGATGTCGCGCTCGGGGCTCCTCGACCGGCTCCTGCCGGCCCTGCGGCGGGCCGCAAAGCGGAGACGCTGCGGAGTGTGATGTGGAAGAAACGGCGATGAGCAAGTCCTACATCTCGCGGCGGACGCTGCCCGAGTTCGAGCTCTGGGACGAGATGAAACGCCGGAAATCGGTACTGAGTTTCGACATCGAGCTCACGGCCCGCTGCAACCTGGACTGCCGCCACTGCTACATCAATTTGCCGGCCGGCGACAAGACCGCCCGGGCCGGCGAGCTCGCCGCGGACGAGATCGAGCGCTTGGCCGGGGAGGCCGCCGCGCTCGGCGCCGTCTGGTGCCTGGTGACCGGCGGCGAGCCTCTCCTGCGCAAGGACTTCTTCGACATCTACCTGGCGCTCAGGAAGAAAGGGCTGCTGGTCTCCCTCTATACCAACGCCACGCTGATCAACGCGGACCACATCCGGTTCTTCAAGAAGCACCCGCCCCGGGACATCGAGGTGACCGTCTACGGGGTGACGCGGGAGACCTACGAGGCCGTCACCAGGGTGCCGGGCTCCTTCGTGGCGTTCCGGCGCGGGCTGGGCCTTCTCCTCGAGAGCGGAGTGAAGGTCCGGCTCAAGGCCATGGCCCTGCGCTCGAACATTCACGAACTGCCCCGGATCGCCGAGTTCTGCCGGGCCCGGACCAAGGACTATTTCCGGTTCGACCCCTTCCTGCATCTCCGGTTCGACAGTGACGCGGCCCGAAACCGAGAGATCGTCTCGGAGCGCCTGACCCCCGACGAGATCGTCCGCATCGAGAGGGAAGACGTCGAGCGGTTCCGGGCCATGGAGGAGAACTGCGGGCAGTTCGTCGTGCCCGAGTTCGCGGAGTCGGAGTGCACGCACCTCTTCCGGTGCGGGGCGGGCAAGCGGAATTTCGTCATCGGCCACGACGGCAAGTTCAAACTCTGCGTCTCGCTCCTCCATCCCGAATGCGTCTACGACCTCAGGAACGGGAGCCTGACCGAGGCCTGGAGCGAGTTCGTTCCGCGCATCCGCGACCTCAAGGCGGTCCGACCCGAGTACCTGGACCGGTGCGCCAAGTGCCCGATCATCAACCTCTGCCTTTGGTGCCCGGCCCACGCCCATTTGGAAACGGGGTGCCTCGACGCCCCGGTTGACACTTTTTGTCAAATTGCTCACGCGCGCGAATCAGCGCTTAAAAAAGGTTGACAAATGACCTGGAAGGCCCTAATATTTTAACTGGGGAAGGAAGCATCCCAGGAGGAGATTTTTAGATGAAGAAGCAATGGCAAACGCCTGAGCTGGTTATCCTCTTTAGAGGGCGGCCCGAAGAATCCGTGCTGACGCACTGCAAGCACTCCAACAATCCCCCTCTCGCTCCCGCCGCCTTTCACGACGACTGCAACACCAGCCCGACTGCCTGCAGCGCCTGCCAGTCCAACAGAGCCGCCAGCTGAGCCCGCTCGCGACCCTTCACGGTTAGGCCTCGCAGCGGAGTTCTGTCCCTGTGGCTGAGCCGTCCCGGTGTCATTGCGAGGAGCGCTCTCTGGAGCCACGACGAAGCAACCTCATCTTCCAAGGACCGGTGAGGTCACCACGAACACGGGGCTCGTGATGACACTGTGGGCGAGATCACCACGTCGCTTCCGGCCTCGCGAGGAGGCCCTTGCCAAGGCCGACCCTTTTCGCATAACCTAATAGCCGGCATCTACCTGAAGGACAAGAAGATGAGACCGCGCCTGGCCTTGGGCCGTTTCCTGACCCGGGCGGGCCGTTTCGTCCAATCGCTCTCCGTGATGATCATGCGGCCCGCGGACCTCGTCGAACATACGCGACGGTGCTATGCCCGGCCGGACTCGGTCGAGGGCTGGGCGGAGGCCGGGCTCGTGGACGCCGGCCTGTCCGCGGCCGAGAAGGCTCTCCTCGAACACGTTCCCTTCCGGCAAGGGAAAGGTCTTGTCCTGGGCGTGGGCGGAGGCCGCGAGGCGGTGGCCCTGGCCCGGCTGGGGTTCGAGGTCACCGGCCTGGATTTCATCCCCGAACTCGTGGCCAGGGCCGGGGAAAATGCCCGGGCCAGAGGCCTCGCGTTCGAGGGCTTGGTCCAGGATATGACGCGACTAAACGTCCCGGCCGCCGCGTTCGATATCGCTTTCCTGTTGGCCGGGACCTACTCGTCCGTCCCGACCTCCCGGGGCCGCCTGGCCTTGCTGGGCCGGGTCCGCGAGGCTCTCAGGCCGGGGGGATATTTCGTCTGCCAGTTTCTGGGCGGAGAGGAGGCCGAGTTCGGGCCTTCCTGGGAGTTTTTGCGGCGCGCGGTCGCCGTCCTGACTCTGGGCAATCTGTCCTACGAGCGGGGCGACCGCCTGGCGCCGAACGGCGAGTTCTTGCACATTTTCGGTTCGGAAGGCGAGGTCCGTTCCGAGTTCGAGCGGGCGGGTTTTGAGGTCGTCGCGCTGAATTTCGCGGCCGGGACGGCTCGCGGCGGCGCAGTCCTCAAAAAGCCCGCCTGAACCCAAATTGGGAACCCAAATTGGGGACACAATACTATTTTCCAGGCAAACCGGCGTTTACACATATCGACATGAATGGGTCTGTCTGCGGGTGCAGAGCGGAAATAGTATTGTGTCCCCAATTCTGTTGACGGCGGCTAGACCTTTTCGAGGATGTGGCCCATCTTCTCTTTTTTTGTCTTGAGGTACTTCAGGTTGTTGGCGTTGGGGACGATCTCGAGAGGCACCCTCTCGACGATCTCCAGCCCGTAGCCCGTCAGCCCGATGAACTTCCGGGGGTTGTTGGTGATGAGCCGGATCCTGTGGACGCCCAGGGCGACCAGGATCTGGGCCCCGATGCCGTAATCGCGCTGGTCGGGCTTGAATCCCAGCCGGCAGTTGGCCTCGACGGTGTCCGCGCCCTGGTCCTGGAGGGCGTAGGCCCGGATCTTGTTCGGCAGCCCGATGCCCCGGCCTTCCTGGTTCAGGATGTAGAGCACGATCCCGCGGCCTTCCTTCTCGATCATCTCCATGGAACGCCGGAGCTGGTCGCCGCAGTCGCATCGCGAGGAGCCGAAGGTATCGCCGGTCAGGCACTGGGAATGGGCCCGGACGAGGGTCGGGACCTCCGGGCTGATGTCCCCCTTGACCAGGGCGGCGTGGTGTTCCTTGCTGATCACGTCCTCGTAGAGGAGCAGCCGGAAGTGGCCGTGGTGGGTCGGCAGGTCGGCCTCCTCGATCCGGCGGACCAGGGTTTCGTGCTTCATCCGGTACCGGATGAGATCGGCGATGGTCACGATGGGGCTGCCGTGGTCGGCGCCGAAGCGTTCGAGCTCGGGCAGGCGGGCCATCGAGCCGTCCTCGTTCATGATCTCGCAGATGACGGCGGCCGGCTCCAGCCCTGCCAGGCGGGCGATGTCCACCGAGGCCTCGGTCTGTCCGGCCCTGGCCAGGACTCCCCCCTCCCTGGCCCTGAGCGGGAAGATGTGCCCGGGCCGGGCCAGGTCCTCGGGCCTGGTCGCCGGGTCGATCGCGGCCAGTATGGTCCTGGCCCTGTCGTGGGCGGAGATGCCCGTGCTGACGCCGTCCTTGGCATCGATCGAGATCGTGAAAGCGGTTTCGTAGCGGGCCGTGTTGATCGACACCATGAGCGGCAGCCGGAGCTCCTCGAGCCGGCTCCCCGTGAGCGGCAGGCAGATCAGTCCCCGCCCGTGCTTGGTCATGAAATTGACGATCTCGGGGGTGACTTTTTCGGCGGCGATCATCAGGTCGCCCTCGTTTTCGCGGTCCTCGTCGTCGACGATGATGATCAGGCGTCCGGCCTTGACGGCCTCGACGGCCTCTTCGACGGCTGCGGTCTTGACGGGTTGTGCCATGGTCTTTCGAAAAGGGTCCTTGTGTTATCCGGTCCGGGGGGCCTACGAGCGGCCCTCTCTTTGTCTCTCAAACAAATAATTATACACGTATTTCCCGATGATGTCACATTCCAGGTTGACCGCCGCCCCGGCCCTGAGACGGCCCAGTGTCGTCGTTTCGAGGGTCACCGGGATGAGCTCGACCTCGAGGGCCGCCGGGCCCAGTTCGGCCACGGTCAGGCTGACCCCGTCCACGGCCACCGAGCCCTTGGGCGCCAAAAACGGGCGAAGGCCGGCCGGGAAGGAAACCGACAATCGCCGGCCGGGCGGCCGCCGGACGACCCTCGTCACCTTGCCGACCGCGTCCACGTGGCCGGTCACCAGGTGGCCTCCGAGCGGCGCCGACAGGGTGAGCGGGAGCTCGAGGTTCAGGGGGTCGCCGGGCCTCAGCCCGCCCAGGCTGGTCCGGTCAAGGGTCTCGCGCGACAGGCCGAAGAGAAGCGTCCCCTTTTCCGCCTTGACCACGGTCAGGCAGGCCCCGTTGACGGCCACGCTGTCGCCGGGCGCGACCTTGGCCGCGATCCCGGAGGCCTCGACCGCCATGGCCTGACGGCCGTCGCGCATGCCCTTGAAAACGCCCTTGCGGGTGATGATTCCGGTGAACATCAGAGATACCCTTCCACGATGAGATCGCCGCCGTCGAGGCTGAAAGTCCTCGGGTGTTTCAGCGGCAGGGCCTGGCAGACCTTCGCGGCTCCCTCGCCGCCGAGCAGGCCCGGGGCCAGGCTGCCCCCGATCAGTTTGGGAGAGAGCGAGATGACGGCCTTGTCGGCGAGGCCGCGGCGGATGAAACTGGTCATCAGGCGGCTCCCGCCTTCGACCAGGACCGAGGCGATTTCGCGGCGTCCCAGCTGCTCCAGGACCGCCTCGAGCCCGTCGCCCTCGAGCGGCCGTTCGAGAAGGACGACCTCGGCGCCTCGGGTTCGGAGGGCGGCGGCTTTGGCCGCCGGAGCCCCCGGCCCGCCGAAGACGATGACCGGGCCGCGGTCGAGAGTTCGCAGGAGACGGGCTTTCGGGGGGAACCTGAGCCTCGAATCCAGGACGATCCGGGTGAGCCTGCGTCCCGGCCAGTTGCGATGGCGGACGGTCAGCCGCGGGTCGTCGGCGAGGACCGTGTTGACGCCGACCATCAGCGCGTCGTGCTCCCCCCTGATGAGATGCATGTAGTCCCTCGCCGCCGCCGAGGATATCCAGCGGGAATCGCCCGTGCGGCAGGCGGTCTTGCCGTCCAGGCTCAGGGCGGCCTTGAGCGTCACGAACGGGATCCGCCGCGTGATGTACTTGATGTAGCACTCGTTGAGGCGGGCGTGCCTGTCCGCGAGCAGCCCGACCGCGACCTCGACCCCGGCCTCGCGCAGCCTGCGGACGCCCTTGCGCCGCACGATCGGGTTGGCGTCGTAGGCCGACACGACCACCCGGGCGAACCGGGCTTCGAGCACTTTGTCGACGCACGGCGGCGTCCGGCCCCAGTGGACGCAGGGTTCGAGCGTGAGATAGAGCGTGGCGCCGCGGGACCGGCGTCCGGCCCGCCGCATGGCCGTGATCTCGGCGTGGGGTTTGCCGGCCTCCTCGTGGTATCCGTGACCGACGACGCCGCCGCCCCTGACGATGACCGCTCCGACCATGGGATTGGGGCTCGTGCGGCCCAAACCCTTGGCGGCCAATCCGTAAGCCATCTCCATGTACGCGAGATCTTCGCCCCGGCTCATGAGAGGAGGGCCTCCACGAATTCGGCCGGGGAGAATTCGGCCAGGTCGTCCTCCGACTCCCCGACGCCGATGAACCGGATCGGGAGGGAGAGCTCGTCGGCGATGCCGATGACCGTTCCGCCCTTGGCCGTGCCGTCGAGCTTGCTGAGGAAAATCCCCGTCAGGCCCGAGAACTTCAGGAATTCCCGGGCCTGGACGACCGCGTTCTGGCCGATGCTGGCGTCGAGAACGAGCAGGCTCTCCTGGGGCGCCCCCGCCACTTCCCGGCCGGCGACCCGGCGGATCTTCTCGAGCTCGTTCATCAAGTTGGCATTGGTGTGGACACGGCCGGCCGTGTCGACGAGCAGGAAGTCGGCGGCTTGGGCCTTGAACGATTGGAGGGCGTCAAACACGACCGCCGCCGGGTCGGCCCCGTAGCTTCCCCTGACGACGGGGACGTTGAGGCGCTTTCCCCAGAGGACCAGCTGCTCCTGGGCGGCCGCGCGGAACGTGTCGGCCGCCGCCATCATCACCTTCCGCCCCCGGCGTTTGAAGCGGGCGGCGAGCTTGGCGGTCGAGGTCGTTTTGCCCCCGCCGTTAACCCCGACCATCAGGATCACCGCGGGACCCGAGTCGACGAACGGCCCGGCCGGGCGGTCGGACAGGATGGCCGTGAGCTCGTCCCTGAGCGCGCAGTCGAGGGCCTCCTTCGACACGGACTTGGCCGTCGCCCGCCGCAGGGCCTGGGCGATTTTCTCGGTCGTGGCCACCCCGACGTCGGCCAGGATCAGGTCCTCGGCGAGTTCGTCGATGATCTCCTCGCGGCCCTTCCCGCTCTGGAAGAGTTCCTCGATCCTGCGGAACGCCTGGCGGGTTTTGGAGAGTTTGTCCCGGAGATTGGCGAACACGGCGCAACCATTTTATTTTTCAACCCTTTGCTTGTCAACGTCGCCGTGGAATTCGCCAGGCCGCGGCTTTTATGCTAGAGTGAGGGAGCCATGAATTCCGCCCTGTGGCTCGTGTCGCCCGAGCGGCCCGAAGCCGAAACCCTGGCCGCCGAGCTCGGCCTCAGCCTCCCCGTCGCCCGGGTGCTCACCAACCGCGGGCTCCTGACCGCCGACGACGCCAGGGCCTTCCTGTTCGGGGACGTCGACGGCCTTCACGACCCGTACCTCATGAAGGGCATGGCCGAGGCCGTGGCGAGGATCGAGAGGGCGGTCGCCGGCCGCGAAAAAATCCTGATCTTCGGCGACTACGATGTCGACGGCGTGCTTTCGGTCGTCATGCTCCACAAGGCCCTGCGGTCGATCGGGGCCGAGGTCGACTACTTCATCCCGGAACGCCTGAAGGACGGCTACGGCATCAAGGACCACCACGTCGCCATCCCGGTCGAGCGCGGGGCGAAACTCGTCATCAGCGTGGACTGCGGCATCAAGGCCGTGGGCTTCGCGGCCGCGGCCAAGGCCCGGGGGGTGGACGTCATCGTCACGGACCACCACCGTCCCGGCGACGAGCTTCCCGAGGCGGCGGCCATCCTCGACCCGGTGCTCGAGGATTCCGGCTATCCCGACCGAGGCCTGGCCGGCGTCGGGGTCGTCTTCAAACTCATCCAGGCGCTTCTCGAGAAGGCCGGCAAGGCCGCCGGCCTGCCCCACTACATGAAACTCGTCTGCATCGGGACGGTGGCCGATGTGGCCGAGCTCAAGGGCGAGAACCGGCTCTTCGTCAAGAACGGGCTGAAGGCGCTGGGCAGCGTGACCAACACCGGACTCCGCAGCCTGATCGAATCGTGCGGCCTGGGCCGCCGCAAGATCTCCGAGGGCGACCTCGGCTTCCGCATCGGCCCCCGCATCAACGCCGCGGGCCGGATGGGCATGACCGACCTGGCCGTCCGGCTCTTTTTCTCGGATTCCCGGGAGGAAACGCAGTCCCTGGTCCGGAGGCTCGAGGAGCTCAATTCCCAGCGGCAGCGGACCGAGGAGAGGATCTTCGAGCAGGCCAAGGAGCGGGTCGAGGCCGGCGGCCTGGCCGAAAAATACAAGTGCCTGGTCCTGGGCTGCGAGGAGTGGCACCGCGGTGTCATCGGCATCGTGGCCTCGAAGGTCAAGGACTATTTCCACCGCCCGACGCTGCTTTTCTCCTACGCGGACGGCAAGGCCAACGGCTCGGGCCGGAGCATCTCCGAGGTGCCGCTGATCGACCTGCTCGAGGGGTGCCGGGAGCACTTCCTGAGCTACGGCGGACACCGCCTGGCCGTCGGCTGCACCCTCGCCCTCGACCGGATGACGGCCTTCAAGGAGTCGCTTAACGCTCTGGCGGCCTCCCGCATCGGGGACGAGGACTTGAAGCGCCGGATCCGGATCGACGCGCCTCTCCCGCTGGCGGGCATCGACGGCCGGTTCCTCGACAATTTCTCGCTCCTCGTCCCCTTCGGGGTCGGCAACCCCAAGCCGCTTTTCCTGGCGGAGAACGTGGAGGTTGCCGGCGAGCCCAAGGTCCTCCAGGGCAAACACCTCAAGTTCCTGGCCCGGCAAAACGGCCGCGTCTTCGACGTCCTCGGCTGGGGCCGGGCGGACTGGAGCCATGTCATTCGCCGCGGGTCCCGCATCGACATGGCCTATTCCCTTCTCGTCTCCGAGTACCTCGGCGAGCAGACCGTCAGCCTGTCTCTCGAGGACCTTAAGATCTGACGAAAACCATGAACGCCCGAAACGTGCCGGCCGCGGCGAGGCTCGTCCGGGCCGCCGCGGTGCTCGCCCTGGCCTGCCTCCTGGCCGCCGTCGGCCTCCATTTCGCGGGCCGGCGCCGGGCCGCCGGGCCGCCCGCGGCCCCCGCGCCTCCCCCGGAGCAGAAAGTCGACCGCAAGGAAGGCGTCCGCCACCGCGAGTTCAAGGACGGGCGCATCGAGGACGAGGTCCGGGCCGACCGCTTCTACCTCGGCGCCGACGGGCTGAACCATCTCGAGGGGGCCGTGAACATTCTCGACTTCGGCCGCGGGGCCGGACGCCCGGTTTCGATCCGGGCCGAGGCCGCGGCTTACGACAAGGACCTGCTCCGCTTCACCCTGTCGGGACGGGTCAGGATCGAGACCGACGAAGTGGTGCTCACGGCCGCCTCGGCTGTCTTCGACAAGGAGCAGGGAGTGTTCCGGGCCGACGAGGGCGGGGCCTTCACGTCCGGAAAGCTGACCGGGTCGGCGCGAACCGTCGTCCACGACCAGAAACGGGATGTCCTCCTGCTCCAAGGCAGGGTCCGCATCATCATCGAGCCCCGCGCCGGCGCGGCCGAAGGAGCCGTGCTGACGCTCGGCGGGAATTCGGTTTCCTACGATAGAAAGGCCCGGACCGGCCGACTCACCGGCGGCGCCGAAGTCAGGGGCAAGGGGTTCGAGGGGACGTCCGAAAGCCTCGATTTCCGGGCCTCGGGCGATGAAGGCTCTCTGGAAACGATGGCCTTCGAAGGCGGGGCCCGCTGCATCTTCCACGGAAACGCCGGACCCGGGGACGAGGGTCTTCTCGAGGCCGGACGGATCCTCGTTCGGCCCGTCCCGGGTTCCTCCGGCCTTCGGCGCGTCGACGCCACGGGCGACTGCCGCCTCAGGGCCGAGGCCCCCTCGGCCCCCCGCCTCGAAGCCCAGGCCCGAGAGCTGGGCCTGGCCTTCGCCGAGGACGGGAATCCGGCCGCCGTCGAGGCCTCGGGGGCGGCCCGGATGACGCTCGACGACCCGCAAGGGGGCCTTCGCCGGGTGACCGCGTTGCGGGCCGTTTACGACCGGGCCTCCGGCGTTCTCGAAGCCACGGCGGCCGAGGGGGAAACGGCGGCAGCGGAAACCCCTACGGCCCTGGTGGAGGCAACCGCTCTCCGTCTGGACGCGGGACGGAGGTCGGTCGAGGCCGGGGGAGGCGTCAAGTGCCGCGTCAAAGCCCGGCCCGGGGCCCCGGCCATGGGGTTTTTCGGCCGCGACGAGCCCCTGTTCGTGGCCTGCGGTCGCCTGTCATCCGGCGGTCCGGAGGGCGACTTCCGTTTCTCGGGCGTCGTCAGGGCCTGGCAGGGCAGGACGGTCCTGCGCGCCGAGGCGCTCGAGGCGTCGGAAACCTCGGGAGACGTGAGGGCCCGGGGCGGCGTCGGCGCCGTGTTCTTTTCCCGCCCCAAAGCCGGCGGCGCGGAGGAGCGTTACGAGGCCGGGGGGAGGGATCTCGACTTTTCGGCCGGCGAGGCCTCGGCGGTTTTCCGCGGAGCGGCGTTCGTCGTGACCGGTCAGGCCCGGCTCGAGGCCGAGGCGATACTCGTCCGCCTTCTCGACGGCAACCTGAGCGTGGGGAGCCTCTCGGCCGAGGGGGCCGTCGTGATCAAGCGGGGCGGCGCGGAGGGCCGCGGCGGGCAAGCCCTCTACGACCCGGAGGCGGGGACCATCGTGCTCACGGGCCGGCCGGTCCT
>Ga0210077_1000068_pt1 | contig 58465 bp, 62 predicted proteins | sample RushMan_CattailN_5_FD_185556 | JGI IMG/M metagenome (GOLD analysis project Ga0210077, IMG submission 185556) | Wetland microbial communities from San Francisco Bay, California, USA, that impact long-term carbon sequestration -... | ecosystem: Environmental > Aquatic > Marine > Wetlands ...
ACTAGTGGTTCTGGTTTCAGCAATTCCAACAGTTAATGCAGGGTGTGCCAACATCTGGGGCGACAATTCAGACGGCTCTGGCGGAACTCTAATCCACACCTCGGAGGAAATACATGCTCAGGAAATGATTGCTAGAAACATTACTTCTTGGTTCTACTCGTGTGGATATGCTAATTACAATATGCAAGGAATTGGTACTACGCCGAGTAATGTTTTAACCTATACAACTTGGGCGGATCAATACTACTCACCTGTTGCTACAGTTTGGTTTGACCATGGCATTGGAATGCAGAATCATCAAAGCCAGCCATACTACAATCAAATTCAAGGCTACCCCGATGAATTTCATTTCATGCTGGCCGGTAGCACCGCCGTTAATAATGATCCCAGCGGTGATGTCTTTGATTATCAGATATACAGTGCAACTTCGACAGGCAACAATTATTTTTCCTTCATTAGCGCATGCATGTCAGCGGCATTAAGCGCTACATGGCCTAACGGTACAAAATTATTTGATAACGAAACAGGCACTTATGGTCCTAACACTAGCGGTTCTGGCTATCCTATAGGTATGCCTTATGCTTGGACTCATGAACTTACAACGGCAAGCCCGACCTCGAATCCTCCTGCTGGCTATATGAGCCGTGATGGCTACTACCTGTCAGACTCTGGTCCATATTGCTACATTGGCGTCCCATGGGGATCGGCTTCTCTATCCCAACCATATGTTGATCCCTCATATCCAACTACAACATACTATGATTTCGTTTACGCTTTCTTCTACTACGCTTTATGCATGCAGGAATCAGTAAATCAGGCGCTAGATTCAGCAGCCTACATGTGCTTTACTCCTGATTGCTTCGGTGCCACCGCGCTCTACAGCGGCTTCACTGCAGATTGGCCACAAATAGGCACAATGTCGGGCTGCACGATGGTTGTCTATGGGAATGGCAACATATACTTATACCCAGGTGGTCCCGATTATGTTAGCGTGCCTTCTGTAAGTGGGCCTTCATCAGGGGTTGCTAACACATCCTACCAATTCAATGCTTCTTCGACGGATCCCTGTGGTCATAGTATACAATACACGTTTGATTGGGGAGACGGATCGGCTGATACAGTGACAGATTGGACTGCCAGTGGTCAACCTGTGCAAGTCTCTCATACTTGGAATTCAGCTGGAATATACAATGTTATGGTTACGGCGCAAAGCGATAGCGGTTTGACCAGTAGTCTTTCAAAGACTGTAACAATTGGGACATGGCTAACGGTAAACGCTTATGATGCTTATATTGGATATGGCGCTCCATTGAACCCCAACGTTTACGTTGATGGAACCTTGGTCGGAACGGCACCTCTATCCATCCAAGTATCAGCAGGCTACCACACGGTTGCGGTTGATGATCCGACGTGGGACCCATACTGGAGCTATTACATGCCTCTCTTATACATGTATGACCAAAATGGCAACCTATACAACGGTGAATCCATACTAATCAATTCAGACACAATAGTTACAGCGGAGTATTTTATATCGTGAAAAGGCATGACACCGCTGTTTCGAACGCCCTCTTTTTTCGATTTTTGCGGTAAACGTTAGAGATAGTTTATGATACACTTTGTTAAGAAATTTTGACTTAAAGAAAGGAGCTGTTTGTCATGGAGTTTGATAAAAATCTTTTTATCACTAATCATTGCTGGAGTGAAGTTGGATGAGCATGAGTAAGGTCGCCGAGAATTTGATGGCTAAATCGCAGGTCGCGACGTATAGTTTGAAGGGAAGATAGCATGAGAAAAACTGTTATAGTCGCGTTGATCCTCACATGTCTGATGACTTTAACCTTGGTAATTTGCGTTAGACCAATTAAGGCTCAATATGAAGGTAGTATTACCATTAACGTTGACGGAGGCGTCACCCCCTCAACAGCACCCATTAAACAAACAGGCAGCATCTACACATTGACGAGCAATGTGGACGGAATTATAACGGTCCTGAAAAGTAACATCGTATTCAATGGAAACGGACAAACAATTACAGGAAAAGGCGTAATAGGTGCAGGCGGACTTTCAATAGGCTATCTTCCCAGTGCGCCTACCGCCGGCGTATTTCACACATCAAATGTGACTGTTGTAAACTTCACTATTACAGGCGGCGTGTTTGGTATCTCATTACTGGAGGCGTCAAATGTAACAGTCGCCAATAATACAATTACGGAAACAGGAAACGGTCCTCTCGCACTTGATGAGCCAACCGCAGGAATCTCTGTGCAAGGCGGCGGCTCAAACGTCATAGCTGGAAACAACTTGGCAAACAACTATGATGCCATGTCCTTCCTTGAAACAGAAAATAACTTAATTGTTGGAAACAACATAACGGATACCTCAAATCCATTCGTAACTGTTTCCGCAGTTATGTTCTGGGGAGCTTCCAACAACACCATCTACCACAACAACTTCATTAACAACACTCCACCGGCTGGAGACGCAGCATTCAATTCACCATTCTCAATTAACACTTGGGATGATGGTTATCCTATGGGCGGTAACTATTGGAGCGACTACCAGACGAGATATCCAAACGCCACAGAAATAGACAATTCGGGAATAGGCGACACGCCATACGTAATAGACCCGCAGAACAAGGACCAGTACCCACTCATGGAGCCCTTCACCACTACTCCGCCAAAAATATCGATTCTATCGCCGCTAAACCAGACATACAATGAAACTGATATTCCTCTAGTCTTCGTGGTAAATAAGCCTGTTAACTGGACCGGATATAGCCTTGACGGAAAAGGAGATGTAACCGTAACGGGCAACGATACCATAGCTAACCTTACAAACGGGTTGCACAGCATCACATTCTACGCCAACGACACGTTTGGAAACGTTGGCGCTTCAGAAACAATCAGTTTCAGTGTAGCCGCGCCAACGTCTTTCCCAACGACATTAGTCATAACGGTTGTGGTTGCAGCGGCTGTGGTGGGTGCAGGTTTATTTGTCTATTTCAAGAAACGCAAGCATTAACAGAGATTGCAAAAGCACAAATCGTTTTCTCGAAACTGCCTACGTAGTTTTGTTGTAGGGTTCTCTTTGTTCGTTCGTGCGCACAAAAAGCGCTTTAAGTTCCTCGTCGCTTGCGCCGCCCCTCATGGGCGTCAGCAGGTCAACCAAGTTGTCGTTTCGCATGAGGCAGGGCTTCAGTTTCCCGTCGCTCGTCACCCGCAGCCTCGTGCAGTGCATGCAGAAGTCGCTGTTCTCGGTCGGATGAACCACCTCCACCGTCACGTCAGGCAGGTGGTAAACGTGGCGGTTGTGCATGAACCGTCTGGTTTCCACGCTGACAGCTTTCTGCCGCAGCATCTCCTCGTTCGCGTCCAGTAGCTCGTGGTAAACCGAGAAGTAAGCGCTGTTGACGTTCACGGGGTCAAGTTCGATAAGCTGCAGGATGGTGCCTGTTTGCCGCGCAAAATCCATCATCTCCGAAACCGCGTCATCGTTGACGCCTTTCAAGACAACCATGTTAAGCTTGACTGGGCTGAACCCCGCAGCGACCGCGGCTTTAACGCCCTCCAAGGCATCTTCAACCTTTCCGCCCGTGAGCTTGTGATAAACCTCCGCGTTCAGGGTCGCCAAGCTGATATTCACCCGCTTCAACCCGCACGCATGTAGCTCCCCTGCTTGGAAGCCCAGCAAATTGCCGTTAGTTGTCAACGAGAGGTCCCGCAAACCGGGTATCTCAGCTATGCCCTTGACGATTTCGCAGAGGTCTTTCCGCATGAGCGGTTCCCCACCCGTCAGCTTGATTCGGTCCATGCCGAGGCTTACGGCGATTCTTGCGATGCGCGTGATTTCGCCGACGGTCATTTCTTCGGCTGTGCCCCTTGAGCACTGGCTGAGTTCTTCGCCTTCTTTGTGGCAGTAGTCGCAGCGCAAGTTGCAACGCTGTGTAATCGAAATCCTCAGGTTAAGTAGGGGTCTGCCGCAGTTGTCCGTTAACACCATCGTTATTCCCGAGCGTGCTTAACGATATGAGCCGCTTCGGGCGATATAAGTTGTTCGACGGAAATTCGCGCAGCGTCAGGGGAACCTGGTATACAAAACAGCGCCTTGCCCTTCGCCACGCCAGCCACCGCGCGGGACATGACGGCGGCGGAACCCACCTTGTCGTAGCTTATGCGCCTGAAAAACTCCCCGAAACCCGGCAACGTCTTCTCCATGAAAGGCGAAACCGCCTCAATCGTAACGTCGGAACCCGTCACCCCAGTGCCGCCGCTGAAAACCGCCGCGTCCACGCCCGGGTTGTCCAGCACGCTCTTCACCGCATGCGCAATCATATCCTTATCATCCGCAACCACCCGCCGAAAAAGCACCCGGTGCCCCGCATCCTTCAACAACGCTTCAATCGTGTCGCCTGAAACGTCAGTCGCCTGCTCGCCCCGCTGCATCGCCTGGTACCGCGAAGTGCTGCAGACGAAAACCGCAAAATTCACCGACTTCGGCGCATGCGCCTTATGCTCCTTCGAGGTCGCGCTCAACCACGGTCACATCCGCTTAAACTTCTTAACAACGTGAATGTCACTAATCGCCGTGGAGGGGTACTGTCCGTTCGCATCCTTCTCGTACTGCTTAGTCATGTCCCAAACCGTCAGCAACCCCACGGAGACCGCGGCAAGCGCCTCCATCTCCACGCCCGTCTGCGCCCGAGTCTTCACCGTAGCCGTCACCTCAACCGTGGACTCGTCCACCACAACGGCTTCGACTTCCACGCTGGTCAAAGGCAGCGGGTGGCACAGGGGAATCAGGCTGCTGGTTTTCTTGGCGGCGAGGATTCCCGCGATTTTCGCCGTGTACAACGGGTCGCCCTTCGCGGTTTTACCCTCCCGTATGAGCTTCACGGTTTCAGGCTTCAGCTTAATTGTTCCTTTGGCGGTGGCTTCCCTGAAAATCTCCGCCTTCCCAGAAACATCAACCATAGTCACGCGCACAAACCTCCATGATTCTGTGTGTTTGCTGCTTATTTATCCTGCTCCCACGCCGCTATTAGGCTTTGCACCGCCCGCGCCTTCGCCGAAGCCTCATTATACCTGTACATCCTGACCCGCCCGTAAACATGCTGCCGCAGCACGCCCTCAGCCTCCAGCAGCTTCAAGTGCTTATTCGTCGTCGAATAGTTCAAGCCTATCCGGCGCGCTATCTCCGAGACGTTCACGGCGCCCAGCCGCGACAGCAGCTTCAAGATTTTCATCCGCGGCTTAGAAGAAAAAACCTCTTCAATCTCCACCGCTTTCACCCTTCTCCAGCAGCGCACATAATTCCTTCTCCAACTCCACGGCGGGAACCGAGGGCAAAGAAATCCTGGTTGACCTGCCCCGCCCGCCCGTCGAAGCCACCTCAGTCCTCAAGATGCCAAGCGCCGAGAGCAGCTGCACGTACTTCCAGAGCTGCGTGTGGCTGTTCGGCTTCACACCGTACTCCTCGCACACCACCGCGTAAGCCCCCTCAACCTCCATCAGCGAAGCGTAAGCCCGCTGGCTCCCCTTGAACGCCCGCGCCGCACCCAGCAAAAACAGCTTCTCATGCCAACCCAGCGCGGTCAACTCGCTCCTCCGCAGCGTGGGGATTATGCTGGAAATCGCCATCCGCACGCACTCTGGCGCCACCTCGCCCGCGTCCTCCGCGTCCGCGTACTTCCCAGCACGCCATAATAGTTCGATGGCGAAGCGGGCGTTGCCACTCTCCGCGACAGCCAGCTCAGCCACCAAGTCCACCACGTCCTCAGGCACCGCGGAAGGCTCAAACGCCATCGCCACACGGTCGTTCAAGATGTCCACAAGCTGGTCTTTCGGGTACCGCTCCAGCCTAATCACGTTACGCTGCAGCGTGCTCCGCGCGCTCGCGTCCAGATGCCCCGTAGCTTTCAGGTCCCGCATGATACTTATCAGCGACAGCCGCTGGGGCTTGCCCGCCCGCATCTCCTGCAGCCTGGTCAGCGTGTAAACGGCTTCGGAGCCCTCTTTCTCGATGAGAGTGTCAAACTCGTCCAGCGTGAGAATCACGTGCGCCTCGTCCTCGTCCAGCGCCTGCATGAGCGTTCTGAGAACCTCTTCGGTGGAGTAGCCGCGGCTTGGGAAGGTGGGGCGAAAAACCGTCAGCGCATGCTGCAGGATGAGGAAGAGTTTGCCGCGGTACTCACGGCAGTTCACGTGGATGTAGCGCAGGTTCACGCCTTGCTTTGCGGCTTCACGGGTTATGTCTGCGCCGAAGTGCTGGGCGAGGACGGTTTTTCCAGTGCCAACTTCACCTGTGATTATGACGCGCTGCGCCATGCGCTCTGGGAAGCGGAGCAGGAAGTTGAAGAACTCCATGAGCAGGCGGTGTTCTTTTTCTCTGTGGAGCAGGCGGCGTGGAACGTAGTTTATGTCGAGTTTTGACTCGTCTTTGAACACGCTTTGATGCGGCGCCACGTTTCCTTGACCTCAACTGACTATCTTTTTGGGTAGTGTTATTCTTTTCTGTTGTGCGCAGTAAACATCTCCTTTTGGAACAAAAGCCTAATAAAGCAATGCGTTAACTCATATTTCCGATAAATCAATGATACCAAAATACTTCTTCCTGACCAGAGGCGTCGGCAGACACAAGGAGCAGCTGCAAAGCTTCGAACTAGCGCTGAGAGACGCCGGCATCCACTACTGCAACCTCGTAAACGTCTCAAGCATCGTGCCCCCAGGATGCAAGATGGTTTCCCGGGAGCAGGGCTTGAAGATGGTGCAGCCGGGCGAAATCACCTTCGTGGTTCTAGCCAGAAACGCCACCTCCGAACCGCACAGGCTTCTCGCCGCATCCATCGGCGTCGCCATCCCATCAATAAAGAACCAGTACGGCTACCTGTCTGAGCACCACTCTTTCGGGCAGACCGACGACAAGGCAGGCGACTACGCTGAAGACCTGGCTGCAACGATGCTGGCGACCACGATGGGCATCCAGTTCGACCCCGAAACGGCGTGGGACGAGAGGAAGCAGCTTTTCAAAACCACCGGCATGATCATCAAAACAACCAACATAACTCAGACGGCGATTGGCGACAAGAACGGTCTGTGGACTACCACGATGGCTGCGGCTGTTTTTGTGCCAGCGAAGAATGGGCAGCTTGTGAAAGCGTCAAAATCGCGTTCTTAATTCCGCAATTTCCCTTCTATCCAAATCGGCGCTGGGCGCTTGCTGCCTGCGTTTTCGGGCGTAAAGCCTTTATTAACGGTGCCTACTCTAATTTGGATTAATGGTTTTCATGGAAGCACAGGGCGACGTTATCCTTAAAGTGTCTAATCTGCGGGTGGAGTTTTCAAACCAGCCGATAATTGAGAACGTGACTTTTGAGATTAAACGCGGCGTCACCTTAGCCATAGTTGGACCCAACGGCGCAGGCAAAACAACCCTGTTCCGGGCGCTGCTAAACCTAATTCCGTACGAAGGCAAGATTGAATGGGGCGGAAAAATCAAAATCGGGTACGTTCCCCAGATATTGTCGGTTCGTGACATACCGATTTCGGTGAAGGAGTTTCTGTCGTACAAAAACGAGTCCGTGCAGGACATGAAAGATGTTCTCTCCTCGGTCGGGTTGGACAGCGAAACCATAATCAACAAAAGCCTTGCGACTTTGTCGGGCGGGCAGATGCGCAGGGTCCTGATTGCTTGGGCGATTGTGGATAAGCCTGATGTCCTCTTGTTCGATGAGCCCACGAGCGGCGTGGACCTTGACAGTGAAGAAGCCATCTACGGCATGCTGAGGAAGCTCACGGCGAAAAACAAAATCACGCTGCTGCTGATTTCTCATGACCTGCACATCGTCCGTGAATATTCGGATTATGCTTTGGCATTAAACAAGTGCCCTGTGTTCTTCGGCGAATCCAAGGACGTTATGGATCCAGCCACGCAGAAGCTGATTTACGGTGAAGCCATATGCAGGGAGTACGGTGGAGATCATGTCTGAAGCGGTTTTGTATAGCCTCGTTGTGGGCGCTACGGTGGGGTTTGCCGCGGGCTACCTTGGCTCAATTATGGTGCTTGAGAAGATGGCGCTCGTCGGCGACGCGTTATCGCATGTTGCTTTGCCCGGGCTTGCGATAGGGGTGCTTTTACATTTTAATCCATTGGTGGGCGGGTTCGCGTTCCTTTTCGTCTCAGCGGTTTTGATTTGGCACTTGGGCAGGGTTACGAAGTTGTCTTTTGAGACGCTGGTTGGAGCCACGTTCACGTTGGCGTTGGCGATTGGCATCTTGCTTTTTGGGAATAACTTGGATGCGCTTGAGGAAGCTTTGTTTGGGGACATAACCAAAGTCGGAGCCATCGAAGCTGCGGCGGCTGTGGCGATTTCTGTGGTGGTGATTGCATTAACGAGGATTATTTACCGAAAGATAGTGTTGGGGTTGATCTCGGAGGAGTTGGCTATTTCCAAGGGCATCAGCGTCGCCCGAAACAACCTGCTGTATCTGCTGCTTGTCTCTCTCACAGTAGCCATCGGCATACAGATCACTGGGACTTTGCTGGTGGGGTTTTTGGTGGTGACGCCTGCCGCCGCCGCGAAGACAATAAGCGCCAACATGTCCCGTTACCTGATGCTTAGCTCCATTTTCGGAGCGGTCTCCGCGATTTCCGGTGTACTGATGTCCAGTGCCTTCAATATACTTCCCGGACCGCTGATTGTGATTTCGGGAATCGTTATTTTCGTGGTCGTCATCGTTATCAGGTGGCGCAAGAAACTCACTTACTAAACCTGTGACCAATGCCTAAAAATTGCAGAAACGCGCATTAGGCATTGTTGAGAGGCGCATTTGGGTGAAGTTCGCAGGCAGAACCGCAACCGCCATAATCCCGTTCCCAGACGCCAAGATTCTACTAATCAAACGGTCCACGCCGCCCTTCATAGGCTACTGGGCGCTGCCCGGCGGAAGAGTTGACCCGGGAGAAACCGTGGAGCAGACCATAGTGAGAGAAGTTAAAGAGGAAACCGGGCTCGACGTTGAGGTCGTGCGGAAGATTGGCGAGTACCATGAGCAAGGCGTGCAGGCTGGCATGGAGTACGACTATTACCCGGCTTGCTTTCTTGTCAAAACCTTGGGTGGCGAAATCAAACGGCAACAAAGTGAAATCCAAGAAATCCGTCTATTCCAGTTAACGGCGATTCCGGAGCCGCTTGCGTTTGAGCACTCGCAGATGGTTAAGGATTACTTGGCCGTGCGTTCGGTCAGATGATTCCTATTTGGCGGCTTTATCGGCTACGATTTTTTTGGCTTTTCTAAGTGGCCGCCTTCTTTAGTCGGCGCTTGACTTTCCTATAGGCTTCGCCGGGCTTCAATCCTTCCTCAGTGCAGAGGCGAACGTAGTCTGAGATAACTATTTCCTCAATTGTGGGTTCTTCAGGTTCGCTGCTGCGTCTTCTTCCCATCTTTATTCACTCTCTAAGCCTGATGGTCTGCTGGCTTCCTTTGAGAGCTTCATGAGATACTCGCGATACTTTTCCATGATCTTGTCGTGGGCTTCTCTCTCCTTCACAGACCAGTCGTAAAGCTTCACGAGTCCCATTTTCGAGTAGTCCAAAGGTGTCAGCCGCTTAACTTCCCCGCGTGCGTTTTCGCCTACGATTTGCTTCGGAGTGTTTGTTGCTGCTTGCACTTTAATGTCTCTCCCTAAAACTTGCACGAGCTTGTTGCCTGAGATGTTAAGGGCAAAAAATATTTAAGTCATTGTAGTTGCATGCTCACAGTCACACTTACTTATACCGGAGGCTAAAACCGGCTTCTCAGTGTATCAGAATCACATGTTTTCTTCTTTATTCTTCAGTTTCTCTTCAATAAGCATAAGCAACTCTTCAGGTTTCACGGGCTTCACCAAGTAAGCGTCTGCTCCCTCGTCGAGGGCTTTTATGCCGCTTTCTAGTGATGGGAAACCTGTTATCATGATTTTTATGGTGTCGTGCAGGGTGTTCTTCATTTTGGCAAGCAGGTCGGTTCCGTCCATGTCTGGGAGCCTAACATCCACCAAGGCTAAGTCATAATGCTTCGCCTCAGCTTTCTCTATCGCTTCCCTTCCCGTTTCCGCCGCGTCAATGGCGTACCCGTTTTTTTGAAGTATTCGGGTGAACGTTCGAAGTATGGATTTGTCATCGTCCACAACTAGAATGGTTTTCTTAGGTGCCGACATTCTCTTACTCCTCTGATGCTGTTTTGGCATGTTTCTGCATTAAACCCAAATTTTATGTAAGAGACGTTTGATTTGTAATCATCAGCCTCACAAGTGTTTGCAGTCGTACCTCGCGGACTCGCAACCTCTTAGATTGTGTACCGAACGATGCTTTAAAGATTGCGCTTACAATTCTTTGGGACACGGATAACTTTGCTTATTGCGCTTATAAACACTATCCCGATTTTCAACTTAACTCTGCCGTTTTACTATCAAAACGTATGCAGAGAACTCGTTTTTCATGTGGCATGACCTAAGTGTACTACCATTTTATATATCAAAAAGTGTAAATTTATGAACCAGCTACAGTTTTACTTTGACGGGAGGACTTGACACATGAGCGAAAAAGACATAACGAAATTTCTACAAGTCCTCGGCTTATCAAAACGGGAAATTCAAGTTTACATGTTCCTCGCCAAAAGCGGGGTACAATCAACAAGCTTCGTTGCCAAACGGCTCAAAATGGAAAGAGTTCAAGCTTACCGCACCTTCAAAAAACTCCAGGAAAAAGGCTTCATAGAAGCGACACTGGAAAGACCAACACGATTCGCCATAGTTCCCTTCGAAACGCTCCTAGAGACGTTTATTAACGCTAAGAAAACCGAGGTCTCCAGCCTCAACGAGCAAAGGGAAAACCTAATCTCCATATGGCGAGGCATCAGCGCACCCGAATTGGAATATCCCGTGGCAAAATTCTCAGTCATCAGCGGAAAAAAGAAAATTCACTCAAAAATGCTCAGCATGATTAAAGAATCCAAAAAAGACATCTTAATCTTAACAACAGGCTTAGGCTTAATCCAAGAAGACATCGCAGGGATTTTCGACGCCCTCGCTCAGCCTGCCCATAAACGCAAAGTCAACATCAAAGTCGTAACCGACATTTCACAAGACAACCTGAAGATAGCGGAGCGGCTAGACAGAGAATTCTCAGTTGAAAACGTGAACATGCGGCACCTGAACCTGAGCAGCCGGTTTTTCCCCCGCTTCCTCATCAAGGACGAAGAAGACGCCATTCTCTACGCGCCCTCAGGCGACGAGCAGTCAATATTGAACCTTGAAGACGAAGGCTTATGGATAAGCGACAAGATGTTCATTTCAATCCTGAAAGCCTTTTTCGTTCAGATGTGGCAAGGCGCCATAGACGCTCAAGCAAGGATAGATGAGTTGAAAAGCGGCGTGCCCGCAGCCGAGACGATTGTGATAAGAGACCCTGAAGAGGCATGGGCGAAAATCCAGAAAGTGCTAGCTACAGCTAAAGAAGACATAACCATAATCACTTCCTCCCAGAGCATAAACAGCCTTCTGAAGAACGACCCGCTTGACAAGTACTGTAAGGAAAAAGTGAACTGCCGCATCATGGCGTCAATAGACCTTGATAATCTTGAACCCGCACAGAAACTCTCAGCTCGCTACCAGATTAAGCATGTGCCCATAAGCTACATGGCCATGATGGTTGTTGACAACAAGCACCTTTTCATGTTCAAACGGTCTCCCATCAACGAATTGGACAATGACCTTTTCTTCCTAACAGACACGTATTACACCACCGACCCTATCTCAATCGAAAGAGTAAGCGAAATGCTCGAAGACACTTGGAAAAGAGGCATAGGCATTCCTGAAATAAGCCAGCAGGCAGGCATGAAAATGCCCAGCGTGGAAATCTCCACAGGCGAAACCGCCGCGGTCCTTGCAGAAGCGATGCTCAAAAACGGTGTCGCCTCAGTTCTCATCACTGAAAACGGCACCCCCGTCGGCATGATAACCGACAGGGACTTATTGAAAGAACTTGTTGAAAAACACAAAGACCCAGCGAAAACCCTCGCAAAAGACCTCCAGTACACGCCCCTGCTACTGCTTGACCAGAAAGAATCATTAATTTCCGCCTTGAAAATCATGCGCGAGAAAGGCATGACGCGAGTGGCAACCGTTAAAAACGGAAAGCTAGTTGGCATGCTGACCGCAGACCTCGCCATGAGACAGGCAGGTTTACCTGCAAACACCAGTTCCAAGAAATAGCAGTGGCGCTTCTACAGCTTACTGCTTTAACCGCTAAAACCTTTTTGCATGATGGTATGCGAGAAGAAAGACTTCTGCGGATGGCACAAACGATATTAACGCTCTGCGTCCAACCATAGCTTGGTGAAAACCCTATTTGACCCTCAAACTCAGGACACCCATAATAATCATAAACTTCAAAACCTACGCGGAAGCCACAGGCAAAAAAGCCATCGCCCTCGCCAAGCAAGCCGAAAGAGTGAGCCACGAGACGAACGCGCACATTGTTGTGGCACCCCAATTCGTTGACATCGCGGCGGTGGCGGAAGCCGTTGGCATCCCCATCTTCGCCCAGCACATCGACCCCATAAAACCCGGCAGCAGCACCGGTCACGTGTTAGCTGAATCCGTCAAGGAAGCGGGCGCCGTTGGCACGCTGATTAACCATTCGGAAAGGCAGCTTAAGCTAGCGGACATCGACGCCGTGGTCAAGTTGGCGAACGAGAAAGACCTCATCAGCTGCGTCTGCACCAACAACCCAGCCGTAAGCGCAGCCGTCGCTTACCTGCACCCCGACATAATCAGCATCGAACCCCCCGAACTCATCGGCAGCGGCGTCGCCGTCTCCAAAGCAAAGCCTGAAGAAGTAACCCGAACCATCGAGCTTGTCCGCAAAGTCAACTCCCACGCCGTCATCCTATGCGGCGCAGGCATAAGCCACGGAGAAGATGTCGCCGTAGCGTTAAAGCTTAGAACACAGGGAGTTCTCGTTGCAAGCGCCATCGTGAAGGCGAAAGACCCATATAGCGTGATGCGTGAGTTTGCAGACGCAACCAAACAGTAACAGCGCCGTGATTAAACTTTGAAAGTTGAAGCTGAATGTGCATCTTGCCTACTTATGAGGGCAACCGCGGAAACTTACATGTCCACAACTAACCCTGCTTTGCGGTTCCGCGCCATAAAAGAAGTGACAAAACTTCTAAGCAGGGAATTCAAACCCTCCACTGTTCCCGCAGACATCGGAACCAAACGCGACCGAATGATAAAGCAGCTCACAGGCAACGATGACCCGTACCAGCGAAGCAAACGGCTGAGCAACGAGAAAGCGCTGAAACTGTTGCCATACGCAAGAAAACTCGTAGAGCAAGGTCACAATCAGCAGGAACGCTTCAAGAAAGCATGCTTATGCGCCATCGTGGGCAACATACTCGAATTCGACATCCCTGGGCACTGCGTCAACCTGAACGGGCTTACAAAGTACTTCCGGCAGGCAGCCAAAGACCTCGCCATTGACGACGCTGATAAAGCTTACGAGTTGGCGAAGAAAGCCCAGAGCGTGCTCTACCTAGCGGATAACGCAGGCGAAATCGTTTTCGACACCTTGCTGGTTGAGCAGCTGAAAAACATGGGGTTGAAGGTGACCTACGTTGTGAAGGGCGGCACCGTGATTAACGACGCCACCATGACAGACGTCCCAGTTTCAGGAATGGACAAGCTCGCTGACGAGGTTATAACCACGGGCACGGACGCGGTGGGGCTGCTGGTGAAGGAGGTTTCACCCGAATTCATGAAAGTCTACAACGCCGCGGAGCTGGTTTTCGCCAAAGGCATGGGGTACGCGGAAACCCTAACCGAATACAAGCTCACCAAGCCGCATTTTCTCCTGCTCCGAACCAAATGCGTCCCCGTCGCAAACTATTTCTGTGTCCCACGCGATAGGAATATCGCCAAGTTGATGCCTTAAAATGAACTTACCAGCCATAACCGTGCCTGAGCAGGCACTTTCCCGTTTTGACCAAAGCATCCGAAAAGAATGGCTGATCACCAACGGAATAGGCGGTTACGCCTCATCCACAGTCATGAGCATAAACACGCGGAAATACCACGGTTTGCTCATTGCTGCGCTGCATCCGCCGGGCGACCGCGCCGTCTGCCTCGCCAAGCTAGACGAGGAGGCGTCAGTCGGCAACAACATTTACCCGCTGGGAGCCAACGAGTTCCAAAGCAAAATTTTCCCACAAGGCTACCTTTCACTTAAGGAGTTCAAGGTTTCCCCTTTCCCCCGATACCGTTACAGCGTGGAAAACGCCACGGTGGAAAAAACAATTTTCATGCCCAAAGAAAGGAACGCCACAGTCGTAATATACAACCTGACGAACAGCAGCGACTCGGAGGCGCGGCTAAAGGTTTACCCTTTGCTGAGTTGCAGGCACTTCCACTCCGTCGTGGACAGGCGGCAAAATCCACTGGAGTTCACCCAAACACGCGACGACAAAGAAGTCCAACTAGCATTTGCCAACCCAAAAGCCTCAGTCGCTCTACGCGCCACCAGCGGAGCATTCAACTCGAAACCGAACTGGCTGGACCGTTTGCTTTACCGCGAGGAAGCCGCCAGAGGCGAATCCAGCATGGACGACTGCTACCAACCCGGCTATTTCGAGGTGACGGTTCCGCCTAAACGGCAGGAACGGTTCGCCATAGTCGCCGCGGCAAGCGAGAGCAGCGAGCAGTGCAGAGACGATTTGGACTCGGTCGGCTTCTCCATGTACGACGTTGACGGCTTAGTGCAGAAAGAGCTGGATGCCTGCGGAGACATGGTAACTGGGTTTTACAGTATGCACAGGCAAGTGCCGATGAACGACTGGCTTAACTGGCTCCTCCTTGCAGGGGACGCTTTCATTGTGAAGGGCGCCGACGGCAGCAGGTCAGTGATAGCGGGGTACTGCTGGTTTGAAGCTTGGGGCAGAGACACCTTCATCTCTTTGCCGGGCTTGATGCTTACGACAGGCAGGTTCGAGGACGCCAAAAAAATCTTTGTGCAATTCGCACGGCACAGCAAGCAAGGTCTGATACCCAACTACATCCAAGACATGTCAGGCGAACCAGCCTACAACACGGCAGACGCCACGCTATGGTACGTTAACGCGGTTCTGCAGTACCTGAAGTACACGGACGACTACAGGTTCGTCCAGAAGCAACTGTGGGATGATTTGAAGGCGATTGTTGATTTTCACGAGAAAGGCACAGGCTACGGCATACACGTGGACGGCGACGGCTTGCTTATGCATGGCCCGCAGTTGACGTGGATGGACGCCGCGGTGGATGGGAATCCGGTGACGCCGCGGTCTGGGAAAGCCGTGGAAATCCAAGCTTTATGGTACAACGCGTTGAGGGCGATGCAGCTTTTGGCTGGCAAATTCAAGGAGCCATGCTTGGTGGAGAAGTACGTTGCTATGGCGGATAAGGCGCGGGAGAGCTTCAACCTGAAGTTCTGGAATAGCCAAGCCAACTGCCTGTTCGATGTCATAACGGAGTCGGGCGCTGATGCGTCTCTCCGACCCAACCAGATAATCGCCGTCTCCTTGGATTTTCCGGTTCTGGACAACGGCAAACGCGAGCAGGTTGTTGACACGGTGAACCGTGAACTTCTCACGCCTTTCGGACTGCGGACTCTGGCGAGGGGCGATTACCGGTACAGGGGCATGTACGTGGGCGACAGGTGGAGCCGAGACCAAGCCTACCACAACGGCGCAGCGTGGCCTTGGCTACTGGGACCGTTCACCACCGCGTTCTTCAAGGTGAAGGGTCACGCGGACTACAGGATTAAGTTTGTCTTGGAGAATTGCCTGTTGCCCCTCTTCACACAGCAACTAGGCGAGGCTGGATTGGGCACCTTGAGCGAAATCTTTGACGGCGAACCTCCCCATGCGCCGAGAGGTTGCGTGGCGCAGGCTTGGAGCGTGGCTGAACCGCTGCGAGCTTACGTGGAAGACTTAATGCAGGTTAAGCCGCCCTATGAACGCGAGGTTCTGCATTTCTAGACTTGAGTTAGCCCATTTTTTGGAAAGGTTTATGTGGGTAAATATGCCTTTATTTTTGTGGGTGAAGTAGTGTGGGAAAGACGAAGATGGATGAGCGGGGCAGAGTCTTAATCCCGTTGGATGAACGTGAGAAACTTGGTTTGAAGGCTGGAGCAGAGTTCGAATTGACTGAGGAAGACGGCACTCTGGTTTTGAAGCCTGTTATCCCTGAGCCTGTGCATGTCGAATCCAAGCGGAATTGGGGTAAGGAAGCTTTTCTGGATTCTGGAGAGGCTACGTTTGGCGAATGACGCAGGCGAAGTGGAGAAACGTGTTTTTGACGTAAACGTTTTAGCGATTTTCCTAGTGAGGGGCCATCCTGGCTTTGAGTACATCTCACCTGTTGTAGAAGTTGGCTTGAGGGGCGCTTACGTGCCTTTGGTCATGGATGTCCTGCCCGTTCGAGCTTACTGGGTTATGACTCGCCGGTGGGGTCTTCCCGATGAAGAGTGTGCCGCCGCGATTGAGCATTTTGTTAAGGCTTATGACAGGCCACATTACTCCAGTCTCAAGCGCGAAACCATCCTAGAGGGTTTCAGGTTGGCTGCTAAGTTGCGGCATGACGTTTTCAACTGTATGTATTTGGCGCTGGCGTTGCAGGAAAAGGCTTCGGGAATCGTCACGACAGACACGGATTTTGAGGAACTGTGCAAACGTGTTGGCTTAAGCTACTTTAACCCGGTACCGAAGGAAGTGCTGAAACGTTTCAAGGAACAAAACAAATAATACATATCAATCTGGCAAGGGGAAAATGTGTTGAGCACTAAAAAAGCTAAGACTCTCCTAGACGTAGACGTTCGCAGCGTGTTGGAGAAAATGGAAGCCAAATATGGCTTGAAGCTGCCTAGGCGAGTGATAACCATAGACTACGGCGAAGATGTGGGTGACCTCTTCGTAAGGTTCCAGCACGCGGACATCACGGAAGGCGAATCCACCGCGGACGGCAAAGTCATTGTTCACTTCGACAAGAAAGGCAGGACAGCCGCTGTGGAAGTCACAGACATAACCGCGTTCTAGAATTTTAGATTAAAAGCTTGTATGGTTTTTTTGAGTTCTGTGGCTGCGTTCTCGGGCATGACCGTGTTTATGTACATGCCTGTGCTTTTTTCGAAGCCCGCCCAGATGGACAGTTGCGGATAAACCTCCAAGTGCCAGTGATAGCAGTCCGCGTCGTTCTCGTCGATGGACAGGTGGATGCCGTAGTTGTAGGGCGGGTCGTTCACAAGGTCTTTGAGGGCTTTGAGGCTGGCTTTCAGGATCTCCGCGACCCCTTCCGCTTCGGCTTTGCCCATTTTTAGCAGGTTCATGTCATGTTTTTTGGGAACAACCCAGAACTCCATCGGATGCACACTCGCATACGGCGCGAAAACCACGAAACCCGAGTTTTCGTGCACCAGCCGTGGGCTTCGTTTTTCCTTTTCTATTAAGTCGCAGAAAACGCATCTCCCGTTATCGCTGTGGAATTTTCTGCTTGCTGCCACTTCTTCTGCGATTGTTCGGGGGACTATGGGTGTGGCGATTATCTGGCTGTGTGCATGCGTGAGTGAAGCACCCGCTTCCTTGCCGTAGTTGCGGAAAATCGAGACGTACCGCACGTACGGTTTAGCGCTTAGGTCACGGAGCCTGTCCACGTACGCTTCAATCAGGTGCTTGAGCTGTGGGAGTTCTGCGTCTGCAGGATGCTCGTCGTGGTTGGGTGATTCTATTATGACTTCGTGGTGTCCGATGGCGCTGCCGTAGCTATCGCTTTTCATTATGTGCGTGGCATTCGCTGGGTTTTGTGGTGGGGAGAATGCGGGGTAGAGGTTTGGTATGCAGCGGATGAGCCAGTTCTTGTGGCGCAGCGTTTCTGTGTCTTTGTCTTTGACTATGTCGCCGTTGGATTTGAGGTAGAGGAGGACGGCTGGCGGGGTCATGTGTTCGTTGCCGGCGCAGAGGGGGCAGACAGCGTTGTTGGCTGGTTGTGTTTTTGGTTTGGCAAAGTCGTTGGGTCTTCTGCCGCGTTCGGTTGCGATGACGACCCAGCGGTTTAGCAGATAATCTTTCCTAAGCTCGTTGTAAACCATTTTTTGGTTCCCGAGATTGAAGTGGGTGGCGGCGACTTTTAGCGTTTCCGATTGCATTGTGGTTTTCGCATTTTTAGCGAGTTTCTTTGGGTTTTGGCGGCAATCGTGGAAAACTTTATCGGCGTTATATAACTATGTTATATTTAACGATGGCTCGCCTTACACCAAAACTGTTTCAAAACTGTTTCAGTTTCGTTTCAGCGAACCATCAAAAGACACCAAGAGTACGTATAGTATCGAGGTGAACAAACACTTGAAGCACTTGAAAATCATCATAGTATTGGCGACAGCAGCCGCCTTGACGATAGCCGTCATCGGAGTGGCTTACGCAAGCTACCTTAACTACGCCAATAACCAAACATACACTAACCCTAACGCATCCTACACCACGGCGCCCAGAGAGGACTTCTGGGGCTGGCTAGGCGGATGCTTCGGATGGAACGGCAACCAGCCCAGCACTTACCAATATCAGGCGCTAGGCAACACCACAACCCAACCAGCTCAGCCCTATGTTCCGCCAGCAAACCCGAACCAAGGCTACTACCCATACGGATATGGACGCGGCTGCATGGGCTGGTAAACAACCAACAACAAAAAACCCTTTTCTTAAATATTTTTTAGAAACTTAATCTTCTGACTTTGCAAATTAGCCTCTTGTTAATCGATAACTGTCAAATGTCCAAGCTGTTCAAAAACGCCCAAAACTCTTCCACACTGCGAACGATTCTTAGTTCCAAGTACTCTGGCGCAGAACCCACTGCATCTCCAGAAGTTTTGAAGTAGCCCACCGTGTGCGGGTAACACTCACTAATCTCAGGCTTGTCCAAAAGTTCGCCCAAATTCACGCGGGTTTCAGGCTGTGACGGTCCATTTTTCTTGTCTTCGAAAAACACGCTGTAGCCAACGTATTTTCCCTGATTCCCTGACAGTGGGAAATAAATCAGCCAGTCAAGCCCAATGAAGTGGAACGCCTTCATGCCGTTGCCCAAGACCACACCATTAATTAACCAAGCATAATGCAGATTTAAACGTATCACGCCTGCGCCGATAAAAACACTGGCGAACTTGGCAATTCCTAAAAACACGTTTTCAGAATTAGACAATTTCATTGCAGATATTCTTTTAAGTTTCGCAATGGACTAGTTACATCTCGGGCAAAACGAATGCCTTTTCAGCCCAAGACCACAGCAACCTTGCTCATAGCCATCCTGTTAACAGGTGTCGTAGCGCCGCTTGCTTTATCGGAAACTTACAACCACTCCTACAGCTGCAACGCACAATTCGGAATCAACAACCACGAAATCAACATCTCAGTGCCCCAGTCAATTTATGACTACTACCTGACCAAGACGCACAGCCTCAGAAACGAATCTGACTACCAAAACTTCGTCACACCCCAAGTTATGACCGCTATCGCAGAAGACATCCGAAACATGACCGCCAATTCAGAGTACAGTGACGAAGAATTCGCCAATGCAGTTTTAACCCTCGTCCACGAAATCCCTTATGTTCCAACCGACGTAGAATACCCTGTGGAAACCATCGTTAACAACCAAGGCGACTGCGACACCGTCTCGGTGCTTGCGGCTTCAATCCTGAAAGCAGGCGGATTAGACGTTGTCCTATTCTACTATCCACAAGCTACTCATATGAACATAGGAATTAACCTGCCCAACACGCCCTACAGCACTTGGATGACGCCGCCCAAAAGCTACGAATACAACGGCACGGAGTACTGGATGGCAGAATGCACTCCGAAAGCAGAATGGCAGGTCGGCGACCAGCCTGAAGCGCTCGCAGGCGAAACGCCCATGATTATCCCGCTTGAAAACTGCGAAAAAACCGCGCCTGCACAGATTGCGTCAACACTGGATACACCCTTAACTCCTTCAAACATAACCATTAACCTGTCTTCCCCCCCATTCTTCACCTACGATGAGGAACAAAACCTCACCGTCTCCGGCGCCATCTCCCCCGCATTCCCAAACGCGGAAGTGGTCATGTACATAAGCCAAAACACAACTGCATGGGACACGTACATCACAAAAACAGACCCAACAGGGTATTACTCGTTTCCATGGGACTTCATAAGAACAGGCACTTACTATATTAAAACAAGCTGCAGCGGCGCAGGGAACTATGCCGGAGCAGACAGCGAAACATTAACCGTGTTTATAGGGTTCCCCAAAACCTTAGTTCAGTTCCAAACAGACACTTATATGTACATCATGGGCAACCCGGGAATGGCAAACCATGAATTGCGAGTCAGGCTAGGAGTCCAGAACTTCCTTAACCTCAACCTATCAGGGTCAGGCGTTACACTCACCAGCGAGTTTATCGTGGTTAAAAGCGGAGAAACCATATCCAGCGTCCGAGAACCAGACTATGATATAGGCGACCAGCCGCTGAGGCTTCCCGACAACATGGTTAAGAATGACCAATTCTGCTTCATACTCCAACGGAACCAAAGTAACTACAACGTGGATGTAAAGGCACTCGACGAGAACGCTGTGTCCCAAATACAAGCCAACGGCAATGCGTTCCTTGACGCTTCTGGAAAGGTAAAAGAAAACACATGGTACACAATCACTGCGAAACTATCAGCTAAAGAAGTTACCGCAGAGGTTCGTGACATGGACGGCAATCTTCTCGAACGAACTGCAACAAACAACGCGGCAAACGTAGATGAGTTCGGAATCCTGATGGCAAACAACACCGACAGGGCAGTTGCCTTCAAAAACCTGGAAGTCACAACTCAGGACCAGCCTATTCAACCGCTTGATGGGAACGCTACCCCTCCAAGCGAGTATGAAGTTGTTATGCCGTATATTAACTGGGCAATCGTGATAGTTTCGGTTCTTGCCTCAGTGGTCTACGTCGCGAAGAGAAGAAAACAACACCTGAGCCCCGAGTCATAGTCTGCCGCATGTTAGCAAATCAGCCTGAAATTTTGGGTGCTATGCCGACAGTGGCTTTCTTCATCTCCCTCTCATTATTCCAGTTAACAGAAAACAGATGATTCTGCCCTAAAGCTTGAAAAGGAAGGTTTAAATAAATACCGCCTCATTTCGTATATGCTTCAAGCTTAAACGGATGAAAAATTAGAATGTCACAGGAATATCGTCACATACTCCGTATAATGGGTACAGACATGCAGGGTACCCAAAAAACAGTTTACGCTTTAACAGCAATAAAAGGCATAAGCCTAAGCCTCTCCAACGCCATACTCAAAAAGGCAGGCGTGAACCCTGACCAGCGAGTTGGCTTCTTAACCGAATCAGACATCGGGAAAATAGAGGACATAATCAAAGAACCCACAAAACACGGGCTTCCCACATGGCTTTTTAATCGAAGAAAAGACACCGAAACAGGAAAAGACACCCACATCATAAGCGCAGACCTTGTTCTCAAAACCAAAATGGACATCGACCAAGCCAAAGAAATCAGGTCTTGGCGCGGATACCGCCACGCATACGGACTGAAAGTCCGCGGTCAACACACCAAGACCACTGGAAGAGCCGGAAAAGCTTTGGGCGTCAAGAAGAAGACGCTTATGCAGAAGCCTGGAGGCGCACCAGCGTAAAGAGGTAGAGTGGCATGGGAGACCCGAAGAAACAACGTAAAAAGTATGAAACTCCGCGTTTCCGCTGGCGCAAAGACATTCTCCAAGAAGAGCTTAAACTCTTGGGGCAGTACGGCTTACGTAACAAACATGAATTGTGGCGCCACAAAACCACTTTGTCCAAAACCAGAGGAATCGCGCGCTCACTTATCGGCAAGGCGCCTGAAGAACGCGCGAAAATGGAGAACGAGCTGCTGGCAAAGCTGAAGAAAATCGGCATCTTGCAGGAGACCGCGATTCTCGACAACGTCTTGGACTTAACAATCGAAGACATCCTTGAGCGGAGACTTCAGACCATCGTATTCCGAAAAGGCTTAGCGCGCACAAGCTACCAGTCCCGCCAGCTAATCACACATGGACACGTAAACATAGGCAGCCGACGCGTAACCATACCCGGCTACATAGTGTCTAAAGAAGAAGAACCCCTAATCACTTACAGCCCCAAAAGCGCAGTAGCAAAAGAAACCCACCCGTTGCGACAAGGCTTATCCGTGGAAGCCAAGCGGCCTGAGATAAGGCAGCCAAGCCGCGGCAGAAGAGGCGGAAGAGGAGGCGGCAGGTTTTGAGCAGCAGCAAGAAAAACGAGAGATGGGGAGTTGTCCACATCTTCAGCAGCTATAACAACACGTTAATCCACATAACTGACATCTCAGGCGCGGAAACCATCGCCCGCACCAGCGGCGGTATGTTCGTGAAAGCCGACCGCATGGAATCTTCACCTTACGCAGCCATGCGCGCAGCCACCGCAGCCGCCGAGGTCGCAAGGGACAAGGGCGTCACCGCCATCCACATCAAAGTCCGCGCTCCAGGAGGTTCAGGTCCGCGCACGCCGGGTCCAGGTGCCCAAGCCGCCATACGCGCGCTCGCACGATTCGGCTTTCGCATAGAGCGCATTGAGGAAGTTACTCCGATTCCGCACGACGGTACAAGGAGACCAGGCGGTAGAAGAGGAAGACGCGTATAATCCGCCTAGTTTACGCGTTATTAACAGAAAAATTGAAATAATGCACCGTAGCTTCTATTGAACCGCACAGTCATAATCCTCACAATTGTGGAGTGTCCCATACAAGTGAAAATTGAAGTGTTGGAGAAAGACGATACGAACATTCGCGTAGTCATAAAAGACGCAGATGTGTCGCTGATGAACGCGTTGCGTCGGATAGCTCTAGCTGAGGTTCCGAGCATGGCTATCGACGAGGTTGTCATGATTGAGAACTCTTCTATACTGCAGGACGAAATTATCGCGCACAGGCTGGGATTGACTCCGCTGAAGACCGATTTGGACAGCTACAACCTTCCAGAAAAATGCGAGTGCCAGAGCGAGTTCGGTTGCCCCCTCTGCCGCGTAACGCTCACATTGGACGCCGAAGCCAAAGAGGGCACGCGCCCAGTTTACTCCGGCGAACTTGTTTCTGAAAATCCGAACATCGTGCCAGTGTCCGACAAGATACCCATCATAAAGTTGGCTAAGGGGCAGAAGCTGAAACTTGAAGCTTACGCGCGGCTTGGGAAAGGGAAAGTTCATGCGAAGTGGCAGCCCGTCTCCATGTGCGCATACAAGTACTACCCTCAGATAGAGATTTCAACCAAGGACTGCGGAGACTGCGGCGCGAAATGCGTGGAAATCTGCCCGAAAAAAGTGCTCAACCAAAAAGAAAACAAAGTTGAAGTCCGCGAGCTGTTAGCCTGCACCCTCTGCATGGACTGCGTGGAAGCCTGCCCCAAAGAGCCCAAACCCATCAAAGTCAGTTGGGAAAAGAACGCCTTCATCATGAACATCGAATCAACAGGTGCGCTGCCACCTGAACGCGTGCTGCAGGAAGCCACGAAAATACTGCGTGAGCAATTAACCGAGTTTGAAGAGCATCTGAAGGAGATAGAAAAATGAGAGAAACCAACACCACAAACCCTGAACTCATCCAGCTTATCCGCTTCCTCAAGAAGCAGAGCCGCGAAAAAGACGCCGCCATCTGGCATGATGTGGCAGAATACCTATCTAAGCCAAGCAGGCAAACGGTCGCCGTGAACCTAAGCAGGATAAACAGGCACACGGAAAAAGGCGGCACCATCGTTGTGCCAGGCAAAATCCTCGCGTCAGGCACACTCAGCCACGCGGTGACGGTTGCCGCGTTCAGCGCTTCAGACAAAGCCAAAGAGAAGCTGAAGGCTGCCAAAGCAAAGTACGTGTCCATCCCAGAGTTAGTGGAGAAAAACCCTAAGGGCTCAAACGTGAAGATTATTCGGTGAATTAGCCATGCAGAAAGCGCAAAATAAACAAGCCGCGAAAAACCCCGTTGCCGTCGTCAACGCTGATGGGCTTATCCTCGGCAGAATGGCGAGCAAAGTCGCCAAGAAACTCTTGAACGGGGAAAACGTCATCATAGTTAACGCTGAAAAATCCATAATCTCAGGGAAAAAGAAGAGCAAAGTGGCGGAAGCCAAAGAGTTCCTCGAGGTCGGAGCGCCCGAACGAGGACCGTTCCATTACAGGCGACCAGACAAGATTGTGAAGAAAACCGTCCGCGGGATGCTGCCGTTCAAGCAGCCGAAAGGAAAAACCGCGCTTAAACGACTTAAGGTTTTCATGAGCCTTCCCGCAGAGTTGACGGGCAAAGAACTGGTCACGTTCAAGGAAGCCGAAGCCGCGAAACTGAAGGGGCCACACTTCACCCTTGCCGAGTTGGCGAAAGAAGTGGGATGGAATCAAGGTGACTAAACATGCCAACAAAGAAAGTTTTGGTTGTTAGCGGAAAAAGAAAAACCGCTGTTGCCCGCGCCGTCGTAAAACAAGGCACCGGCAGAGTACGCGTGAACAAGACGCCAGTTGAGATTTATGAGCCTGAAATCGCCCGCGAAAAAATCATGGAGCCTCTACTGCAGGCTGGCGGCGACGTTTGGACTCAAGTGGACATGGACATCCGAACCAGCGGCGGCGGCTACATGGGACAGGCGGAAGCCGCAAGAATGGCAGTCGCCAACGCGCTGCTGAAGTGGACGAAGAGCAGTCACCTGCGCACAGTCTTCACAGAGTACGACCGAACCATGATTGTCGGCGACTCCCGACGCAAAGAGCCTAAAAAGTTCGGCGGTCCAGGCGCACGCGCCAAGGAACAGAAAAGCTACAGGTAAAGGAGAAAAAACCAAAGATGATAATCCCCGTAAGATGCTTCACGTGCGGCAAGCTCATAGGCGACCGCTGGGAAGAATTCGCCAGAAGAATCCGAACAGGCGAGAACGCCAGCGACGTCTTAGACAGCCTGGGAATCAAACGGTACTGCTGCAGGCGCATGCTGCTCTCAAACGTGGAGATAATCGACGATGTTCTGCGCTTCTACGAAGAGGCAGAGAAACGGAAGGAAGCCCGCAACTTCTACTAATTTTCTCCTGAAAAAAAGGGCTTAGTGCGAGTATAGGTTTCCGTAAGGTCGTTTGGAAACTGGCACAATCTTGCGGAACTTACTGCCCTTCATGATTTTTTCGTAGTCCACACCGAAGTGTTCGCAGTACTCCTTCACCAAGCCTTCAATCACGCGCATGTCGCGCTTGCCGACCTTCATGACTTTCGTGCCTTCGCCAACGTCAAGGATGTCGCCACGCTCGTAGATGACGCCGCCGTGCATCCCGGTGCCCACGAATCTTGCTTTGCACCGTTCGCATTCCGCTAACGTCAAGCCGAGAACGAGAACTACGCCGCCTGCCATGTACTCTGCCAAGAAGTCGCCTGCCGCCCCGCCTATCACTATGGTCGGCACTTTCCGCTTGTACTCTTTCATGTGGATGCCCACGCGATAGCCCACATCGTCGCGGACAAAGATTTTGCCGCCCCGCATCGAGTGCCCTGTTAAGTCGCCTGCTTGCCCGTGAATTACGATTTGCCCGTCGTTCATGGTGTTGCCGCAGGCGTCCTGCGCGTTGCCGTGAACCACGATTCTTGGGCCGCTCATGAAAGCGCCCAAATCGTTCCCTGGTGTCCCGTAGATGTCGATTTGCTTGGTGGTTTCCAAGTCCGTGCCGATGTACCGTTGCCCGCAGACGTTGTGGATTTCGATTCTTTCAGCGCCGTTGCTGCTGATGAGCCGCAAGAGGCTGTTCAGGTCTTTGTAGTGCATACCTTCCGCGTCGATTTTCCACACTCCACTCTCTACTTTAACACGTGAAATGTAATTCACGTCTAATTCCGCAAACACTTTTTGTTGTTCAAGCATGTTCTTTTCATTCTCCTGCCATTTTTACGCCAAGAACCTTGAGTTCGGTATCGGTCAAACCAACACCACGCAGAGCCAGACGGTTACCCCGCAAGCTCTCGATGGCGTTTATGCCCATACCGCCCATGATGTCCTTAATCTCATAGCTCCAGCCGCGAAGCAAATTCGTCAACCGCTCCGCTGCGATGTCCGGGTTTACTCGTTTGCTTATCCACGGGTCGCTTGTCGCGATGCCCCATGGACACTTTCCAGTGTAGCAGTGCTGGCAGACGGTGCAGCCAATCGCCACAAGCGCGGCAGTAGCGATGTAAACGGCGTCAGCACCCAACGCGATGGCTTTAACGATGTCGGCGCTGCTTCGGATGCCGCCAGCCGCAACGATAGACGCCTTATTCCGTATGCCCTCCTCCCGCAAGCGCTGATCTACCTGTGCAATCGCTAGCTCGATGGGTATGCCAACGTTGTCCCTGATGACTTTCGGCGCGGCACCTGTGGCGCCTCGGACGCCGTCTATGGCGATGATGTCTGCGCCTGCGCGTACCATGCCGCTTGCGATTGCAGCCGCGTTGTGAACCGCCGCAATCTTTACTGAAATTGGTTTGGTGTAGTTGGTTGCCTCCTTTAGCGCGTAGATTAGTTGTCGGAGGTCTTCGATGGAGTAGATGTCGTGCTGTGGCGCAGGCGAAAGCGCGTCGGTGCCGACTGGAATCATCCTTGTCCTTGCCACGTCTTTGGTGACTTTTTCGCCTGGCAGGTGCCCGCCGATGCCGGGCTTGGCGCCTTGACCTATTTTGATTTCAACAGCCGCGCCCACATCTAAGTAGTCTGGGTGCACGCCGAAACGGCCTGAAGCCACCTGCACGATGGCGTGGTCGCCGTACTTGTACAGGCTTTTGTCTAAGCCGCCTTCGCCCGTGTTGAAGTAGGTGCCGCATTCTGTTGCAGCCCGCGCTAACGCTTCGTGAACGTTGAGGCTTATGGCGCCGTAAGACATTGCAGAAAACATGATTGGTATGTCCAAGCACAACTGCGGAGTCAGCGAAGTCTTCAGCACGACTTGCCCGTTTTCCATCTCCATCTCAAGGTTGTCTGGCTTCGCGCCCAGGTAAGTCCTGATTTCCATGGGCTCTCTCAGCGGGTCAATTGACGGGTTGGTTACTTGGCTGGCATTCAGCACAAGCCTGTCCCAGTAAGTGAAGTAAGGTTTGTCGCAGCCCATGCCTGTGAGAAGCACCACGCCGGATTCCGCCTGCTTCTTAACGTCTCTGAGCGCCTCCATGGTCCAGTTGGCGTTCTCGCGGCTGGCATTCGGGTTCTTCTTTATGGTTATGGCGTGCGTTGGGCAGAAAGTGACGCAGCGCTGGCAGTTGACGCAGTTCTCGTCCTTGCTGACAATCGTGTCGGTTTCCGCGTCGTAACTGTGCGTCTCGTATGTGCATTGGTTTACGCAGACTTTGCAGCGGATGCACCGCTTCTCGTCCCGCTCAACCAGGTACTCTGGAATTATGTATGTTTTCATCTGTCATGCCTCCACACCTGCTAAGACCTCTGCCTTCGGTTTGCTGCGAAGCTTGCCGACCACTGGCTCACCGCCCCTCGGATGCCAGAACTTGTCCAGCGTGGGCGAAACCAGCCGCATAGCCGCCTCCTCAGAAGACAGGTACAGGAAGTCGCCTCTGGTGCCTGCAACGAGAGGTCGCAGCTTGATTCTGTCGGTTAACCCAATCATCTCGCCGTGGTGCGCCACGACTATGCTGAAGGGACCATTCATCAGCAGGCTGCCGTATGTCTGGCGGAGAACCCTGTGCAGCCGCTGCTGTTCTGGCTCCATCGCGTCTATCTCGCTCCACAACGGAGGGGCAAAGATTTTTGCCACTATCTCGATTGGAAGGTGCTGTTTGCGTATTAGCAGGTCCACCGCATAAGCTAAGACTTCGGTGTCTGTTTGCATGGTGCACTTGTACCCGTACATTTCCAAGTAGCGGCGATTAATCCCGTAAGACGAGAGTTCGCCGTTGTGAACCACCGTCCAGTCTAGGATGTTGAAGGGGTGTGCGCCGCCCCACCAGCCCGGAGTGTTCGTTGGGAATCTGCCGTGAGCCGTCCACAGGTAACCTTGATAATCTTCAAGGCAGAAGAAGTCCGCTACGTCTTCTGGGAACCCGACGCCTTTGAAGACGCCCATGTTTTTGCCGCTTGAGAAGACGAACGCCTTGCCCGTCTCCGTGTTAATCCGCATAACCTTCTCGGTCACGTAGTCGTCTGCCGTCTGTTTTTCCAGCCGCCGCTTCTTAGGCTCAACGAAGTACCGCCAAACCATCGGCGGGTCTCTGACGTTAGCGGGTCGAGTCTGCATTTCTTCGTCGTAGATTATGTTGAAGCTCGCAGCCAGCATCCTGTCCGTTCTTTCCTTGGCGTCTCGGCTCAGGTACATTATGTGGAATGCGTAGTAGTCCTTGAACTGCGGGTAGACGCCGTAGACTGCGAAGCCGCCGCCTAAGCCGTTGCCCCTGTCATGCATGTTGGCTATGGCGCGGACTGGGTCGCGCGAACCGAAGCGGTTGCCTTCGAGGTTCATCATGCCGAATATGCTGCAGCCTGCGAAGTCCTTATCATCGTTGAAAGGATTGTTTATCTGAGCAAGGTTTCGCATTAGTCTATTTCACCTGGATACACTTTCTTCCTCAAAGAGTGGGGCAGGGTGGCGATGCCGAAGTCTTCGTTGAGGAGTTGCTGCTTGATTTTTTTCACGTTGACGCGGTTCTTCATGAGGTGGAACAATATCCCCGCCTTCTGGATGTCATTTACGAGGGTCATGCCCACGATGACGTTGTCTTTGAGCACGAGTTTCTTGTACAGGTTCCTCTCCGGCTCGTGCATGACGAGGGTTTCGTATGCCGCGTCGTCTTTCGGGTTGGCGATGCCGATGGAGACGATGGGCACGCCGAAGTACTTCAGGGCGCTCATGTTGGTGCCGCCCTCGTAATCGGTTTTCTTGCCCGCCATGTTATAGCCTGCAACCTTGCCCTCCAGCACTGCAAGCGGCCAGAGCGGCAGCAGGCGGTTCTGATCCAAGACGAAGTCGTATGCTTCGGCAACGTCGCCACTGGCGTAAACGTCAGGAACGTTTGTGCGCATTGTGTTGTCTACGATGATGCCGCGGTTGGTTTTCACCGTGGTGCCCGTAACGAGTTCGGTGCGGGGAACGACGCCGATGGCAACGATGACCGCGTCACATGTCATCTGCTCTCCCTTAGTGAGCACTACGCCGCCGACGACTTGGTCGTTTTCAGGCTTGCCTGTTATCCGCTGGACGGATTGGCCCGTGACGATGTTGACGCCTGCTTTTTTGATGACGTTTTCCACGATGTCTGAGCCTTTCGCGTCAAGCAGCAGGCTGAGGATTTTGTCTTGTAACTCTACGAGTGTAACTTTTATGCCGCGTTTTACGAGTGCTTCGGTGACGCTGATGCCGATTAAGCCGGCGCCGATGACCACGGCGGTTTTGGCTGTTTCGAGTTTTGCGGCTAAGTGTTCAGCGTCTGAGACGGTTGTGAACGTGAATACGCCGTCTTTGTCTGAGCCTTCGATTTTTGGTACGAAGGGGCGGCCGCCTGTTGCTATGAGGAGTTTTTCGTAGTTGATGTGGTCGCCCTTGTCAAGCGCGACAAACTTGTCTGTGAGGTCTAAGTGCAAGGCGGTTCTGCCTGTTAACGCTTGGACTTGGTTGTTTTCCCAGAACTTGTCTTCGCGGCACATCATCTTGTGGAAGTCGGCTTTGCCGCTGACCAAGTCCGATATCATGGGGCGCGAGTACTGGGGGCACTGTTCTTCCGAGATGACTGTGATTGTGCCCACCGGGTCTACTTCTCGGATGGCTTCGACCGCGCCGATTCCTGCGGCTGAAGCGCCGACGATGACGTACTTCGACATTTACGGCTTCACCTCTTTGCATACGAGGGCGCCGTTCGGGCAGTTGGCAACGCACGCGGGAACATCCAGCCCAGCGCACTGGTCGCATTTGGCTACGACTTTGCCGTCTACGTCAATTTTGATGGCGCCGTATGGGCAGACCATGATGCAGGTCCAGCAGCCCATGCACTTCTCAGGGTCGTGTGTGACTAGTCCTGTTTCCTCGTCTTTGCGCATGGCGCCTGAGAGGCAGGCAGTTACGCATGGGGCGTCTTCGCAGTGTCGGCATTGGATGGCGAAGCTGACGGGCTTGTTCATTTCCACGCGTATTCGGCTGACGGGTTTAGGGTTTTCACTGTTGTACGCTTTGACTATGTCTTTTGTTTTTGAATGCTGGACGGTGCAGTAGACTTCGCAGAGTCCGCAGCCCATGCAGAATTCTTGTTTTGCGATTATTCTTTTCATCTTTATCCCATGCTTTTTTGGTGGGTTAGCGTGCGCATGTGAGCATGAAAATGTGGAGTTCGACGTCTTTTGTGCATAGCACTGCTTTGGTTGTGACTGTTTGCCCAGCTTTGTTTATGCGTGCTTTACAGGTGTTTATTGGCATTGTGTCCACTTTTTTCACGGGTTCTGTTTTATGCTAGTGGCATGTATTCTATATATCTTTGTTGAAAATCATTTATATGTAAGTTAATGAATTATATTATCTAAATGAAATATGTGTAAGGTGGAATGTATGAGTGAAAAAGACTTGGGCTACAGAAGAGTCCAATGCACAGGCAGAGGCTCCTACATCATCAGTCTGCCCAAGGAATGGGTGCAGGACATCGGGCTGAAACGCGGAAGCGAAATCGCCTTCAACGTGGACGCCGATTCCTCCCTTAACCTGGTGCCGCGGAAAATTAAGGAAAAGCTGGAAGACACGGATTCCAAACTCAAAGAGTACTACATAAACGTTGACCCCAAAGACGACTTGCAGTCTACGCTGCGCATGATTAAGGCGTTGTACGTTATCAGCGCTGACGTGATACGCATACACTTCCGAAACGTGGAAGACGCATCCAAGTGCAAGGTCGAGATAAAGAATTTCGCCAGAGACACTTTTTTGGGCGCGGAGGTTATTGATGAAACCGAGGACGAGATTACGTTGCAGATTCTGATAAAGCACTCAGAGTTTCCAATAGAAAGAGCTGTTCGCAGGATGGCTATCATCGCTTTGTCGGCTAACCGAGACGCCATCACGGCGCTGAGGAATCGCAATCCGGAGCTGTTCCAAAGCGTGGTTAACGCCCGCAACGACGCGAACCGTTTAGGCTTGTATGTTGTTCGCCAGCTAAAGTTCGGCATAGAGCACAACCTGTACAGGGAGCTTGAGTTCAAGACGCCGAAAGAGTTTCTGCTGTACCGCATCGTGGTGAACGACATAAAGAACATTGCCGAAAACGCGCTGAACATAACCAACAACCTGGCAACTTTCCAAAAACTGATCGATGACCAACTGCTGTTCATAAAAGAGCCGGTTGACGAGGAAGTGTTCTCGCAGATGCTTAACTTCAATTCGGTGGCGCACCAGTTGTTCGAGGAATCCACGAAGGCGATGTTCAAGAGAGACTACAATGCTGCAGAGAGTTTAATCGCGCAGCGCGGTTCCTTCGTCACGTTGGAGAACGATTTGATCAGGCTTATGTCAAGCAAGAAACTTGACCCGAACGTTGCTTCGATTCTCAGGCTGATGCTGGACAGTTCAAGGCGGATACTGGATTACGCGCAGGACATTGCTGAGCTGACGCAGAACCGGACGGTGGAAGAGTTGTGCGCTAACTTTGCTGTGAAGTAGCCTTTTTACATGACCGTGCATCGGGTAAACATCGTTCCGGCTGTCAATTCCTGATTGGAAACTGTGACCAGCCGCAACCCTGCACCCTAGGTACGTTTCTCTGCACAAACGCTTATTATTCCAGTTTGCTAAAAGATAAGGGAGGGAGAGTCGTGAGAGACGAATCCGCCTTTTCTACCTTATCAAACTTGTTTAACTCAGCTAGCATGAAGACAATTCTGAAAAACGTTCCTGCGGGTTTGCTAATACTTCTTAAGCCAGATGGCAGAATCGTGTACGTTAATGACCGTGCAATCGAACTTTACGGTATTGACCCTCGTGAACTTGTGGTAAACTCCAATGACTTGTGCCCTATGAAACATTACACTATTGATGGAAAGATTTGCCCGCCTGACAAACTACCTGCTAGACATGCATTGGTGACTGGCGAAAGAGTTCGCAATGAAGAGTTGATAATTGAAAGACATGATGGGTCACGGATAAACGTTAATGCGAGTGCTATTCCCTTGATTGATAAGGGAGGCGAAGTCACTGGAGCCCTTGCCATTTTTGAGGACATTACCGAACGCAAGAAAACCGAGGAGCTTTACAGAAGCCTTCTCGACACTTCTTTTGACAGTTTCTGGCTCGCGGATGCTGATGGGCATTTCTTAGATGTAAATAAGGCGTTTCTTAATCTTTCAGGCTACAGCCGAGAGGAAATTCTTGGGATGAGCATCAGCGACATGGAAGCGAAAGAAATTGCTGAAGACACCACCAAGCATCTGCAATGGATAAAGGAGAACGGCTTTGATTACTTTGAAACTCTTCACCGCCGAAAGGATGGACGAATTATAGAAATTCAAGCAAGCGCTAACTACGCAGACATCGATGGCGGAAGATACTTCGGCTTTTTACACAATATCACTAAGCGCAAGCAGAACGAAGCGGTGATTAGGCGAAGCGAGGAACAGTTCCGGCGTGCCGTCGAGAATGCGCCTATACCGATTGTCATGCAGGCTGAAGATGGAGAGGTGCTCCAAGTTAACCACGCATGGATTGAACTTACTGGATACAATCTTGAGGATGTGCCATCTTTTGATGCTTGGCTGAACATAGCTTACGCCGAAGGTGCAGAAGATGTAAGCGCCCACATGCACGACCTTTTCGACGACGGCAAGAACATAATTGGTATCGAGTTTCCAATTTGCACTCGGGATGGCAAAATTCGCTACTGGAACTTCAGCGCCTCCCTGCTTGGCACCCTGCAGGATAAACGCCGCTTCGCAATCGGAATGGCAGTGGACATAACTCAACTTAAGCAGCTTCAAGGAAAGCTTGAGCAGCACGCCAAAAAACTGGAAGAACTCGTCAGAATCCGCACCGAACGGCTGAAAGCAACAGAGCGGCTAGCCACTATCGGCGAAACGGCAGGGATGGTTGGGCATGACATCCGCAACCCGCTGCAATCAATCATCGGAGAGTTATACCTGATAAAAGATGAATTTGGCAACCTGCCTGATAGTGATGCTAAGGAAAGCCTGAAAGAAAGCGTAGCGGTTATCGAGGAGCAAACGGCTTACATAAACAAGATTGTCACCGACCTTCAGGACTACGCTAGACCCGCAGCGCCTCGCATGGAAGAAGTGGATGTGGACAAAGCCATCCAAACAGCGATTTCAAACATGGACATTCCAGAGAACATCGAACTCTCCTATTACGTTCAAAGCGGCTCCCCCAAACTGAGGGCTGACCACTCGTTCCTAAAACGCATACTGACCAACCTGATTTCGAACGCCGTGCAGGCAATGCCTGACGGGGGAAAACTCACCATAACCACAAGCGTCGAAGACGAGAAGACGCTGATAAGCGTCGAGGACACGGGAGGCGGCATACCTGAAGAGAACAGAGAGAAAATGTTCAAGCCTCTTTTCACAACGAAATCCAAGGGGCAAGGCTTCGGGTTGGCAGTGTGCAAGAAACTAACCGAGGCAATGAACGGCACCATCACCTTCGACAGCCAAGCAGGCAAAGGCACCCGCTTCACCGTACAACTCCCCACCAGCTAAAGTGAACTTCGCCCTCTAGTACTTCTCCATAAAAGGCGCTAACACAAGAGTTGAAATCTATGACTTTTCTATTTCACATGTTTGCTAATTGCGTTTCTTGAAGTAGAACACCACGCCAGCAGCAGCCACAGCGCCTATTGAAGCGGCGGAGACCACCGTCACGGGCAAGATTGGAAAAGATTCAGGAGCATTTACGCTGAAGAACACGGTTTCGGAAGACGCAACTCCTTCTGTTGTATTTCCATAAACCGTTAAGCTGTGCATGCCTTGTGATAAGCTCGTCAGCGTAGTGTTTTCGAGAACTGTGACGTTTGAGTTACCATCGAGGCTGTAGCCTGACCAGCTGGTTGGTTGGGTCACAACCAAATTAAGCGGAACATCTGAGGTGCTGTAGGTTATGTTTTCCGGCGAGAGGATTATTACGCGTAATCCGCCGGTTGGTGAGGCAGGCTGGTCTGGCTGCGATGTCGGAACCCACTCTTCGAAGTCGACTGTGACGCTGCTAATGTCGAAAGGTGTTGTGAGGGGATACCAGTCTGTGAAGCTTTCGTAGACAGTATAGGGCGTTTCGCCTATTCCGTCGCCATTGGTGTCTGAACCTGCATAATCATCCCAGTAGTTGCCTTCTTTGCCATTGTCAAAGGTGTTCCCTTCCGAATTGTATGTGTCGTTCTGGACCGCCCACCAGTAAACACGATGATTCTCGTAAACTTGCCCTGTATTACTCAGGAAGTTGTTATGGTAGAAGGTGTTGTAGTTTGAGACGGAAAGGTAAATCGCGTATTCCTTGGAACCTGACAAGGTGTTTCCCAAAATGGAGCCATGATTAGCGCCACTCAGCATTATGGCATTCTTGCATCCAAAGATTAAGTTCTTGAAAACAACCGTGTTTAGTGATGTTCTGAGAGAGATTCCGGTCTCTGTGCAGGTTATGTTGTTTTCGTATATGTAATTGTGATTCGGGATAACATGCGGTTCCGATACGGCGGTGTACTGCACTGCGTCAATCATAACTGCGGCTTGTCCAGTTGAAGAAATCTCGTTTCCATGCACTTTATTGTAAGAAGAGGCGATAAGGCTGACTCCGAACCCATTAGCTGCTTCTATCAAATTACCTGATATGGTGTTATTGTCAGAGGCTGAAAGTTCGATGGCGGAACTGCTGTACGAAGCCATGGAACCAGTTACTGTAAGCTGATTGCCTACGATGACGTTGCTGTGTGAGTTTCTTAGCACAATGTTGCCTCTGCAACTTGTTATTGTAGAATCGCTGGTTCCGGAGAGCTCTATCGCTGTTCTCAAGTCCGCCGTTGTGTCAACATTTCTGATTTGCATGTTCTTACAGTTTATGAGGATTACTTCTGCAGCGCCGTCTATGATTTGGCCTGCTTGCTGTTCGAGGTAAACAAGAGGTTTGCCGTTGATGGTGTTGCCGCTAAAAATGTTCAGGGAGGAAGGCTGGTTCAAAATCAACCCGCCGTCAACGAATACATTGTTGGAAAATACAGTGTTATTGCAACGGAAAAGAACCCCATAGTCAGTGTTTTTAGAGACGATTGTGTTGCCCGAGACAAGGGCATCTACAGTGTCAAGGGTCATGCCCCAATATGCAGTTTCCAAGTAGTTATCGATAATTCGATTGTTGGATGCTGTTGAATTGCTATCGAAATCTATGGCGAACAGCTCGATGCCTGTTCCGAAGTTAATGATTCGTGTATCCTTTACTGTTACGTCTTTTCTCCCGTGCACCGCTATCGCCACGCCCGTTCCTGTTCCCTGAATTGTTCTGCCTGAACCATCGAAAACAACGCCGTCTTTTTCAATTGTGATGAAAATTTGCCCGTTGCCCACGCTACCGCTTAGGTCTCCAACTAAAGTGTAGACATTGCCGTCTCTAGTTATCATATCGGTTCCTTGCACCGTACCGTCAGGCGCTATTCTGATTTCTCCAGTCAACGGAACCGGTTCAGCCTGAGCACTTGGTTTTATGGCAACGAACCACAGCGCTGCTAAGATAACAAGGATGAGTGTTATGGTTACCGCTGTTCTCCTCATTTCTGTCCCAGATAATACCGCGGGAATTCTGTGATAAAAAGAGTTTTGTCAAGAAAACTTGACTAAGGCTTTGTCAAGAAACCTTGACAAAAACGCTTTTACAGGAGAATAAGCTTTATATTATATGGTCAAGGAAGCAGCCGCAATGAGGAAAACGTACCTTAGAGCAGCAGCTTTCATGTTGATGCTCTTGTTTTCTGCGTTAGCTGGAGCAATACTTGTTAATTTGGCATGGGGTAATTTTGGACCAATGACGCCTCCCACGTTGCCTGCACCAATCTACATACGGGAAGATGGAACCATCGAAGGGGCATCAGGAGTTTTGCAAAGAAATGGAAATGTCTACACCTTTTTGAGGAATATCAACGAAACAATAGAAATCCAAAAAGACAACATCATACTCTATGGGAATGGCTTCAAACTCACGAGACCGCCTGAAGTTGAAATGGAAGAATTTTGGAGTCAGGGAGCTGGCTGGTACCCGTCAATTCAAATGTCAACCAGAAAGAACGTAACCATCCAAAACATAGAGTTTGACTCGTGCCATACCTGCATCAAAGTGGAAAATTCTTCAAACATCACAATTGTTCAAAACAAAATACATAACGCAGGAACAGGTGTCTATATGTCTTCTTGCACTAACAGTAACATCATTGGCAACGAAATCCTCGAAAGCTCTGGAACTGGATTGTTTATTCTATTTTCATCGTACCTCAACATATCATATAATTGTATTTCAGGAACAGGTGGGCGACACCACGGCGCATGGGTTTCAATTAGCAACTCAACTATCACCAGAAATGACTTCACCAACAATACTTTTCTCGGGCTTTACCTTTATGGCGACAACAAAAATAATCGCATTTTCGAGAACAATTTTATTGACAATGACGAGGGGCTTTGCTTTATGAACACGGGAGATGGCTTGTGTGTAAACAACACGCTAATCAACAACTATTGGAGCAACCAAAGAAAAGAAATTGTTAACGCTGACGAATTTAACAGCCTAGACCCAGCCCCACTCGAAAGCCCTATTTCTACCTCCTTTGACCCTTCACTATTTGATTTGCCTTTACTGCCAACAATTGCTTCTCCAACTCCCAATCCAGAGCCTAATTCGATGCCATATACAACAACATTAGTCGTAGCTTCTGTAATCACAGTTGCAGCTATCGGCATAGTTCTGCTGGTCTTCTTCAAGAAACGTAAACACTAAGTTCTGTTCACTTTCGCTTCCTGAACAATTTTCCCAACTGCAAAAACTTGTGTGAAATTCCAATACTTCAGCGAAGCAATCATATTTGGAGCCTATTAGGAATTGTATGCAGGAAACGAGGAGGGGGAGGGGTCACTATTGGCGTTTTTCAGCGTCAATACCATGTTGAAACCCCTATTTGCCGTCTATTAGTGGTTCATTGCAGAAAACTATAGAGGGGGTCCGTATTGGCGCAGAAACACGCCAAAACCATGTTGAAAACAGGGCGTTTGCGCTTTATATAAGGGAGGGGGGTAGATGCCTTACGCTGATAGTGCTGAATTAGCCTATTTGGCGCCGAGGGGTGTGCATTATTCTGTTTTTTCGAGGTTTTTTGCCTTTTCTCTGTAAACAATCGTTTTTCGGTGAAAACAGGTAAACAGCCAAAATAGCACAAAAACGAATTGTGCACACCTCTCGGAACCTAATAGGAATAGCATGCAGAATCTATAGAGGAGTCTATCCAGAAAGCGCTGGACCGTTTGCATCACAACATTTTTAGATTCACCGACACTATAAGAAGAACTGAGCCATGAAAACGCTTCAAGAAACAAAAACACAGCTGGAACTGCTCAAACCAGTTCTCAAAGGCCGGTTCCAAGTGGAAACCATAGGCATTTTCGGCTCTTACATCCGCGGAGAACAAAAAAGGAAGAGCGACATAGACATCCTTGTTACCTTCACCGAGCCGAACGACATCGACCTCTTGGACTTCATAGCGCTAAAACGCTTCCTGAGCCGAAAACTCGGAGCAAAAGTGGACCTTGTAGAGAAAGATGCTTTGAAGCATAGAATTAAAGACAAGATACTGCAAGAGACAATTTACGTATAAAAAGAGACAGCCTTTCTTAAAGGATTAGAAGTTCAAGCGGCTTGAGCTTGCCCACCACCGGATCAACCTGCAGCCCAAGCAGCTCCAGAGTTGTCACACCCAGCAAGATAGACATTTCATCATCCGAAGAAACCGCCACCAAGCTGGTGACACCTCCACCACCCTCAACGATTAAATACGCCTCGGCAACACGCAACTCAACAACTCCACTGCCAGTCTTAAACTTCCGCTTCCCCAGCTCCTTCAACCCAATCTTATCGGCTACAGTTTTCGAGATAACCGTGTAAATCGCGCCTGTATCAACGAGAAAATCAACCTTCAGCTTCAAATCATGATTCAAAGGATTAGCAACCGCGCCAAGAACGCGAACATAACCCAAACAGCCACACCAACATACAGTCACCGTAAGCTAAATAAAAAGCTTCACAACCTCCACCACCCACAAAATAACCTACAGTAACAAAAAATCACCAAAAACAATCAATTTGCTTTTCAACGCCCACAAAACCCGCCAGAAACAGATGCGCTAAGCCACACACCACAACTACTAACCCAAAAATCGAATACAACACAAGCACGCCCAACCCCGCACAAACCACCAGCATATAAACAAAACATATAAACAAACTGTATAAACAAACAACCCACAACCCACCCAAACACGCACACAAACAAACCAAACAACATCCTCACAAGCAACATTCAAAACCCTTATACCACACGACACAACACTTATATTAGCGACACATGCTTCTACAACAATCCAGCATCATAGAATATGCTATCAAACAGATGCAACTCTGCACCCGCACGGATGCAGAGCGAAGGGTGAACGAGCCACAAAAAAGCTCAAATGACACCATGCACAGGCAACAACGACGCACCAACAAAAAAGGTTTACACCAAACGCCAAACAGACACTACCATTAACGGCCCGACCACGCCAACGCCGTCTGGAGAATGGCTCGGCTTGAGAGCCGACGAAGGGCGCGGCAAGCCGCGATACCGCCCCGGGTAAGCGCATGCAGCTTTAGAACCGGGGATACCCGAATGGGACTTCCCAGATAATGCTCCCTCACGGAGCGGGAACCCCCCGAACGGAAGCATCTTAGTAGGGGGAGGAAAAGAAACCAAAACGGGATTCCCCTAGTAGCAGCGAGCGAAAAGGGAAAAGTCCAAACCGAATCCCACATGGAAACACGCGGGAGATGTAGAGTTAAGGGCCCAGCTTCCTCTTCACCGGTCAAGCTGAAGTGGCCTGAAAAGGCCCGCCACAGAGGGTGACAGCCCCCTAAGCACAAGCCGGAAAGAGCTGAGCAGGAGTCCCAGACTACCGTACCCTGGTTTGGGTGCGGAAAATCGGAAGTCACCAACTTCCAAGACTAAACACGCCTCAAGACCGATAGCGCACTAGTACGGTGACGGAAAACTGAAAAGTACCCCGGAATGGGGGTGAAAAGTGCCTGAAACCAGACGGTTACAGACGTGTGCAGCCCAGAAGAGTAGAACCCTCCCAAAGGAAACCGCTGTGAAGCGGCAGTACCAAGGAGGAGGATCAGGGTTGCACGTTCCGTCTCGAAACACGGGCCGGGGAGTTTACAGCTGTGGCAAGCCTAAGAGCAAAAAACTCGTAAGCAAAGGGAAACCAACACGCGCGCAATTCCGCAGGGAACCAGGCGCAGGGTCTGAAAGGGCCCGGAGTCACAACTGTACATACTAGAAACCAGACGATCTATCCCTGGGCAGGGCGAAGTTAGGCGAAAGCCTAATGGAGGCTCGAAAGGGTTCTGACGTGCAATTCGTTCCCCAGACCTGGGGATAGGGGCTAAAGACCAATCTAGTCTGGTGATAGCTAGTTCCCTCCGAAGTGGGCCTGAGCCCAGTCCTGAGCGAGGCCGCTGGTGGGGTAGAGCACTGATTGGAAAACAAGGAGTCGAAAGACTCCACTTTTCTTTCAAACTACGAATCCACCCGCGCCGCAGACCTCAGGAAACGGGTTACAGGGGGTAAGCTCCTGGACCGAGAGGGGGACAACCCAGACTGAGGTTAAGGTCCCCAAGTGCTGGCTAAATGTCAAACTAAAGGGCGTCGTCAGCCTCAGACAGCGGGGAGGTAGGCTCAGAAGCAGCCATCCTTCAAAGAAAGCGTAACAGCTCACCCGCCGAGGCTGACGGCCCCGAAAATTGACGGGGCTAAGCCAGCCACCGATACCTCAGAACGCAGCTTAGCGCTGCGCTGGTAGGAGGGCGTCCTAGCTGGACAGAAGCTGGGCTGTGAGGTCCAGTGGACCGGTTAGGATTGCGAATCCCGGTGGTAGTAACAGCAAAGAGAAGTGAGAATCTTCTCCGCCGAAGGGGCCAGGGTTCCCCGGCAACGATCGTCAGCCGGGGGTAAGTCGGTCCTAAGATGTGACTTAACCGATCACGTCGAAAAAGGGAATCCGGCTAAAATTCCGGAACCATAGAGGTACACGCGGCGACGCAAGCCTAGCGTTGACGTTTCGGGGTAGGCTAAGCAGGGCTGTCGCCTTGTTTAACTGCATAAACCTGGGGAGTGCCGTAATGGCGAGAACCAGGCGAAACCAGGAAGAGCCGCCCGTTTTAGGGGGGTTTAGCTGATCTCTGGAGCCACTGAAAAACGCGCTAGGAAGGATCCTCTGTGACCGTACCTAGAACCGACACAGGTGTCCCTAGGCGAGGAACCTAAGGCGTGTCGGGTATACACTAATGCGAGGGAACTCGGCAAATTAGCCCCGTACCTTTGGTATAAGGGGTGCCTGCTCTTTCAGCCTAGTGCTGGTAAAAGCAGGTCGCAGTGACAAAGGGGTCTCGACTGTTTAATAAAAACACAGGAAACCGCAAGAGCGAAAGCTTGTGAACGGTTTCTGAATCCTGGCCAGTACAGGTACCTGAAACCTGGGTCCAACTGGGCTAAGGGCCTGCAAACGCCGGGAGTAACTCTGACTCTCTCAAGGTAGCCAAATGCCTTGTCGGGTAAGTTCCGACGTGCATGAATGGATCAACGAGGGCCCCACTGTCCCCGCGTACTACCCGGTGAAACCACATAACGTGGACGAACAGTCCACGATCTCCCAGCGGGAAAAGAAGTCCCTGTGGAGTTTTACTGCAGCCTGCCGCTGGAATACGGTTGTGGATGCAGAGTGTAGTCGGGAGCCGTTTGATCTCAGTTTCTCCGGGAGCTGGGGTAGGCGACAATGGAACACCGACTTTCTGCAACCGTGTTTCTCACCGTGCTTCGGTGCGGAACAACGGTAGGTGGGCAGTTCGGCTGGGGCGGCACGCCCTTGAAAAGATATCAAGGGCGCCCTAAGGTTGGCTCAGGGGGGACAGAAACCCTCCGTAGAGTGCAAGGGCAAAAGCCAGCCTGACTGGATCCTCAAAAGTAAGGGATCCAGAGGCGAAAGCCGGGCTTAGCGATCATCCATGCTCCCCATTGGTGGGGGCTGGATGTGTCAGAAAAATTACCCTAGGGATAACAGGCTCGTCGCGGGCGAGAGTCCCCATCGACCCCGCGGCTTGGTACCTCGATGTCGGCTCTTCCTATCCTGGCCCTGCATAAGGGGCCAAGGGTGAGGCTGCTCGCCTATTAAAAGGGAACGTGAGCTGGGTTTAGACCGTCGTGAGACAGGTCGGACTTTATCTGCTGGGAGTGCTGGCTGCCTGAGGGGAAAGGGTCCCTAGTACGAGAGGAACGGGACGCTGTAGCCTCTAGTTAACCGGTTGTCTGACAAGGCAGTCGCCGGGCAGCCACGCTGCTGAGGATAAGAGCTGAAAGCATCTAAGCTCGAAGCCTCTCCTGAAAAGAGGCAGCCATTCCCGTTTCACGGGACGAGGGCTCCCATAAAAGATGGGTTTGATGGAGCCGGGGTGTAAGCTGGAAGACTTCGGTCGACCAGTTCAGCCTGCGGCCACCAATCGCCTGAGGTGTCGGGCTGGGTGGTGTCTGAGCGATATTTGGTGAACCTTTCGAGGGTGCGCCGTTGTTGCCTGTGCATGGATTAACCGTCGTCTGGTTTTGTGTGTGCTGGTTCTGTTTTTTCGGTTAGTAGTTGTGGTGTGTGGCTTAGCGCATCTACTTCCGGCGGGTTTGCTGGGCGTTGAAAAATAAATTGGTAGCTTTTGGTGCTTTTTGGTTATTTTTTGTTTGCGGGTTCTGTTTATTCTTTATTCAGCAGCTCTTTAATTACGGGTTTGAGAATTGGTAGGCGTTTCTTTGCGGTTTTCCATATTATTTTGGCGTCTGTTTCTGGGTATTCGTGGGTTAGGATGTTTCGCATTCCTACTATTTTTGACCATGGAATTTGGGGATATGCTTTCCGTGTTGCTGATGGTATGTGTTTGGCGGCTTCGCAGATGATTATGAAATCCATCGTTACTGCCCGTGTTGCCTTGGTGTCCTTGCAGAAATCATCGTATGAAAGCCCTTTCATGAAGTCTTCCACTTCTTTTATGGCGTTGAGGATGTCTTCAATGTAGAGTTTGGCGTCTCTTGTCATACGTAAATTGTCTCTTGCAGTATCTTGTCTTTAATTCTATGCTTCAAAGCATCTTTCTCTACAAGGTCCACTTTTGCTCCGAGTTTTCGGCTCAGGAAGCGTTTTAGCGCTATGAAGTCCAAGAGGTCGATGTCGTTCGGCTCGGTGAAGGTAACAAGGATGTCTATGTCGCTCTTCCTTTTTTGTTCTCCGCGGATGTAAGAGCCGAAAATGCCTATGGTTTCCACTTGGAACCGGCCTTTGAGAACTGGTTTGAGCAGTTCCAGCTGTGTTTTTGTTTCTTGAAGTAGACCACGGCTGTTAGGAGTGTGGCAAGCATGGATAGCGGCAGAATTATCCATGTTTGAAACTCAGGAATAGAAGGTGACGCTGGTTTCGTGAGTGGGTAATGGTCTATGTTGTTGGAGTCGATAACGTATGGTGTGTCTCCTATTCCCGTAGAATCATTTTCCTTAGCATTAGGATACTTGGTTTGATAATCACTCCAATAATTCCCGCCTGAAGGATAGCCGTTGTCCCACTTGTTTATTGATATTACCTGTGGATAATTTCCCAAGCCTGAATCATGAACATTATTTTCGTTGCTGACAAAGTTGTTGTGATAAAAAGTGTTGTTTGAACTATCGTATAATAGGACACCGGTTGAACAATCAGTAAATGTGTTTTCAACGATTAGGTTGTATGAGCAGTTCAGAAGGGGCAAACCGCCAACAAAATTAATCCCAACCAGATTTCCTTGAAGAGTGTTCCGATATATCGAATTTGAAGTGCCTGAAAGTGCAATGCCGCCAGTTGGCTCATCAAGCGAATATATACCGTTGTTTACGGAGGATACGGTATTGTCGCTAACCTCATTAGAAGTTCCATACACACTTATCCCAAATTGACCGCCTACCACCGAGAAATTGACTATTGTAGAATTTGTCGTATCGTTCAAGGTAATTCCTATATCAAAAATTGATTTAACATCTATTACATGCTTATTTCCGTCAAGCACTATATTGCTTCGATTAACCGTTATAGTTCCATTAATATCGCTTGTTAGAGAATACACATTGCCTGTTTGAAGAATAGGCGCTGATGAAGGATTAACGCTGCCGTCAGTATTTATTATTAAATCACCCTGATATTGAGCCTCGACTGGTTGAAGCCAGACTGAGCTCAGAGTCGCAGAACATAGAAGGCCTAAGATTAACGCTACAGTAACTTTTCGGCACTTTACCATATTCCTATTCTGAAGTTTTTTGAAATAAGAACGTTTTTGTCAAGGTTTCTTGACATAGCCTTAGTCAAGTTTTCTTGACCAGAGCATGGTTATTTTACCTGTGTCGGTGGAGTATGAATCAAGGTATATTACCTATGCTTTTCGAAGCTGACGAGAAAGCGCAAGTGAACAGTGCTTAGTTTTTGCGTTTCCTTAGGAATATCAATAATCCAGCAATCGCGACCACAACAACAATTGCTACTATCACTATTGAGGTGTCAACCGTTGGTGCCAGAGATGGTGTAGGTATGGGTGTGGGCAATGCAGTCGGGGAAGGCTGAGGCAAAAACGGCTCTGTCTTAATCAGGTAAATTCTACCCGTGCGAGGATTATCAAACAAATTGTATCCGACGCCTAAAGCGGCAAGTGCTCCACTGGATGTTTCAATCAGCGAAATTAACATAAGAGGAGCAGAGCCATCAGTACCTGTGTAATTCAGGTTTATCACCCATTGCATCTCGTTGTTAGAATCGGTCTTAGTGATGTTTCCATCGTTGAAATAAGCGAATCCGCCATCACTGGTTTTAATCTTTGCAGAAGATGAAAAGCCTAAGTCTGGCACACTTGAATAATTTCTAACCCATTGGACATTTCCTTGAGAATCAGTTTTAATGAGACTTGGGGTGGATACAGCTTGGGGTGTCGTGGGGTTTTCAATCCAAAAACCTGATACCTCGAATCCATAATCATCTGTTTGAATAAGGCTTTCTGCCGAAAACCCAAGAAAGGTTTGGTTCCACTGCATATCTCCTAACGAGTCAACCTTGTAAATGGTTGCTGGTCTAAAGGAAATCTGGTAAGACCACGCCAAATCTATGAAGGCATATCCGCCATCACTCGTTTGGATGAGGTTTGTAGCATTGTTAACACCATATCCATAATACTGTCTCCATGTTATGGCAGGAGCAGAAACAGGCGTGTTGCTTTGGGTTTCAGATAAAACGGTGGTTAATAATACAGGGCAAAGCAAGAGTGAGGTAGCTAACGTGAAAATAAGCAGCACCGCAATATCTTTCCTCATGCCTGTTCCCTACAATAAATAAGGCTGTTTTCGTGATTAAAACATTCTCGTCAACATTTGTTGACTCAAAATTTCTTGACTAACCCCTGTTTATGTTTACCTATGTCTGGAGAGTATGGGTCTGCACTCTTTATGGGCGACATGGAGATAATACACAGAAATAGAGATATCCAGAAACATATTAACAGAACGTAATCTTTATTAGCATAGGAAATTACAAAGAAAGTACACGCTGGTCTTAACATTCGCTGAGGGTTATGCTGCTTTTCGACCAAGGTCGACCAGTCAGGAAATTAAAATTGAGAAGAAGGAGATGGTATGCAAACTACTGTCTTAGAACACTCGGCGAATGCCAACGCAACAATCGAATACATAGGTAATCGGAAAACTTGGCCAGTTCCAAAATGGGTCAAAGAAAGACAAATTGGGACATACTACAAATCCATGAGTGAATACTACTCTGAATGCCTGTCCGAACTTGAACTCCCGACGCGATTTGATAAAACAATTCTGCTTCAACGTCTAATTGACAACCTAAAGGCCTTCTTAAAAAAAGATGATGCCTTCACTACATTAGTTTCAAGGTTAGCACAGAACTACCCATACTATGGAATGGACAACAAAACCGCAGGTGAATACCTGATAGGACTTGACAACTTAGCTGCACGCGTTGCGACGGCGGGTCAAAAAATAAATCAAGAAATAGCTTGGAATGCTTTGAGGTCAAGCACACCGTTCACAACATTTAGCGACCTTTATTTGGGTGTCTATACTATTTCGTACTTCCACGAATACAGAGCCAAAATGACCAGAGGGCACTTTCGCCACAACCACTTTCTAATTAGAGAAAGAACTAAACTACCCAAAAGGAAAAGAGCAATACAAAACTACTTTGATATTCTCAAGCCGACAGAAGAACTATTCAAAGTGTTTCTTAAAGAACAGTTTAAACTTTGGCTTTTCATCGCTCTATCGGACTACTCTAAATCAGCAGACTTTCCAAAAAATCCAACTGAAGAAAAATACGAAGTTGACCCGCCACAATTACAAGAACTGCATAGCAAACAACAACATGCAATGGAAGTGCTGCGACGTCACCTTTACGATGAAGACCCATCAATATTCATTACAACTGTGAATCACCAGCCAACAGCTACGCTGTGGAGAAACTTGGTTCTCGTTGGAGCTTCGCAATAGGTGAAAAGATGAGCGCTAGGATATACCCAGACGATAGTATTCTCCTAACGCTCGACTACGAACAAGAACCACTGCTTAGAAAATGCACAATTTTCCAAACATCCGTGCAAAAAGCCAAAATCAACTGCTACATGCTTTCCACAGTTAGAACGATCAGAGACAGAATAACCAGTCAAGTAATAGAAGCGGGCGGAAATTCGCTAAGAGGCCTCTGGCATCATCTGTCTATGAACAAAGGAGCAGGTCTTCCTCATATACTCGTAAACGCCGTACTTGGAGATGAAGACATACCAGGTATACAGACATATTTTAGACAAAAGATAAGAGAGCAAGAAAGAGAACTCTCAAAAAGCCAGATACAAGCCGTCGAACTATGGGCAATCGAAGTATTCAGGGACATGCCACGCGATCAAACAGGCCACTTCCCGGTCATGGACTACCTGCAAAGACTCAGCGTTAACCTAAACGAGTATTATGTTCAATCAAAGAATGCGCTTTTAAGAACTGAAAAAGAGCTAGGGATAATCGATGAAATCCCCGTTAATCCCACATCTGACCAAATAACTGTGCTGGTCGATAAACTTCAGCAAACAGGATCAAACTTCAACGACAGAGAAGACCTATGCCACATAGCAGCCTTATCTTGGCTTAAACAAAACAAGGGATATATTCCCATCTTTGCCACAGTCGACAGAAAGCTCTATGAGCAGAAAGATGAACTCTTTAACATAACCGGCGTAATCGTCGAAGACCCTCTCTACGCGGTTGGAACATATCGCTCAATACCGTAAGAAACCGTAAACACTGCAAAAACCGTTAATTAAATGACCGAGGCTCTTGGCAGGAAATGGGCCGCAGGGGAAGATTATCGTATCATTTTCTTTGTCGCCTAATCGCCAGTATTGATATTATGGCAACTGCGGCGGCGACAACCGCTACGATGACGAGGTCTACTGATGGAATGCCGCTTTGAGGTTGTTGTGATGACGCTGGAGTTTGAGTGCCTGTTGGAGAGCCTCCTCCTCCGAAGCCTATTGGCTGACAGAGAAAAACTGTTCCAGAATCCGCCCAGATTCCAACCGAAAGCTGCCAGACGTTGCCGGGGTACACCTTGTCAAGGTTAAGTTGAACGCTCCAATATGGGTATATCGTCGTTGAGTTATCTCTCGGATAAAAGTTTGTTGCGGCTTGAATGCTCGTTACGTTGAAACCTTTCACAGCTACACCGTTATCTAAAGTGTAAGAATAGCTCTCCGCATATCGTTTAGCGATGTCAATTGCCTGAGACTTGTCGATGTTCACGTCTGTGTTGCCTATCACCCAGCGGCTGCGGTCATCCATAAACGAATAAAACTGCCCATTTCTAAAAGTAAAACTCACCCCTGTATATTCTGTGTCATTGAATGTGTACTTCAAGGAGATGGTTGTCTCCAACGGGATATTTTGAACTGTTAACTTAATGTCGCCGGATGTTTTTGTGACGTTTTGTGTGGCATCGACGTTTGCGAGTGCCGCAATCATATCACTCAAGTTTTCAATAGTGTATGTCTGATATCTTTCAAGAAGACCTATTGTCTCGTCAGTTAAGTTAGTGGAGGGATTACGGTAAAGCAGGGTCAACGACTCCTCGGCACTTGGCGAGTGTACAAACGCCGCGTTAACGCTTAACCCGGCGCTGGTCAAAACATTATTTATAAACAGACAGATTATGTCCGGTCCGCTCCCATTGTTGTCGAGATGGTACGTCACGCTTTCCTGGGTTTCTGAGGTCTGAATCAGAGGCTGACCGACAATGTCATCGACCAAAGTAACATTGTACTTTGACATATCCGGCTGAATCACACCCTCTATGAAAGTCAACGCTCTTTCTTTCGCGGATGGCACCTTCGATGAATGGACTAAAGGCGCTTGCCTCACCAAGAATAGGGTAAACGCCAAGAGGCATAGAAGCGCCAAAGCTTTCTTAGTTGAAAGTTTCATTTTTTTCTTCCAATTCCATGATAGTGCCAAGTTTTTTCTGCGGTAAAAAGGTTTTTCTCAAGGTTCAAATTTGCTTATCCAACATTTCTTGACCAGAATTCTAATTATGCCTACCTATGTCTGTGGAGTATGAGTTAAAGCATAATACCCATGCATTTGTAAGGAGAGCAAACATTCACTTTTCTTATAATTAGCTAACAATTACGTCCAACACATCAGCCTATTTTACTAGCCCCCTACCTTTCATAACGCCTTCTTTTTATGGACGCGGGCGCCGTGCTTACCTGTGTAGAATTATCCGCAAAAGCGTCGGTAACTTCGATTTTAGCAGTTCAGCGATACCCGAAGAAAGCAGCATCACTATGAGCCAAGGAATAATGGCCCCTCCAGTGTCCTGCCCGTAGATTAGGCCGTAAATTGACAAGGCAAGAGCTAAAATAGAAAAATAGTGTATTATGGCACAAGCGTCTCTGATGTACCCAACTATTTCTTCCGCCCAGCTGGAGGTTTTTCCCATTTGAACCACCCTTCCAAATCTAAAATCTCTATCTTGAAGTAATCAACACGCTCTAAACTAATAGTTTTTACAAAAAGTCTTTCGGAACTCCATCAGTGACTTGGTATAGGCGGCTATTTCTCGCTGGCAGTGCCAAGTAAGTATCCGCCGAGGCTGATTATCCAGAGAAGCGTAGGGTAAGTCATCATCCTCTCCATGCCGCCGATGCCGAGCCCCAAGAGACCGATGCCTCGCGTGGTGACGAAAAGGACTGCGGCTGTGAGCGTTGCTGCGCCTAGGATGACGGACAGGTACCTGAACGGTGGCTTGGTGATTTTGTACGTGGCGATGGCGGTGAATCCTCCGATTATGAAGCCGAGGAACGCTGAGATGTAGTGGATGACGGGTATGTCGTTTACGACGAACGTGTTTTCAGGGAAGATTCCCACGCCCAACGCGCCCGCGCCCGCCAAGGCGAACATAGCCGTGATTACGCGGTTTTTGAAGTGTTTGTTGATGAAGTAGGCGCTTGCGAGAACCGTTGTGCCGAACAGCATGGTGGACGGGTTGAAAATCGGCGCGGAGGGCTTGCCCCACACGCCGAGGTCGCTTATGAAGTTGGCTGAAACGCTGTAGCCTGGGTAAACCGCCTCCGCGATTATCAGCAATACGACGAACTGGACGCCGCCGACCATAAGAAGGGTGCCTGCAATTTTCGTGTTACTAAAAGTCATGTTTAAAGTTGAATCTCCAGAGCATATTTAAGAATTGTTGCGGCGTGTTCTACTCTCTGGACAGCCTGTTCTAAAGCTTAGCATTAAATCAACACAAAACAATCCATATTAGGAGCTGGAAACGTGAGCCGCAGAAACCTCGCAATAGCGTTAGGCATAGCCTGCGCAGTCTTGATGGCACTAACGGCTTTCTACGTGCTGGTCACCTCAGCGTTTGCGCAGGTTAACCCGGCAGCCGCAGCGGCAGCCATAAGCGTTGCAGTCGCTGGAATCGCATGGTTCAGAAAAACAAATAGTTTTCGCCACGATTCGAGTGTATAGCTGAGTAAATTGAAGTTGTTTAGAAAGCTAACGAGCAATCCACTTTGGAGAAGTTGCCAAGTTGGTTGGATTAAAATTTAATCTCTCTCTCGGGGATTAAAATTTAATTGAACACCTACGCGAGGGGCTGAACATTGACTAGCTGCCTGAACTGGAATGGTGTTAGCACTTAACATTTTCCTATTTCCTCCCTCTCCTTTTCTCTTTTGCCTTTTTCCTTTTAGTTCTGCCTTTGCCCATAGGATATCATTCTATATATTTTCATGAATCCATCACCTTTCAAATATTTATTATGGAAAACCGAATTGTTCTTTTGTCTATGCGCGCGCTTTGTATGCTTTACTTAGACGGAAGTCAAAAAGGAACAAACATGCCGTTTCTGGCTTCTTCCACTAAAGGAAGCACTTGTTCCAGTTCCCTGAAGTATTTCAGAACTGTTACGCCGCGCTGAGTAGTTGCGTAAACCATTCTTCGCTTTCCCACAATTCTTTCTTCAATCAAGCCTTGACCGACTAGAAAGTCTAAATATGCCTTCAGCACTTTGCAGTTCACGTTAGCCTTGTACATTATGTGAGTGAGCTTCAACGGACCACGCTGGGCAAGAACCTTAAGGATATCAACGTACATTTCAAGCTTAGACCGTCTCATATCGAAACCTTTCGGCATAAATTAGAACTATCAGTATATACGCTTTGTGAATTAGAACCGCAGTAAAGGTTCTGTCAAGTTCTAGTTATTTGTTTTCCATATAGACTTTCGGTTGCTACAATGGAGAAAAATGGAGATGATTAATTCAATCACGTTTTTCTCGCTTCAAATAAGCAATCACTTCAAGAACATTATTAGCTTGGATTGGAACTACAGAAACTAATTCCCATCCTTCTAAACCGTATTTATCCAACAACTGGTTATCTGTTGTTAGTCCAGTTTCCCTTTGAATTTTTATTAAAGTAATTGACGCGTATTCCCATTTTGCCATGTTTGTCACCTCGTTGTCTTGCCGATTGCACATATGTGAGATAGTAACTTTAAAGAATTTAGTAAAGAAACAATTTTAATGCAAAGTTCTCACGTCATACTACGGGAACTCTCTTTACTACAGGCGGTTTCGTCTTCCTTAAAACTCTGTATCCGCATACGATACATTTGATTTCGCCGTTTCTCTCCTCTATGTTATCGCCCATCGTGGTTTCTCCGCCCCGAAGGACTCGTAAGGTTTATTGCCTCCCCAAAGACTACGTGGACTTCTATCATAATCGGACATGTTCAAGTTTTCCAATGTTTTTCCACATCATTATTTAGGCGATTATTTAACATCCCTTATGCCTACCTTTCTTATACTTGCCCATGCCACAATCAAGGCACTTAACGACATCTTCATCTTCTTCAAGGCGAGTGCCACCACAAAAAGAACAGCGTAGACATAAAACTTTATTCTGGTTTTTCATAGGTTGTTTATCCATCTTATTTTTATTTTATTTACCTTATTTTGGTGCTATTTCTCCTTCCTATTTTTTGGCAAGTGCTATGCGATAGTTTGCGTTTATGTCTGCCTGGGTAAGCCCGTAAAACTCTGCGTGTGCCTGCACGTGGGCTTTCTTGTTTTCAAGGCATTCAGGATTAATACAGGTGTACTCGCCGCATACACCCTCTATTCGTTTAAGTATTTGACCGCAAGCAGGACATTTCATAATCACACCGTCCTATTAACCGAAATCACCATTGCCCAATTCCTTCATAAAGAATATAATTGCCTGTTTTTCTCGAAATTTCTTTGATATTTTAGTGGTGGTTATTGGTTCAAGCTACATTCATACTGAGTCATTTCTGTTACTTCTCCACTTGTCCAAGATCAGCCAAACCGTATCACCTATCCAGACATATTCAGGAAGCTCCTCATACACTTTCCTCTTCTGGAGCTGCCGAACTTTCAGATAAAGGTGCACGGCGAGCGCTCGTTCTGCGTTCAATGAGCGATTGCTTCATCTGCAAAGCGCTAATTATAGTGATTCTGCGAAGTGTATGCCAGACCGAGAACTGCCTCTCTTCTTTCATTTTTTATTCTAACTTCGTTTAAAATCCCCAAGACACCTAGGGTTCATATTCAAAAGCTATAGCAAGGGTTCGCAACAAATTTATTCTAAGGTGCCAGCGTTTATTTCAGTGTTCTTGATGAGAAGGTCCAAGATGGAAATGTACATTTCAACTCTTGAAGCTTTAGCCTACTATGGACCATTGAAAATTACGAGAATTACGTACAAAGCCAAAATGAATTGCGGTCAACTTAAAGCAATCTTGGATGATTTAATTCAGAAGAAGTTGGTGGAAGAAAGGGCACTTAAGAACAAGGTTGTTTATGCTGTGACTCCAAGAGCAAGAACAATTCTGTCGTATTTTGATGAGCTGAAAGAAATGCTTCCGATAGCAGAAGATGATAACTAAGATTTTTAAGAGCCCACCTAAAGAAAAACATACTAATGCTCTTTAGGCGACCTAAGAGGTTCTCAAAACATGTATCAAAAACGCTGGGCGTCCGATAATAAACGTATACCCTGTGCATAGTGGCGATGTCTCCCGCACAATCCCATCTTTTTTGGATTACTGCACACGTACAAATGGTAGTTACGATGTGTTGGTTGTGACCCAGCTCAAAAGTTAAGACGCCACCCGCAAATAAGAGTCCAACAGCTCAGAGCCGACCTGCTGCCATGATCATTTTTTACGTTTTGGACAACTGCACCGTTCGACTTTGTAGTCAAAACCGCTGGCTAAAGCGCGATCCCTTGTTTCCCTTTGCAGCTTTGTCAACGGTCCACATCCTTTTTTCACTTCAACAAGCGTTGGCCTTCGGTTGGGGCACGCAGCAACGAAATCCGATCCTCTTCCTGTAGGTGCTACCACGCAGCCCTGCTCCTGATATTCGATGCTTTTTGCAGTCTCGCAAAGTTTCCAGTCCGGTACGGATCTCTCTTTTTTGGGCATAGCATCGTCTTTCTGAGCCAGTCGATTTAAGTTTTGTCTACAGCTTTGCGTTACTTAGCCGAACGAATGGCTCGAACTACTATGTTGCATGTAAAACCATTACGTCAACTTTATGATGTGCCCTCGAAAGTTGCAAAGGAGCGGAGTAGTACTTGAAGGCTCCATTGCTGGGATGTCACCGTCGATTTCCCTCTTTTCATTATTAATGTTCTTTTGCTTCCTGCACAGAATTGGATCTGGTTTTTCTTGTGGGTCACTTAGGTAAATGCCCCTGTTTGAACCCTTGCTTCGCTCGTGTCTTATCCGCAAAAAAGTTACTAGTAAGGCGAGACTTCGAACCTCTCTCTTTGCGATCTTGATCAATGTCTTGGGTTTAGCTGTGCTCCATAATTGCTGCCTTTATGGATTTTTCGAATTAGTATACCTCAATAAATATAGCCAGGTTTCCATTTTTGCCAAGAATTATGCCAGAAATAAAATGGTACCCTTTTAAGTTAAATGACGGAGGTAAGCGTGCCGTTCTTTTTGTTCGGATAAGCCCAAGCTATAGTCCTTCTCATTATGTTTGGCAAACAAGAGAAATATTAGTTAGGGTAAACTGTGAGAATGAAAGAACAGACTTGCAGACTATAGAAGACCTGTTTGAGCGACGTAAAAGATTTCAAAATGAATCCCACTCAATTTATGCAGCTTCATGGAATAGTAAACTAATAGAAACCGAAGCCCCAGTTTTCGAGACGATTGTTGTTCATCTTAATTTTGCCAAAGGTATTGTATCTTTCAGCAAAGAGAACGATGATGCGTTTTATAAAATTGCTAGCGAAGTTATGAGGTTAAATGAACAGAAACCTTACCCAATTACTTGCAACTTGAAAGCAGAAATTCTCAAAGGCAGGTAACTCGCGTTTGCAGAATAGATGATGACCGTTTGATATTTCAAAAAGCAGCGGATGTCGAAAAAAATATGTTGCAAGCCTTTGAGTGTTTTCAATTTTTGGCAAAGACCTTAAAGGCAGTCCAAAAATTTTGCACTCATGTTGGTTTTTACGGGGATATCTCATTTGGATTAAATATACAGAATGTTAGGAGCATAGGTCTCGCTTTTCCACTAAATAGACGACTTTGGGATGACTACACTTGTGAATGGGATTTAATTTCCGTATCTCGGACAACACACTTTGATGATTTAACGAATTTGTCTCAAACAATTCAAGGTATGTTCAGGGAATTTTGTAGGTCTTTCCACCTTGCGCTAGATAGTAAAATAATCGAGGAAATAGTTGAAGAGACTTTTATGCCATTATTGAAGTAACTTCATGCATGGCTATTTAGCGTTTTGAAGAACATCTGGCTTTACCACTTTTCCAACAGTTTCATTACGGCTTGCGCTTTCAAAGTATTAGCAAATCGGAAAAACCTTGTTTTCCCACTAATTCTTTCTGTGACTAGACCTTCCTTTTCCAGCAAGTTGAGATGTTTTAAAGTTGTCGCGTAGTTCGTTCCAAGTCTTTGCGCCAAATCTGAGGTGTTCAATTGCCCAAGCTTATACAGCATCTTCAAGATTTTCATCCGTGTTTTTGAACAGAAAACATCCTCAAGTTCCAACCCTAATCACCTTCCTTAGAAAAAAGAGGGTGAGCTTGACGCTTGGTCTTTGTTTCCGCTCAGAAAGCACTGTCGAATATAGCAAGTTCGAAGCGTGAGACCTTTTTCTGGGGAAAGCAAGACCGTCAAACTCCAAAATAAGCATTACCGCAAGCGAATAAAAGACAAGCGAGGAAGCGACAAGCTTAGACAGGGGAGGGGAAGGTTAAAGTGAATCATGACTGATGCTTACGAAAACATGAAAGCGAAACAAATGAGAAAATCAACATAAGTTAATCCCATTAACCATCGAAAGTTCAATAATGGTTTTAACACTATAGATAGATTAATGTGAAAAAGACTGACAGAAGAAAAAGCGAATGAACGGGTCTTGAAGGTACCGCTTCAATGGTCTATTGTTGACCGTTATCGCAAAGACTGGAATCCAGAGACAGAGAACTAAAACACTGTTCTGTTTCAACCTATCCTTATTACTTATATACGGAAAATTGGAACCAATTTTACTGAAATCTCTTTAATTTAAGGCTCTTTCGTTTGTGATGCCTCAATAAGACATAAACGGACATAGAATATAGACAACCCAGAAAGGAGGCTCATTTCGAGTTTTAGTCTAATAGAATACTTACTTGGAGGTTATATCGCCATTTAGTTTTTTTCGGCTTCTGCTATGTAAAATTTTATAATCATTTGACATAATATTTGAAAAATATGGATTACTACGAAAGTCTTTCAAAAGAAATTTTCTCGCGTTATGAAACAATAACATCACTTACACAACAGACCAAAATTAAGGGCGACTATACCGAAGCGATAGTAAGAGATTTCATCGGGAGATTTCTCCCTCAAAATTTTAGAGTTGGGCATGGTCTAATATACAACTCAGAAATCCGTAAAACAAGCCCTGAATGTGATGTCATTGTTTACGATGTAGGACGTTCCGCGCCAATATTCAGGTCGGAAGACCTGGTTGTCGTCAACAGTCGTTATGTGAGGGTGTCCAGATTGTGCGAAAACGTAAATAAGTCGGTAGATTTCCTAAAACATTGGACGATGAGGAAATCGAGGTACGCCGAAGCTGAAGGCGGGGAATTTAAGCTGGAGGCTTGTGAGTGCTTTTTCCGCTCCTGAGTCCACTCGCATTCGCATTTTCCTTCTTTAAATAAGGTAGGGGGGTAGTCACCCAGAGATACGTGCTGTGGGTTTTGAAAAACTATAAATTAGGAATTTGTTGACGAAAGAAAGAGGCTGGAGAGAAACTTCGTGTTTACCTTGGATTAACGTCTCTGTTTCTGGACACGTACGCCCACACGCTAACCAAGGCAAGCGTCAATGCAGCACCTGCGACACCTGAGACAATCCATTTGATGTTTATCAGTGCGGGCAAAACCACCATCAGCCACGGGATAACGTAGTCTGCTGTCAGCTGCGCGATTACTCCGGCCATGAAGCCTAAGAGCGCTACTAATCCGAATACTCTTACTCTATCACCCATTCATTTTCACCTTTTGTTTTAGCATTAGATTAAGCTTCTTTTTAGTCTAACTTACACTTTTTTGTCTATTATCCGAAGAGTGACTACCTCGTCTTTTAATTTTCCAATTAAAGCATAATTCAAGTTTTTCTGGCGTGTATATCTCTACGTATATACGTGCATATTGTCATCATATTAACAATGTATAAGATTGCTCAGTGCAGTCTTTGAAGTTACGGAGGTATTAATTTGTCAGAAAGATTCGCGAGAAAATGGGAAACGAGACGAGATGACCAGCCTTTCACAGACCGCATCAAGGACGCAGTGAAGCCGCCAGGACCACTGAAGCCACGACTCGACTTCGCCGTCAGACGCATCGAGCTTCAAGTACAGAAGCTTGACCAAGCCACAGAGAGGTTCAATCAACGCGACAAAGCAATCTTCGCCAGAATTGTTGACGCCTACACCAAGCACGACAGCTCACGGGCAAACGTCTTCGCCAACGAGCTAGCTGAAGTCCGCAAGATGGAACGCCTCATCATAAACGCAAGACTTGCACTCGAGCAGATAGTGTTAAGGTTACGAACCGTATCCGAACTTGGAGATGTAGTGTCGACATTAGGACCAGCAGTGGGAGTTCTACGATCAGTCAGAGCAGGACTAGTAAGCGTGTTCCCCGAAGCAGAAAACGAACTCGGTGAAATCGGCAACATGCTGAGCGGAATCATGATTGAAGCAGGACAAGGCTCAGGAATGACACTGAACTTCGACACAGTCAACGAGGACGCAGCAAAGATTCTCACAGAAGCCGCAACCGTAGCAGAGCAGAAGATAAAGGACAAGTTCCCAGAGCTACCGCCAGGAATGCCATCAGTCACCTCGCAAACAGAAAAAACAACAGAGAGCTTCTAACTGAGGGAGAAAAACTATGTCAACAAACTCCAATCTTTTTCTTTCCATCGGAAAACCAGTAAAAGACGAGTACGGAAGAGTAATCGGAAAACTAGCCTCATTCGCAATGTCCCCGAACGGGAAATTTGACGCTGCATTTATCGAGTTTAACGACGGCCACTTCTCGAAGCAGCCCATGGAAGACTTGAAATTTAACGGCGCAGAAGTCACGTTCATCTCAAAAATAAAAGCCCAAGCAAACATCCTAAACGACCAGATTCCACTAATATGGCGCAAAGACCAAGCCCTCAAAGACTTAACGGAGAAAAAGAAGATCACACCCGACATCTACCAGGAACTCCACAGCAGTTTCGAAGGCGTCCTGAACCAGCTAAAGAAAGACGCTCAAGTGCTGTCGGAAGAGCTAGCCGTAGAAATAGAACGCTGCGACGACTCAATCAAGTCCTTAAGCTACGCGGTTGTCAACCTTGAACTGGAGCATGAAATCGGACAGGTAAACGAGGAAAGCTACAAGTCAGCTTTCGCCATGATTCAGGAAAGCCTCAGACGCATCAACACTGAAAAAAGCGAAATCGTGCAAACCAAGACAAAGCTGTCAAACATACTGCTAGGCGACATATCAAAACCAGAACTGAAGATAAACATGCCTGCACCGCCTGCACCAGCAGCACATTCTCCTCAACCAATGTCTAACGAACCTGAGAAAACGGAAGAAAAACCGGAACTGCCAGAGCCTCCAGTGGTTGTCTACGTGAAAGAAGTCGGAAAAGCAGGAATATAGCCTAAAAAAAGCCGGGAATATGGGTGGAGGGAAAAAACTTGAAAGGACTCATAAACTCAACCCCTCCACCTATTCGGGATGTAGCCGCCAAATCGATTTATACGCTTAAGGTTCAGCAGAACAAGCTGGAGCAGGCAAGTTTCAGGCTGAAAGAGAGAGACCGCATACTTTTTGAGAACTGCATGGGCGCGTTGAAGAAGAACAATAAGGAACGCGCTGCGATGTGTGCGAACGAAATCGCTGAAGTGCGGAAGCTGATAAAGTTTCTTTACAACGTGCAGTTAGCTATCGAACGCGTGGTTCTTAGACTTGAGACGATTAAGGAACTGAGCGACATCGTTGTCGACTTGAAGCCTGCTTTAAAACTTTTACAGAATGTTTCGCAGGACCTGTTCCAAGTGCTGCCTGATGTGTCCACCGAACTTAACAACGTTAACGAAGCCATCCACGAAACGCTTTGCGTGACAAAGATTCAGACTGACGAGTCAATCATACCTGTCGGCAGAAAAACCGAAGGCGGCGAACAAATACTAAAAGAAGTTTCCAACTTCATCGAGCAGAAACTCACAGAAACCCTTCCCGAACCACCCATAACAACTCCTGCGCAATCCCAGAAAGCGGCTCCGATAAAAGAACTTGTTGCCCTTTCCGCCAGCTGCTCGCAAGCAATTGGCCGCAAGTCCGTAGACGAAACTGGCATGGACTCTTCAAAAACCCTATTTTCTTACAAAAAATCCGAAATAAAAGAAATTTCGTTGAAAGTTGAGAAGCAGTCACTTGAAGATGTGCTTCTCGAGTACGTACGCCGGAGCAACGGCGAAATAGACTTAGGCCGCTGCTCAAACGAATTGAAAACCTCAAATGAGGAAATCGAGAAAGCCCTTGAGAATTTAGGAACCAAGGGAAAAATCAAAATCGAGTTACGATCACCTGAATAAAAAAATGGTGTAAACAAAAAATGAGCGCTTCACAAGAGCTTGAAAAAGCCGCAACCGCTTACGCGTTGGATGCCGTGCGTTTGGATAAGCAGGGAGCCAAAGGCAGAGCGATAACGCTTTACCAGAAAGCCATTGAGAGCCTGTTGCAGCTTGTCCAGCTTTATCCGGAGTACGGTTTGAACAAGGTTTACGTTCAGAGGGCAATCGCGTATCAAGAGCGGATTAAGGCGTTGCAGGGTTCGGTTTCGCCTTTTGAAATGCAGGAAGCCACCAATAACAACGGCGGCGACGGCGGCGGCGAAACAGCCACGGGAGGCG
>Ga0210077_1000069_pt1 | contig 58110 bp, 52 predicted proteins | sample RushMan_CattailN_5_FD_185556 | JGI IMG/M metagenome (GOLD analysis project Ga0210077, IMG submission 185556) | Wetland microbial communities from San Francisco Bay, California, USA, that impact long-term carbon sequestration -... | ecosystem: Environmental > Aquatic > Marine > Wetlands ...
CACCCGGCGCGATGCGCTCCATGTCGCGCGCGTGCTCGAGCGCGCGCTCGTCTAGGCGCGCCGCCGTCTAGTCCAGACGAGCAGGGCGATTCCCGCCGCGATCATCGGCAGGCTCAACCACTGCCCCATGGTCAGGCCGAGGGCGAGGTAGCCGAGGAAGGCGTCCGGCTGGCGGGTGAATTCGACGAGGAAGCGAAAGCTGCCGTAGCCGATCAGAAACAGCGCCGAGACCTGGCCGCGCGGACGCGGCTTGGATGAAAACCACCACAGGATCACGAACAGGACCACGCCCTCGAGGGCGAATTCGTAAAGCTCCGAGGGATGACGGGGCTGTGGGCCTGCGCGAGGGAAGACCATGCCCCACGGCATCGTCGTGACGCGCCCCCACAGCTCGCCGTTGATGAAATTGCCCAGGCGCCCGGCGCCAAGCCCGATCGGCACCAGCGGCGCCACGTAGTCCATCAGCGCCCACCAGTTGACGCGGTGCTTGTGCGCGGCGTAGCCCATCGCCGCCAGAACGCCGAGGAAGCCGCCGTGAAAGGACATGCCCCCGTGCCAGACCTCGAAGATCTGCAACGGATGGGCAAAGTAGTAGCCTGGCTGATAGAACAGGACGTAACCGAGCCGCCCGCCCAGGATGACTCCGAGCACCGCGTAGAAGAGCAGGTCGTCGAACTGCTCCCGCGTGACAGGGGCGCGCCCAGTCTTGATGCGCCTCACCCCGAGCCACCACGCCGCCATGAAGCCCGCGAGGTACATCAGGCCGTACCAGCGCACTGCCAGCGGTCCGATATGGATCGCGACCGGGTCGATATTTGGATGAATCAGCACGGTAGAATCGCATTCTATCGTCCGGAGGCAGACTATGGCTGACAATCGCAGAAGCCGGCTGATCACGCAGGGCGTCGCGCGCTCGCCCAACCGCGCCATGCTGCGCGCGGTGGGATTCAACGACGGCGACTTCGACAAGCCCATCGTGGGCGTGGCGAACGGTCACTCGACTCTCAATCCGTGCAACGCCGGCATTCAGCCGCTGGTGGACCGCGCGATCGCGGCGCTCGAGGCCGCGGGGGCCAAGCCGCAGATGTTCGGCTTTCCCACCGTCACCGACGGCATCGGCATGGGAACCGAGGCAATGAAATACTCGCTCGTCTCGCGCGAGGTGATCGCCGATGCGATCGAGACATCGGTCAACGGCCAGGCGATGGACGGCGCGCTGGTGGTCGGCGGCTGCGACAAGAACATGCCGGGCGCGATGATGGCGCTTGCGCGCATGAACGTGCCGGGCATCTTCGTCTACGCCGGCACCATCAAGCCCGGCAAGTGGAAGGGGCAGGACCTCACGATCGTGTCCGCTTTCGAGGCCGTGGGGGCCTACAGCGCCGGCAAGATGAACGAAGAGGATTTCATCGGCATCGAGAAGAACGCCTGCCCGTCGGTCGGCGCCTGCGGCGGGCAATACACGGCCAATACGATGAGCTCCTCGTTCGAGGCGCTCGGCATGAGTCTGCTCGGCTCGAGCCAGATGGCCTCCCCCGATCCGGAAAAAGCCGACTCGGCGGCGCAATCGGCGCGGGTGCTGGTGCAGGCGGTGCACAACAACCTCAGGCCGCGCGACATCATCACCCGCAAGTCGCTCGAGAACGCCATTGCGCTGGTGATGGCCACCGGCGGCTCGACCAACGCGGTGCTGCACTACCTTGCCATCGCGAGCGCGGCCGGCGTGAAGTGGACGATCGACGACTTCGAGCGGGTGCGCAGGAAAGTCCCGGTGCTGTGCGACCTGAAGCCCTCGGGACGCTTCGTCGCGGTCGACTTCCACCGCGCCGGCGGCGTGCCGCAGGTGCTCAAGATCCTGCTCAACAACGGCGTGCTGCACGGCGAGTGCATGACCATCCACGGCAAAACCATGGCGGAAATGCTCAGGAACGTGCCCGACGAGCCGCGTGCCGACCAGGAGGTGATCCGTCCCTGGTCGAATCCGATGTACAAGCAGGGCCACCTCGCGATCCTCAAGGGAAATCTGGCGACCGAGGGCTGCGTGGCGAAGATCACCGGCCTGAAGAAGACGTTCATTACCGGGCCGGCGCGCGTGTTCGACTCCGAGCCTGCGTGCATGAAGGCGATCATGGCGAAGAAGATCAAGCCCGGCGATGTGATCGTCATCCGCTACGAAGGCCCCAAGGGCGGGCCCGGCATGCAGGAAATGCTCGCCCCGACCTCCGCCCTCATCGGGCAGGGGCTGGGTGAGTCGGTCGGGCTGCTCACCGACGGGCGCTTCTCCGGCGGCACCTGGGGCATGGTCGTCGGCCACGTCGCACCCGAGGCTTTCGTCGGCGGCACGATCGCCCTGGTGAAGGAAGGGGACTCAGTCACCATTGACGCGAAGAAACGGCTGATCCAGCTCAACGTTTCGGCCAGGGAGCTCGCCGCCCGACGCAAGAAGTGGAAAGCCCCCAAGCCACGCTACACGCGCGGGCTGCTGGCGAAGTACACGCGGCTGGTGTCGACGGCGTCGAAAGGCGCGGTCACCGACTCGGACTAGAAGCCCGAGCCGGGCTGCTGCAGGAACTCGAGCTCCTCAGTGGTGCTCGCGCGCCCGAGGGCCGCATTGCGGTGGGGGAAGCGGCCGAAGCGGCGCACGATCTCCCAGTGCCGCACGGCATAGGAGAAGACATCCGAAGTCTCCGGCCAGGGCGCTAGCCGGCCGAACAGCGCAATTGCGCGCCACTGGTCTTCGAGCGATTCACTGTGCTCGAACGGCAGGTACAGAAACTGTCGCTCGACTGGCAGCATGTCCGCGTCGTATCCGGCCTCGAGCGCGTGTCGCGCCGCGTCGAGGGCGCGCGCGTCCGAGGCGAAGGCCCTCGCATCGCCGCGAAAGAGATTGCGCGGGAACTGGTCGAGCGCGATCACCAGCGCTAGGCACTCGCCGGGAAGGGACCGCCATGCGTCCAGCTCACCCGAGGCCGCCTGTTCGTGAAGCGCCAGGAATCGCCCGGCGATTTCGCGGTCGAACTCGGGGTTCTTCGCGAACCAGGCTTTTCTGGATTTCCCGTAGTCGGCGCCCTCGCCGAACCAGAAGCGCAAGACCTCTGCTGCGCGAGGGTCTTTGGCGTTTACCATGGGCGCATGCTGCCCGAGCAGGAGGCCGCGAGCAATCCATGCCCAACCGCCTAGCAAACGAAACCTCCCCCTATCTTCAGCAGCACGCGGGCAACCCGGTGGACTGGTATCCGTGGGGCGCCGAGGCGCTCGAGCGTGCGCGCCGCGAGGACAAGCCCCTGCTGCTGTCGATCGGCTACTCCGCCTGCCACTGGTGCCACGTGATGGCGCACGAGAGCTTCGAGGATCCCGCGGTCGCGCAGGTGATGAATCGGCTGTTCATCAACGTCAAAGTCGACCGCGAGGAGCGCCCGGATATCGATCAGATCTACCAGTCCGCGCATCAGATGCTCGCGCAGCGCCCCGGCGGCTGGCCGCTGACGATGTTTCTTTCGCCCGACGGCACGCCGTTCTTTGGCGGCACTTACTTTCCCAAGACGTCGCGCTACGGCTTGCCTGGATTTGCCGAGCTGCTCGAGCGGATCGCAGGGATCTGGATGGAAAAGCGGCCCGAGATCGGGCAGCAAAACGCGCAGCTGCGCAGCGCGTTCGCGCGCACCTTGCCGGGCGCCGGAGGCCATCGTTCGGAGTTCGACGCCGCGCCCATCCGTGGCGCGCTCGACAATCTGCGGGAGAATTTCGACGCGCGTTTCGGCGGCTTCGGCGGGGCGCCCAAGTTTCCTCACCCGACCGATCTGGAGCTGTGCCTGCGCGCGTGGGCGAAGGAAGGCGACCGGGGCGCGCTCGAGATGGCGCGCGTCACGCTCCTTCGCATGTGCGACGGCGGGATTTACGACCAGCTCGGCGGCGGCTTCAGCCGCTACAGCGTCGACGCGCAATGGACGATCCCGCATTTCGAGAAGATGCTTTACGACAATGGGCCGCTGCTCGGGCTTCTGGCCGACATCTGGCTCGCCACCGGCGAGGCAAGGTTCGCGCAGTGCGCCGAGGAAACAGCGGGCTGGATCATGCGCGAGATGCAATCTCCCGAGGGCGGTTACTACTCGTCGCTCGACGCCGACTCGGAGCACGAGGAGGGGAAGTTCTACGTCTGGGACCGCGAGGAGGTCCGGTCGCTGCTCGGCTCCGAGGAATACGCGGTCGCGGCGGTGCACTACGGCCTCGACGAGGGCCCCAACTTCGAGCACCGTCATTGGCACCTGCGGGTCGCCAAGCCGGTTGCGGAGCCGGACAGGCCGCTGCTCGAGAAGGCGCGCGCAAAGCTGCTCGCCGCGCGCGAGGGGCGCGTACGCCCCGGCCGCGACGAAAAAGTGCTGGTGTCGTGGAACGCGCTCGCGATCCGCGGCATGGCACGCGCGGGCCGGGTGTTCGGCCGCGAAGCGTGGCTCGAGTCCGCCCGTCGCGCGTTCGATTTCATCCGATCGAACATGTGCAGGGACGGGCGGCTGCTGGCCACGTACAAGGACGGCAGGGCCCACCTGAGCGCGTACCTCGACGATTACGCGTTTCTGCTCGCGGCGCAAACCGAATTGCTGCAGGCGAGCTTTTCGCGCGAGGGGCTCGAGTTTGCCGAAGAGCTGGCCGAAGTGCTGCTCGAGCAATTCGAGGACCGCGGATCCGGCGGGTTCTACTTTACCGCCCGCGATCACGAGCAGCTGATCCACCGGCCCAAGCCCGGGCACGACAACGCCATGCCCTCCGGCAACGCGGTGGCGGCCTGGTCGCTCGGCCGGCTCGCTGCGTTGACCGGGGAAGACCGCTATCTGCGCGCCGCCGAGCGCACGCTCGAGCTCTTCTATCCGTCCATGCGCGACTACCCTGCCGGATTCGCCGCCATGGCGCTTGCGCTGGAGGAGGCGATCGTGCCGCCCTCCTTGCTGGTGCTGCGGGGCGCTCCCGAGGCGCTTGCCGAATGGTCGGCGAAATTGGCGCGGGAGCTCCTGCCCGGCACCCAGGTGGCTGCGATACCGGACGGCGTCAAAGGCTTGCCCCCCGTTCTGGACAAGCCGCAGCGCCCCGAGCCTGTCAACGGCTGGCTGTGCCGGGGCGTTAATTGTCTTGCGCCAATCAGCGACTTGAAAAGCCTGCTGGAGGCTTGCAAACAGCCGGCGATGGGGTAGCATGGCGCCCTCTGTCGGCGCCGCCTGTTGCGGTGCAGAACTTGGGATCGTTGCGTAAGGAGCTTGTGATGAAACGGGTCGTACTGAGTCTTGCCGTTGCCGCAATGGCGTTTGCGACCGTGCCTGCGCGGGCGGATCTCGCGATGGCCAAGAAATACAACTGTCTTGCCTGTCACGCCGTGGACCACAAGGTCCTTGGGCCTGCTTACCAGGATGTCGCCAAGAAGTACGCCGGGCAAAAGGACGCCGAGGCCAAGCTCGTCAAGAAGGTCGAGCAGGGCGGCTCGGGCGTTTGGGGCAACATTCCGATGCCCCCCAACTCCACGGTTCCCGACGCGGACGTCAAGAAGCTCGTGGAGTGGATCCTGTCGCTTAAGTAAGCGGGTCGAGTTTTTGCTTTGTCGGTAGGGGCCGGCTTTGCCGGCCCTTGTCATTTCCTGTCAACGAAGCAAAATCCTGCTTTCGTCTAGCGCAACACCAATCCGGAGGTCGTATGCAGCGCGCCAAGAAATTCGTAACCCTTCTAGCGGCCGTCGTCGCGGTCGGCCTGACGGCCTGTGGCCAGGAAAAGAAGCCCGAGGCGTCCAAGCCTCAGGCATCCGCGCCCGCCGCGGAGTCGACGCCGACGATCGATATCAAGATCGGCCACGTCGCCCCGCTCACAGGCAGCATTGCGCACTTGGGCAAGGACAATGAAAACGGCGCGCGCCTGGCGATCGAGCAGGCGAACGCCGCCAAGATCATGATCGGCGGCAAGCTCGCTCACTTCGAGCTCATCGCGGAGGACGACCAGGCGGACCCGAAAGTCGGCACCACCGTGGCGCAGAAACTGGTCGACATGAAAGTCGCCGGCGTCGACGGTCACCTCAACTCGGGCGTCACGATCCCCGCCTCGGCGATTTACCACCAGGCCGGCATTCCGATGATCACCGGCTCGGCGACCAATCCGCAGCTGACCGAGCAGGGCTTCGACAACGTGTTCCGGGTCGTGGGCCGCGACGATCAGCAGGGTCCTGCGATCGCCAATTACCTGGCGGCAACCGAAAAGCCCAAGGTGGCGGCGGTGATCGATGACTCCACCGCGTACGGCGAAGGTCTCGCGGACCAGGTCGCGAAGACGCTGCGTGCCGCCGGCGTGAAGGTGCTCGCGCGCGAGAAGGGCACCGACAAGCAGACGGACTGGATGGCAGTGCTGACCAAGATCAAGGGCGAGAAGCCGGACGCCGTGTTCTACGGCGGGATGGACGCGACCGGCGGCCCGCTGATCAAGCAGGGCCGCGAGCTCGGGATCAAGGCGATATTCGCGTTCGGCGACGGCGCGTGCACGGAAAAGATGCATGAGCTCGCGGGAGCGGCGGCCGAAGGCATGCTGTGCTCGCAGGCGGGGATCCCGCCGGAGGCCGCCTCGAAGGCGTTCCTCACGGCCTACAAGGCGAGATTCAACACCGATCCGATTCTGTACGCGCCGTTCACCTACGATGCGGCCAACTTGATGATCGAGGCGATGAAAGAGGCCAATTCGGCCGACCCGGCGAAGTACCTGCCCTTCCTGCACAAGATCCACTACAAGGGCGCGACGGGCACCATCGAGTTCGACTCCAAGGGCGACCGCAAGGATGCCGAGATCACGATCTTCGTCATGAAGGACGGGAAAGTCGTCCCGACGGCCGTGGTGAAGGCCGGCAAGACTCTGCCCTTCGACGAATTCATGAAGACCATGGGCGGCGCGTAAGTTTTCCGCCAGCGATGCGGCAACGAGACGGCACCTTCGGGTGCCGTTTCATTTTTGGCGTCTGGCGCGGAGTTTGCTAGGCTCTGCCGCGCATGGACATTTTCATCCAGCAGCTGATCAACGGGCTGACCCTCGGTGCCGTCTATGCCGTGGTGGCGCTCGGCTACACCATGGTCTACGGCATCATCCAGCTGATCAATTTCGCGCACGGCGAGGTGGTGATGATCGGTGCGATGGTCGCGTTTACCGTGATCAACGCGCTGGCGCCGCTGGGCCTGCCTCCGCTCCTGGTGGTCCTGATCGGCACCGCCTGCGCCATCCCGGTGTGCATCCTGGTCGGCTATGCGATGGAACGGCTCGCTTACCGGCCGCTGCGCCACGCGCCGCGCCTGGCGCCGCTGATCACGGCGATCGGCGTTTCGATCATCCTGCAGCACCTGGCGATGCTGGTGTGGAGCCGCAATGTGCTCGCGTTCCCGCAGATCATCGACATCAAGCTCTACAACATCGCCGGCGCCACGATTACCAATGTGCAAATCACGATCATCGTGACCTGCGTTGCGATGATGGCGGGTCTTGCGCTGCTCGTGTACCGCACGCGCCTCGGCACCGCGATGCGTGCGACCGCCCAGAACCCCCACGTCGCGGGGCTGATGGGAATCGACATCGATCGCGTGATCGCCGCCACCTTCGCGATCGGCGCGGGACTCGCTGCCGTGGCGGGCGTGATGGTCGGAAGCTATTACGGCATCGCCCAGTACACGATGGGCTCGATCCTGGGCCTGAAGGCGTTCTCCGCGGCGGTGCTCGGCGGTATTGGCAACGTTCCGGGCGCGATGCTCGGCGGCGTGCTGATGGGCCTCGTGGAGGCGCTTGGGGCGGGGTATATCGGCACCTACACCGATCTGTGCAAGATCTCCGGCATCTCCGAATGGCTCACCCAGCGCTGCGCGGCCGACGGCGGGCATTTCGTTCTCTTCGGTTCCAATTATCAGGACGTTTTCGCCTTCGTGGTGCTGATCCTGGTGCTGGTGTTCCGGCCTTCCGGGATACTCGGTGAGCGGGTGGGGGACCGCGCATGACGGTAACGGCGCGACGGAAGCCGGCTCGGCTCTGGGCGGCATTGGCGATCGTCGCGGCCGCGCTTGTCGTGCTGCCGTTTGCGATGAGCGAAATCGGGACCACCTGGGTGCGCGTCACCAACCTGGCGCTCCTGTACGTGATGCTGGCACTGGGGCTGAATATCGTGGTCGGCTTCGCCGGCCTGCTCGACCTCGGCTACATCGCGTTCTATGCGGTGGGGGCGTATACCTATGCGCTTCTCGCCAGCCCGCACTTCGGACTGCACCTTCCGTTTTGGGTGATCCTGCCGATTGGCGCCGCAATCGCCGCGCTGTTCGGCGTCCTGCTCGGGGCGCCGACGCTGAAGCTGCGCGGAGATTACCTCGCGATCGTCACGCTCGGCTTCGGCGAGATCATCCGCATCTTCCTCAACAATCTCTCGCGTCCGATCAATATCACCAACGGACCGCAAGGCGTCTGGGGCATCGATCCGTTCCGCATCGACGGCCTGAGCTTCTCGGGCACGCAGACGATTCTCGGTTTGTCGTTCAGCGGGCCCATCAAGTATTACTACCTGCTGGTGGTTTTCGTCGCGGTAGTCATCGCGCTCACACTGCGGCTTCAGAACTCTCGCATCGGCAGGGCGTGGGAGGCGATACGTGAGGACGAGGTCGCCGCGCGCGCGATGGGAATCAACACCACCAATCTCAAGCTGCTCGCTTACGCGATGGGCGCGACCTTCGGCGGCGTCGCGGGCGGCGTCTTCTCGGCAATTCAGGGATTCATCTCGCCCGAAAGCTTCGTGCTGGTCGAGTCGATCATGGTGGTCTCGATGGTGGTGCTGGGAGGAATGGGCAACGTGTGGGGCGTGGTCCTGGGCGCGATTCTTCTTTCTTTCGTGCCCGAGATCCTTCGTTTCTCCGTCGGCCCCGTGCAGCAGTCGCTGTTCGGGCGCACGTTGATCGACCCGGAAGTGATCCGGATGCTTATCTACGGATTTGCGCTCGTGCTGGTCATGTTGTTCCGCCCCGCGGGATTGCTGCCCTCGGCGGTGCGCAAGCGCGAGCTCGCGGAGCGAAGCGAATGAGCGAGCTGCTGGTCGCGCGCGGCGTCGGCAAGCGCTTTGGCGGGGTGCAGGCCCTGTCCGACGTGTCGTTCGCGATCCGGCATGGCGAAATCTACGGCCTGATCGGCCCGAACGGCGCCGGCAAGACCACGCTGTTCAACGTCTTGACGGGAATCTACGACGCCGACGAGGGCGAGTTCGACTTTGACGGCGCACCGCTCGGCGGACTCAAGCCCGACATGGTGGCGAAGCGCGGCATCGCGCGCACCTTCCAGAACATCCGGCTGTTTGCCAACCTCTCGGCGCTCGAAAACGTGATGATCGGGCGCCACGTGCGCACGCGCGCGGGCGTCGTCGGCGCGCTGCTGCGCGGCCCTGGCACGCGCGCGGAGGAGAGGGAGATCGAAAGACGCTCCCTCGAGCTGCTCGACTACGTCGGCATCCGCGCGCGTGCGAACGATTCCGCCGGAAGCCTTCCCTACGGCGACCAGCGGCGTCTTGAAATCGCCCGAGCAATGGCGACGGACCCGAAGCTTCTCGCGCTCGACGAGCCGGCCGCCGGCATGAATCCTTCCGAGCGCCGCGCGCTCGGCGAGCTGATCGTGCGAATCCGCGATGGCGGCCTCACGGTGCTGCTGATCGAGCACGACATGCGGCTCGTCATGAAGGTCTGCGATCGCATGCTCGTGCTCGACTACGGCGAGCGGATCGCCGAAGGCCTGCCGACGGAAGTGCAACGCGATCCGAAAGTCATCGAAGCCTACCTCGGGGCGCCGGCGTCGGCATGAGCCTGCTCGAAGTCACGAACCTGGAGGTGCACTACGGCGGCATCCGCGCCGTTAAAGGTGTCGACCTCGCGGTCGACGAGGGCGAGCTGGTGTGCCTGATCGGTGCCAACGGCGCCGGCAAGACCACGACCTTGAAAGCGATCTGCGGCCTGCTGCCGTCGCATGCGGGAAGCGTGCGCTACGGCGGGGAGGAGATTTCCCGGCTGCCCGTGTACCAACTGCCTCGCCGCGGCCTGGTCATGGTGCCGGAGGGGCGCGGCATCTTTCCGCAGCTGACGGTGGCCGAAAACCTGGCGATGGGCGCCTATGCGCGCCGCGACAGCGAGGTGGCGCAGGACCTCGAGCGCATGCACGGGCTTTTCCCGCGCCTCGCCGAGCGCCGCACGCAGACCGCAGGCACGCTCTCGGGCGGCGAGCAGCAGATGCTCGCCATCGGCCGCGCGCTGATGAGCCGGCCCAGGCTCTTGCTGCTGGACGAGCCCTCGATGGGCCTCGCGCCCCTGATGGTCGCCAAGATCCTGGAGATCGTGCGCGAGATCGCGCGCCAAGGCGTCACCATTTTGCTGGTGGAGCAAAACGCGAAGCTCGCGCTCGAGATCGCCGTGCGTGGCTACGTCATGGAGTCCGGCGTGCTGGCGCTGGCCGCAGATTCGAAGAGCCTGCTCGCAGACCCCAGGGTGCGCGAAGCCTACTTGGGCGAGGGCGCCGGCTGAGGCAGATCCGCCTGGGTGGTGAAGGAGTCGGCGTAGAACTCGTCCTCCGGCAGGCCGCACTGCGTGACGAAATCCCGCCGCGCCGAGTCGACCATGACCGGCACGCCGCAGGCGTAGACCTGGTGGCCCGATAGATCGGGAAAGTCCTCCATGACCGCCCGATGCACGAAGCCGGTGCGCCCGGTCCAGGCGTCTTCCGCAAGCGCGTCCGAAACGACCGGTACATAGTGAAAGCCGGGATGCTCCGCGGCCCACTTGAGCGGCAGCTCGTTCAGGTAGAGATCGCGCGGCCGCCTCCCGCCCCAGTACAGCGTCATCGGCCGCCGCACGTCTTCCGCCAGGGCGTGCTCGATCACCGATTTGATCGGCGCGAACCCGGTCCCGGATGCGACAAATACAATCGGCTTGTCCGAGTCCTCGCGCAGGAAGAAGGTTCCATGCGGGCCCTCGAAGCGCAGGATATCGCGCTCCTTCATCTTGCCGAAGACATGGTCGGTAAAGCTGCCGCCCGGGACGTGCCGTACGTGGAGCTGGATCAGTTCGTCGTCGTGCGGCGGGTTGGCCATCGAAAAGCTCCGGCGCGACCCGTCCCGCAGCAGAAACTCCAGGTATTGCCCGGCCAGGAACTGCAGCCGTTCGTTTGCCGGCAGTTTCAGGTAGAGGACGATGACGTCGTCGGCCAACCGCTCCATCTTCTGCACGCGGCAGGGCAGGGTCTTGACCGGAATATCCTTTACCGCGCCGATGGTGCGAGCTTCGAGCACGAGGTCGGTAAGCGGCCGCGCCTGGCAAAACAGCGCTTTGCCCTCGGCCTTTTCCTTTCCCGGCAGAGCCTTCTCCTGGTAGGTGCCGTAGTCGACCTTGCCTTCCAGGATCCGTCCCTTGCAGCTTCCGCAGGCGCCGTTTCTGCAGCCGTAGGGCAGCACGAAGCCGTGCCGCAACGCCGCGGCGAGAATCGCCTCGCCCGGCTCGACTTCGAATTCGTGGCCGCTCGGCCGAAGCGTGACTTTGAAATGACTCATCGCACCTGCTGGTTAGAATGATTGTATGAAACGCCTGCTGATCGCCGGTTTCGGCGACGTCGCCCGCCGCCTGCTGCCGCAATTGACGGATGGGACCGAAGTGCGTCCGATTTCGCGCCGCTCGGGCCACGATCTCGATCGGCCGGAGACCCTGGCAGACATCGCGGGCTGGCCCGAAATGGTGCTGCACTGCGCGCCGCCCCCAGGCACGGGGGACAGCGACCCACGCACCGCAAACCTGCTGGCGATCCTGGAGCGCGGGATTCTACCCGGGCGTTTTGTTTACGTCAGCACGAGCGGAGTCTACGGGGATTGCGGCGGCGCGCTGGTGGACGAATCCCGCGCGCCGAATCCGCAGTCCGCGCGTGCCAGGCGCCGCTTCGATGCCGAGCGCCGTCTTGAGGACTGGTGCGCCAGACACGGAATTATCTTGCTGGTGCTGCGCGCACCCGGCATTTATGCCGCCGACCGGCTGCCGCTCGAGCGATTGCGCGCGGGCACACCGGTGCTGCGGGACGAGGACGATATCTACACGAATCACATCCACGCGGATGACCTCGCGGCCGCAGCGCTGCGTGCCCTCGCCGGAAATGCGCCCGCCGGCGTGTACAACGCCTCCGACGATACCCGCATGAAGATGGGCGCGTGGATGGATCTGGTTGCCGAGCACGCCGGGCTGCCCCGCCCGCCCCGGGTCGCGCGCCGCGAGGCGGAGGGTAGAATTCCCGCCACGCTGCTCTCGTTCATGAACGAGTCGCGGCGCCTCGACAACCGGAAACTCAAGGAGACGCTGGGCGTGCGGCTACGCTACCCGACGGTACGCGACGGGCTCGCCCGCGGGAGGAGGCCCGATTGAGCGCCCTGATGGTTCTGACCAACCTGCCGGACCGCGCTGCCGCCGAAGCCCTGGCGGCGCGGCTGGTGGAGCAACGCGTCGCCGCCTGCGTGAACATCCTGTCCCCGTGCCGATCCGTGTTCCGCTGGGACGGCCGCGTGCAGAACGACGAGGAGCACCCGCTGCTGATCAAGACCACGACCGCGCGCTACGCCGAGCTGGAGCGCGCGATTCGCGCCGGCCATCCGTACGAACTTCCGGAAATCGTGGCGGTCCCAATCGAACGCGGGTTGCCCGAATACCTGCGCTGGCTCGCCGAGGAAACCACCCCCGCATGAAGAATTGGATCCGACTGTTCGCGGTTCTGGCCGCGCTGGTGGCTGCGCCCGCGATGGCGCAGCTCAACCTGGGCGCATCGTCGGACAGGCTGCTCGAGCCCGAAAAAGCGTTCCAGTTCTCGGCGCACGCCGCCGCGCCCGATGCCGTGCAAGTGGACTTCAAGATCGCCGACGGCTACTACATGTACCGCGACAAGTTTCATTTCGCGCTCGAAGGGCCGGCCGGCGCGAAATTGGGCAAGCCCGAGTTTCCTGCCGGCATTACGGAAAAAGACGAGTACTTCGGCGAGATGGTGATTTACCGCAAGGCGGTGAGCGTCCGTATACCGGTCGAGCGCTCGTCGCCGCAGGCGACGACGCTGCGCCTCAAAGTGAGGTCGCAGGGCTGCGCCGATCGGGGCGTGTGCTATACGCCGATGGATTCAGTGGCGACAATCCGCCTCGCCGCGCTCGGTGCGGGGCCCGGAGCCGGCGCGCCGACGCTCAGCGAGGGGCCACGGGTCGTCGCACCGGCACCGCGCTTCTCGCTGTTCGCGAGCGACCGCGATATCGCCGCGCTGTTCGCGGGCAACACGTGGCTGCTGATGCTGATCTTCTTCGGCTTCGGACTCCTGCTGACCTTCACGCCCTGCGTGCTGCCGATGGTGCCGATCATCTCGGGCATCGTCGCGGGTGAAGGCAAGAGCCTGAACAAGCTGCGCGCGCTCGTGCTCTCGGTCTCGTACGTGCTCGGCATGGCGCTGACCTACGCGGCGGCCGGCGTGGCGGCGGCCTATTCCGGATCGATGCTCTCGGCCGCGCTGCAGAATCCATGGGTGCTCGGCGCTTTCGCGCTTGTGTTCGTGTGGCTGGCGCTGTCGATGTTCGGCTTTCACGACCTGCAGCTTCCGGGGTTCCTGCAGCAGCACGTTTCGCGGGCGCACCAGCGGCTGCAGGGCGGGCGCATCGCATCGGTCGCGGTGATGGGGGCGCTCTCGGCGCTGATCGTGAGTCCCTGCGTGGCCGCTCCGCTGGCGGGTGCGTTGCTCTACATTTCACAATCGGGAGATGTCGCGCGGGGCGGTGCGGCGCTGTTCTCGTTGGCGATCGGGATGGGGGTGCCGCTCATCGCGGTCGCGGTTTCGGAGGGCGCGCTCCTGCCCAAGGCGGGACCCTGGATGGACGGGGTCAAGAAATTCTTCGGTGTCCTCCTGCTCGCGGTCGCGATCTGGATCGTCTCGCCGGTGGTTCCGCCGGTGGTGCAAATGCTGCTCTGGGCGACGCTGCTGATCGGCTCGGCGATGTTTCTGCGCGCGCTCGACCCCTTGGCTTCGGACGCCTCCGGCTATGCGCGCCTTTGGAAGGGTGTGGGCCTGATGGCGCTGGTGGCGGGTGCCGCGATGCTGGTCGGGACGCTGGCCGGCAATCGCGATCCGCTGCAGCCGTTGGCAGGGTTCGCGGGCGCGAGCGCGCCGTCGGCGACGCCGACCAAGTGGGTCAACGTCAATTCCGTCGCGGATCTCGATAACAGGCTGCGCGCGCCGGGCCGCCCGGTGATGCTCGACTTCTACGCCGACTGGTGCGTCTCGTGCAAGGAGATGGAGCGCTACACCTTCAGCGATCCGCGCGTACGGGCACGGTTCGAGGACATGCTGCTGCTTCGGGCCGACGTCACGGCGAATTCCCAGCAGCAGAAGCTTCTGCTCAAGCGCTTCCAGCTATTCGGGCCGCCGGGGATCATCTTCTTCGATGCCCGCGGCCGCGAGATTCGGGGACTGCGGGTCGTCGGCTACCAGGACGCGGACCGGTTCCTGAAGACGCTGGCGCTCGCCACGGCGCCCTGACATGCGGCGCGCCATTGCGGGCATCGATCATGTCGTGATCGCGGTGCGCGATCTCGATCGCGCACAGGACACCTACGCGCGGCTTGGCTTTACGCTCACGCCGCGCGGCTTTCACACCCTGGGATCGGCGAATCATTGCGTCATGTTCGGCAATGACTACGTCGAGCTGCTGGCGCTGCCGGTCGAGCACCCGGCGATGCGCTACTACGCAGATTTTCTCGCGCGCGGCGAGGGGCTCGCTGCCGTCGCGCTCGCGAGTCCCGACGCGCACGCCGCGTACGCGGAGTTCGTTGCGGACGGCATCGAAGCGGACTCGCCGCTGGAATTCTCGCGTCCGGTTAGGCTTGCCGAGGGCGAGCGCGACGCCGCCTTCCGCATCGTACAGCTGCCGCCGGCGCAAACACCGGGCTGCCGCAGTTTCGTTTGCGAGCATCGCACGCGCGAGCTTGTGTGGCGCCCGGAGTATCAATTGCACCCCCTCGGCGTATCCGGCCTCGCGGCGCTCGCGGTGGTCGCCGAGGATCCGGTCACTGCCGCCGCAGGCTACGCGAAGCTGTTCGCCGCGCCCGCGCAGTCCATTGACGAAGGCCTGCTGGTGCAGACCGGAACCGCGCCGATCGCGGTCGGCACGCGAGGAAAGCTCGGCCGCAAGCTGCGCGGCGTTGGGCTGCCGCTGCGCGCGCGCCCTCTGGTCGCCGCGCTTTTCTTGCGGGTTGCCGATCGCGCACGGGTCACGGATGTGCTGAGGCGCGGGGGATTCGATCCTGTCGCGCTGCCCGACGGGTCGGTCGCGGTAGGCGCCGAGAAGGCGCACGGCGTGGCGCTGGTTTTCGGCTAACGGGCGAGTTGTTTCGCGACGTCGACGGCGAAGTAAGTGAGGATGCCGTCCGCGCCCGCCCGCTTCATCGCCAGCAGCGACTCGACAATACACGCTTCGGGGAGCCAGCCCTTGCCGATCGCCGCCTGAAGCATGGAGTATTCGCCGCTCACCTGATAGACGAACGTCGGCGCCTTGAACTCGTCTTTCACTCGCCGCACGATGTCAAGATAAGGCATGCCGGGCTTTACCATCACCATGTCGGCACCCTCGGCAAGGTCGAGGCCCACCTCCCACAGCGCTTCGTCGGTGTTCGCGGGATCCATCTGGTAGGTCTTCTTGTCGCCCTTGCCGAGATTCTTTGCCGAACCCACTGCATCCCTGAAGGGGCCGTAGAAACCGGAAGCGTACTTGGCCGAATACGCCATGATCTTGGTGTGAATGTGCCCCGCCTCTTCGAGCGCAGTGCGGATGCGCCCGATGCGACCGTCCATCATGTCCGATGGCGCCACGATGTCTACGCCCGCCGCCGCCTGCGCCAGGGCCTGCTTGACCAGGACCTTGAGCGTGACGTCGTTGATGATGTAGCCGCTGGCGTCGACCACGCCGTCCTGGCCGTGGGAGGTGTAGGGGTCGAGCGCGACGTCGGTCATGACGCCGAGCTCGGGAAAGCGCTTCTTGAGCTGGGCGACCGCGCGGGGAACCAGCCCGCGCGGGTTGTAGGCTTCGCGGCCGTCGAGCGTCTTGAGCTTTTGCTCGACGACGGGGAACAGGGCCAGGACGGGGATCCGCAGCTCGAGGCATTTTTCGGCCACCCGCAGCAGGCGGTCGATCGTCATGCGCTCGACACCCGGCATCGACGCGACCTTCTCGGTGCGGTTCTTGCCGTCGAGCACGAATACCGGATAGATCAAATCGTCCGCGGTCAGCACGCTCTCGCGCATCAGCCGGCGCGAGAAATCGTCGCGCCGCATGCGCCGCATGCGCACCGCCGGAAAGCCGCCGTACACGTTCATGGCTGCGTCACCTCGAGGGATTATCCTCACTGTCCTGCGGGTTAAGTGCGCGAGGCATTGATTCAGCGAGGAGATTTCGGATGGGAACTTTTCGCAACAGGAGGAATCTTACTCGCAGACGGTGCTTATCGTCTCCCGCTTCTCCTCCCTGAGCGGGTGCCTTAATCCCAAATTAAGGCGTTTCGCCCCCGGTTTACATCCCCTTTGCCGGGGGTCTTTTATTTCCGGCCGCGGGGCTCGTCCCCGCGGCCAGCGGCGCCGGCAGCCACTTTTCCAGCATGTCGCGCGCCTCGTCGACGCCCTCGCCCGACACGCTCGAAAACAGCAGGATCTCGCCGGCGCCGCCGCTCTCCCGCATCCGGCCGCGCGCGGACTCGAGCGTCGCCTTGCGCTCGGCGCGCGACAGCTTGTCCGACTTCGACAGCAAAATCAGCAGCGGAAGCCGACGCGGCGCGACCCAGTCGAGCATCGCCAGGTCGTGCGGCATGAACGGATGCCGCGCGTCCATGATGACCACCACGCCGGCGAGCGAAGCGCGCGTCCTGAGATAGCCTCCGACCAGCGCGTCCCACTGATCACGCACGGACCGTGCGACGCGCGCATAGCCGTAACCCGGCAGATCAACCAGGCGCGCCTGGCCGCCGAGATCAAAGAAGTTGATCGTCTGCGTACGGCCCGGCGTCTTGCTGAAGAAGGCGAGCCGCTTGCGCTTGGCGAGCGCGTTGATCGCGCTCGATTTGCCCACGTTCGAACGCCCCGCGAAGACCAGCTCGGGGGGCCCTTCCCCCGGAAGATCCGAAAGCTTGGCGACAGAGGCGACGAAGACGGCTTGCGAAAAGATGCTCATGCGTGGGCGGATACCGAGAAAACTGTAATAAAATTACCGGCTTTGACCCGGGACTCAGGGAGCAGCCGAATGATTCGAGTACTGGCGTTCAGTGCCAGCATTGCACTGTTGTGGGCGGGCGCCGCCCTCGCGCAAGACACGGCGAAGGCCGACCCCGCGAAAGGGAAGCAGATTGCCACGCAGGTGTGCGCGGCCTGCCACGGCCCGGAAGGCAACAGTGTTGCTCCCACCAATCCGAAGCTCGCAGGGCAATTTCCGGAATACCTGTACAAGCAGCTGAGAAATTTCAAGCCCGAGGGCGGTAAGAACGCGGAGCGCCAGAACCCGATTATGGCCGGAATGGTCGCCAGCCTGACCGATGCCGACATGAGAAATGTCGCCGCGTACTTTTCCGAGCAAAAGCTCAAGCCCGACGTGGCGACCGACAAAGATCTGGCTGCGGCAGGCCAGAAGCTCTATCGGGGGGGCAGGGCCGCGGACGGCGTTGCGGCCTGCGCGGCCTGCCACGGACCTTCCGGCGCCGGAATTCCGGTCGAATTTCCGCATATCGCCGGCCAATACGCCACCTATATCGCGACCCAGCTCAAGGCGTTCCGCTCCGGCGCACGCGCAAACGATCCGAAAGGCATGATGCGCACCGTGGCAGCGCACCTGACCGATCACGATATCGAGGCGCTGGCCCAGTACGTCGCCGGGTTGCGCTAGCCGGCGTACTGCGCGGGGCAAACGCTCCGCGTGCGATGTTCGACCTCCTCGTCATAGGTTCCGGTCCCGGCGGTTACCGAACCGCCGTGCTGGCGGCTCAGCACGGTCTCTCCGTCGCGATCGTCGAGAAGGACGCCTGGGGCGGCGCCTGCCTCAATCGAGGCTGTGTGCCGAAGAAGACCTGGTACAGCAGCGCGCGGCTGGCGGCGGCGGCGCCGGGATTTGCAGAACGCGGCCTTCGCGGCACGCTCGTGCCGGATCTCGCGGCTGCATGGCGCTACCAGCGCAAGGTCGTCGAAACGGTTCGCACGAGCTACGTCGACTACCTCGATCGCCTGAAAATCTCCCGCCTGCACGGCGCGGCAAGCTTCGTCGACGGAACGCGGGTGAAGATCGGCAAAGAAACGGTCGAGGCCGGAAACGTCGTCGTCGCCACGGGCTCGCGCCCGGTCTTGCCGCAAAGCCTGCGCGGCCTTTCGCGCGTGCTCACCACGGACGATCTGTTTGAGCGGGAACTGCCCGCGGGATCGAGGATCGCGCTGCTCGGTGGCGGCTCGGTCGGCGCGGAAATGGCGTTCATACTTCCTCGTCTGGGCCTCGAGGTGGTATGGCTGACGGGCGGCGAGCCTCTGCGACAGTCTCGTTTCAGCGCCAGCGCGCGCCGGCGCCTGAACGAGGCGCTTGCCGCGGACGGGGTGACGGCGCGCTCTGGCAGTCGACCCCTGGGCGCCGCGCAAGACAGCCGCAGCGTGCGGCTTGAATTGCCCGGAGGAAAGACCAAGCGCGTCGACTGGGTGCTCGCCGGCACTGGGCGCAGGCCGAACACCGAGTCGCTCGGTTGCGAGGCGGCGGGAATTGAGCTCGATGAGGGCGGATTCGTAGGCGTCGATCAGGCGCAACGCACCTCCGCGCCGCGCGTGTATGCGATCGGCGATTGCGCCAATGCCGCCATGACCGCCAATCACGCCCTGGCCGAAGCAAGCGTCGCGGTGGCGAGCATCGTTTCGCCTGCTTCGGCTCCCGGCCGCGCCGGCTGGGTTCCGGAGGTCCTGTATTCCGCGCTCGAGCTCGCATCCGCGGGCGCGACCGAAGACGAGCTTGAGGCGCGCGATGCCGAATATGCGGTCGGCTTCTCCGCCTTCGCGGCCAATCCGGCGGCCCTCGGAGAAGGTAGCGCCGAAGGCTATGTGAGGCTGCTGGTCGACCCACAGCGGGGAAGCCTGCTCGGATGCGAAATCACCGGCGCCGACGCGGGTGAGCTCATCCATCTGGCTCAGCCCGGGGGCGCGGACGGCCCGCTGCTCGAGCGGATGGCCCGGGCCCGATTCGCGCATCCGAGCCGAAGCGAGGAATTTCTGAACGCGTCCGAGGCGCTGATCGCCTCCTGGGGATTCAGCGGGACCCGTTAACGGCGGAATATTCCTGCCTGCCACCCTGTTAGCCCGGTAGTTTCTTCAACAAGGTGGGAGGGTCCGATGAGTCACAGAATCGCCGCCCTGGGCGCGGCAGCCGCATTTGCGGTCATTGCAGGTTGCGCGACGATGTCCGCGCCGGAGGGCGTGCACGCCTCCAGTGGCGTCCTGACCGACAGCGCGGGCATGACGCTCTATGTTTTCGACAAGGATCCGGCGGGTGCCGGCAAGAGCGCCTGCAACGGTGGTTGCGCAAGCAACTGGCCGCCGCTGACGGCTTCCGCCGGGGTGCACCCGGCCGGCAACTGGAGCGTCATCACGCGCGACGACGGCCGCCAGCAATGGGCCTACAAGGGCAAGCCGCTCTACCTGTGGGTCAAGGACCATAAACCCGGAGATATGACGGGCGACGGCTTCCGTGGCGTCTGGCACGTGGCGCGCCAGTAGAATTGCCGTGCATGGATGAGCGGAATGCGATCGTCGATCTGATACCACGCCTGCGCCGCTACGCGCGGGCGCTGGTCGGCGATCGCTCCGCGGCCGACGATCTGGTGCAGGACACGCTCGAGCGGGCCTGGAGCAAGTTTCACCTGTACCGCGGCGGCACGGACTTGCGCGCGTGGCTGTTCACCGTCATGCACAACGTGCATGTCAATCGTGTTCGCGCGCAACGTCCCGTCGACGTCTTGCCCGATGACGGGCCGGAAACGCCGCAGCATGGCGCGCAAGCTGATCCGCTGATGATCAGGGATCTCGAGCGGGCGCTTGCCAGCCTTCCGGCGGAGCAGCGCGAAGTACTGCTCCTCGTCGCGTTGGAGGACATGAGTTACGATGAGGCGGCGCGCACGCTCGGTGTACCGATCGGAACGGTGATGTCCAGACTGTCGCGCGGCCGCGAAAGGCTGCGCCTGAAGATGTTCGACGTGCCTGTGGCCGCCAAGCTGACTGTCGTCAAGTGAATACGATGAGTACCGAATTGCCGATCACCGAAGCCGACCTGCAAGCCTTCATCGACGGCAGGCTGACCGATGGCCGCCGCGTCGAGGTCGAGGCGTGGCTCGCTTCGCGCCCGGACGAAGCGCTGCGAGTCGCCCAGCTGCGCGGACAACGCGAGGCGCTGCACGACTTGTACGATCCTGTCCTCGACGAGCCGGTTCCGGAGCGCCTCGTCCGGGCAGCAGGTCGCAGCCGGCGCTCGCGAGGATACGCGCTCGCGGCCGGATGGATTGCGATCGGGGCGGTCGCCGGCGTTCTGGCCGGATGGCAGCTTCACGACTGGCAGTCGCGCAGGCTGCCCGCGGTCAGCGAGGGCGCCTCGATCGCGCGCAACGCGGCCATCGCGCATGCAACCTATTCGCCCGAAGTACGCCACCCGGTGGAAGTCGGCGCGGACCAGGAAGCGCACCTCGTCGCCTGGCTGTCGAAGCGACTCGGCGAGAAGGTGCGCGCCCCCACGCTGAAGGCGGCTGGATTGTCGCTCATGGGCGGACGCCTGCTTCCCGGAGCGGGCGATCCCGCGAAGGGCCCGCAGCCGGCGCCCGTCGCGCAATTCATGTACCAGGGCGCGAAGGGCCAGCGGGTTACTCTGTACGTGCGCACCGAAGCTCGCAGCCACGACGAAACAGCCTTCCGCTTCGCGCGCGAGGGTAATGTGAGGGTGTTCTACTGGATCGACCGCAGTTTCGGCTACGCGCTTTCTTCCAGCGACCTGGACCGCTCGCAGCTTCAGCGCGTGGCGGATCTCGTCTACCAGCAGCTCGAACCCTGACACATTCTTGCAGGCTGCATCCGGACGCGGCCGCTATGCGTAATATCGCCTGTAAGCAACGCGCCGCCGGCGCGACTAAGCAGAGCGAGGAATGAGCCCATGTTGATACGGACCAAGCCTGACGTTGCACCCTCGGAGATCACGCCAAAGTCGGTCTATCTGCGCCGCCGGCACTTCCTGGCGCAGGCGGTCGCCCTCGGGCTGGTGGCCCCGCTGCTGCCCGCCCAGGCACAGGCCGCGACCGCGCGAAAGCTGAGCGGCCGCAAGAGTCCGTTCAGCACGACCGAGAAGATGACGCCCTACAAGGACGTCACCACCTACAACAACTTCTACGAGTTCGGGACGGGCAAGGACGAGCCGGCGGTCTACGCACCGAAAATGAAGACCCGCCCCTGGTCCGTCATGGTCGACGGGGAGGTCGAGCACGGGGGACGATTCGATATAGAGGACCTGCTCAAGCTGGCGCCGATGGAAGACCGCATATACCGCCACCGTTGCGTCGAGGCGTGGTCGATGGTCATCCCGTGGGTGGGCTATCCGCTGTCGGCGCTGATCAAGCGGGTCCAGCCGACGGGGCGCGCGAAATACGTCGCCTTTACCACTCGGCTCGATCGCGAGACGATGGTCGGCACGCGCCTGCCGTACCTGAACTGGCCCTACGTGGAGGGGCTGCGCCTGGACGAGGCGATGAATCCGCTCGCGCTGCTCACGTTCGGACTCTACGGCGAGGTGCTGCCGAATCAGAATGGCGCACCGGTTCGCGTCGTGGTGCCGTGGAAATACGGCTTCAAGAGCGCGAAATCGATCGTTCGCATCACGTTCACCGAGACGCAGCCGAAGACCGCCTGGAACCAGGCGGCACCGAACGAATACGGCTTCTATTCGAACGTGAACCCGCACGTCGACCATCCGCGCTGGAGCCAGGCCCGCGAACGGCGCATCGGGGAGGACGGCTTCTTCACGCCCAAGCGCAAAACACTCATGTTCAACGGCTATGGCGAGCAGGTGGCGAGCCTGTACGCCGGCATGGACTTGAGGAAGTTCTTCTAAGGATCGTCCGATGTGGCAACCTTCCCGAGCTCAGCTCGGCGCGATCAAGGCCGCGGTCTTTGCGCTGTGCCTCGCGCCGTTCGTTCATCTGGCCTGGGGCGTCGCCTACGACGCCTTGGGCGCGAACCCGGTCGAGGCGGTCACGCACTCCACCGGCTGGTGGACGCTGTTCCTGCTCTGCGCGACCCTCACGGTCACGCCACTCAGGCGCGCGACCGGTGCCAATTGGCTGCTGAAGCTTCGCCGCATGCTCGGCCTGTACGCGTTCTTCTATGCCTGCCTGCATTTCACGACCTACGTCTGGCTCGATCAATGGTTCGATCTCTCGGCGATGGCCGTCGACGTGCTCAAGCGTCCCTACATCACGATCGGGTTTACCGCGTTCCTGCTGCTCATGCCCCTCGCGGCCACGTCGACCAACGCGATGCAGCGCCGGCTCGGCCGCAACTGGCAGCGGGTTCACCGCTTCATCTACCTCATTGCGGCCTTCGGCGTGCTGCACTTCTGGTGGCTCGTGAAGCGCGATATCACCGAGCCGGCGATATTCGGCCTGGTACTGGCCGGCCTGCTCGGCGTCAGGCTTTACGGGTCGATGCGCCGCCGCGCCCGCGGGGCGGCGGCCGCGAATGCTAAGTCGAGCGAATTAGGTAGCCGCCCGACTTTTCGTCGCGCTCCAGGCTGAGCAGCTTGCGCTTCTGGGCTTCCTCGAGCAGGTCCGAGAAGGCGCGAAAGCCGTAGTAGGACTCGTTGAAGCCCGGGTTACGCCGCTTCAGCGCCTGTTTCACCATCGAGCCCCAGATGCGCTCGTCCTCGCCGCGCTCGGCGACCAGGGCCTCCACGGTGCCAAGTACCAGGTCCATGGCTTCCTGGCGCTTGTCCTCACCCGCGCCGCCTTCCTTGGCCGCACCGGCTGGGCGCGACTCCCTGCGCTTGCGTGCGGCACGCCGCTTGGCTTCGTCCTCGCGCACCAGATCGTCGTAGTAGATGAACTCATCGCAGTTCGCGATCAGCAGGTCGGAAGTCGAGTTCTTTACCCCGACGCCGATCACCACCTTGGCGTTTTCGCGCAGCTTCGACACGAGCGGCGAGAAATCGGAGTCGCCGCTGATGATCACGAAGGTGTCCACGTGGGATTTCGTGTAGCACAGGTCGAGAGCGTCGACGACCATGCGGATGTCGGCGGAGTTCTTTCCCGACTGGCGCACGTGGGGGATCTCGATCAGCTCGAACGATGCGCCGTGCATCACGGACTTGAACTCCTTGTAGCGCTCCCAGTCGCAGTAGGCCTTCTTCACCACGATGCTGCCTTTCAGCAGCAGTCGCTCGAGCACCTTGTTGATGTCGAATTGCGCATATTTCGCGTCGCGCACGCCGAGCGCGATGTTCTCGAAATCGCAGAACAGCGCCATGTTGCGGGTGTCTTGTTGGGTCGCCATGCGCCTAGTCTAGCGCCTTCGGCGCCTGCGGTCCCGCCGCGACGGCAGCGCCGCCAGTCGCCACTGCGCCGCCCGCCCGCCGCCGTGTCAGCCAGTCCGACAACCGCTCGAAGTAGATGTAGATCACCGGAGTGATGTAGAGCGTGAGAAGCTGCGACAGCAGCAACCCCCCGACCACCGCGAGGCCCAGCGGCTGGCGGGCGTCGCCGCCGACCCCGAAGGCGAGCGCGATCGGCAGGCTTCCCATCAGCGCGGCCATCGTCGTCATCATGATCGGGCGAAAGCGAACCATGCAGGCCTCGTAGATCGCGTCATGCGGCGCCTTGCCCTCCTTGCGCCGGGCGTCGATCGCGAAGTCGATCATGATGATCGCGTTCTTCTTCACGATGCCGACCAGCATGATGATGCCGACGAAGGCGTACATGTTCAGGTCGAGGCCGAACAGCTTCAGCGTCAGAAGCGCGCCCAGGCCGGCGGTCGGCAGCCCCGAAAGGATCGTGAGGGGATGGATGAAGCTCTCGTACAGGATGCCGAGGACCAGGTAAATGACGACGATCGCGAGCACGAGCAGGATCCCCATGCCCTGCAGCGAGTCCTCGAAGGCCTGCGCGGTTCCCGAGAAGCTCGCGCTGAGCGTCGCGGGCACGCGAAGCTCGCGCATGGTGCCGCGAATCGCGTCGATCGCCTGCGACAGCGAGACCCCCGGCTTGAGGTCGAAGGAGAACGTAACCGACGGCAGCTGCCCCTGATGGCTGACGGTGAGAGGACCGAGGCCGTAGGAGAGCTTCGCCAAGGCGTCGAGCGGAACCAGGGCGCCGCTCGAAGAGCGGATGTACAGGGCCGGCAGCTCCGCCGGACCGCGCTGGAAGCGCGGCTCAACCTCGAGAATCACCGCGTACTGGTTGGTGGCCGTGTAGATGGTCGACACCTGCTGCGAGCCGTAGGCGGCGCCGAGCGCGCTTTCGATCTGATTCGCGCTGATGCCCAGGCTGGCCGCCTTGGCGCGATCGATGTCGACATGTACAAGAGGCTGGTGAATCTGCAGGTCGCTTCCGACATCGACCAGCAACGGAATCGACTTGAGCTTGTTCTCGATGATCGGCACCCAGTGGTAGAGCTCCGCCGTACTCGCGCCGCGCAAAGTGTACTGATAGGGGCTCTTCGTGAGCAGGCCGATCCGGATGGTGGGAATGTTCTGCATGAAGGCCTTGATGCCCACCAGGTTGCGAAGCTTGGGCCGCAGCTGCAGGATGACCTCGTCCGCCGACACTCTCTGCGAGCGGGGTTTGAGGGTGATGAACATGCGTCCGCGGTTGAGCGAGGGATTGAACCCGCTTGCGCCGATGAAGGACATCACGCCCTGGACGTTCGGATTGCGCCGCACGATGTCCGCCACCTCCTGCTGCAGCTTCGCCATCGCGTCGAACGAGATGTCCTGCGGCGCCTCGGTGAAGCAGAAGATCTGACCCGTGTCCTCGGTCGGCAGGAAGCCCTTCGGCATGCGAGCGAACAGCAAGCCGGTCGCTACCGTGATGGCGAGAAACACCAGCATGACGAAGCGGGCGTGCGCGAGTGACCACTCCAGCGTCACCCGGTAGGCATTGCGCAGTGCCTCGAATCCGCGTTCGGAGAGCTGGTACATCGCGCCGTGAACCATGCCGTGCTGCGGCTTGAGCACCCTGCTCGACATCATGGGCGTCAGCGTCAGCGAAACGAAGCCGGAGATCAGCACCGCGGTGATGATCGTCACCGCGAACTCGTGCAGCAACCTGCCCACGATGCCGCCCATGAAGAAGACCGGGATGAACACGGCTGCGAGGGATATCGTCATCGAAAGAATGGTGAACGAGATCTCCCTCGAGGCGTCGAGCGTGGCCTGGAGGCGGCTCTTGCCCTGCTCCATGTGGCGCGAGATGTTCTCCAGCATGACGATCGCATCGTCGACCACGAAGCCCACGCAAAGGGTCAGCGCCATCAGCGATATGTTGTCCAGGCTGTAACCCAGGAAGTACATCACGCCGAAAGTTCCGACGATCGACATCGGCAGCGCGACGCTGGGTATGAGGGTCGCCGAGAGATTGCGCAGAAAAAGGAAAATCACCATCACCACCAGCGCGAGGGCGAGCAGAAGGGTGAACTCGACTTCCTCGACGGACTCCCGGATCGTGAGCGAGCGGTCGAACAGCACCTGCATCGAGACGCCCGCAGGCACTTCGGCGCGGAAGGTCGGCAGCAGCTTCTTTACCGCGTCGACGACCTGGATCGTGTTGGTACCGGGCTGGCGGTAGATGCCGAGCACGATGCCGCGCTTGTCCTTGAACCATGCCGCGAGCTTGTCGTTCTCGACGCTGTCGATCACCCGACCCAGCTGCTCCAGCCGGATCGGCGATCCGTTGCGGTAGGTGACGATCAGCGGGCGGAAGGCTGCGGCGTCGAACAGCTGTCCGTTTGCCTGCACCGCGAACAGCCTGTTCTTGCCGTACAGCGTGCCGGTGGGCAGGTTGACGTTCGCCTGCGCGATCGCCTGCTGAACTTCGTTGATCCCGATCCCGCGCGAAGCGAGGGCGCCCGGGTTCACCTGGGCCCGCACGGCGTACTTCTGCTGCCCGTAGACTTGCACCTGTGCCACGCCGCTGATGGTCGAGATGCGCTGCGCGAGGAAAGTCTCGGCGTACTCGTCCACCGTCGACAGCGGCATCGTGTCCGAAGTCAGCGCGAGATAGAAAACCGCGAAATCGCCCGGATTGACCTTTCGGAACGACGGCGGCGCCGGCATCGCCGAGGGCAGCTGGCGTGCAGTCGCGGCGATCGCAGAGTTCACGTCCTGCGCCGCCGCGTCGATGTTTCGGTCGAGCGCGAACTGGAGCGTGATCTGGGTGACGCCCTGTCCGCTCACGGAATACATGGAGTCGATGCCGGCGATAGTCGAGAACTGCTTCTCCAGCGGTGTCGCCACCGCCGAAGCCATCGTTTCCGGGCTCGCTCCGGGCAGCTCGGCCCGGACCTGGATCGTCGGGAAGTCCACGTTCGGAAGCGAGCTCACCGGCAGCAGCCGATAGCCGACGATGCCGAACATGAGAATTCCGACCATGACCAGGACGGTCATGACCGGGCGCCTGACGAACAGCTCGGAGAGGTTCACGACGCGTCCGGTCGGACGACGACCCTGGTGCCCGGCGAGAGCCGCAGCTGGCCGCGCGTGACGACCTGCTCGCCCTTGACCAGTCCCTTGGCGACGACCGCGAGGTCGCCTTCGGTTCGCGCGACCGTCACTTCCCGCACCTCGGTCGTGAAATCGGGCTTGACCACGAACACGAACTCTCCCTGCGGTCCGGTCTGAACCGCGATCGAAGGCACCACAATCGCGTTCTTCTGCTCGTAGAGTCTCAGGTTTACGTTGACGAATTGACCGGGCCAAAGCGCGAGATCGCGGTTATCGAACTGCGCGCGCAGCTTGATTGTTCCGGTGCTGACGTCGACGGCGTTGTCGACGAAGACGAGGTGCCCGGTCGCGATCGGACCGCCGTGTCGGCCCGGACCGGCGACCGTGACGGTGAGCGGGCCGGCGGCCATGTGGCGCCGGATTTCGGCAAGGCGCTGCTCCGGGACCGCAAACGTCGCGTAGATGGGCTGGACCTGGTTGATGACCACGAGCGGGTTGGTGTCGTTGGCCTTCACCAGGTTACCGAGCTGAAGCATGATTCTTCCCACGTAGCCGTCGATCGGCGATCGGATCGTGCAGTACTGAAGATTGATCCTCGCCGTTTCGACCGCCGCCTGACTTGCCATCAGCGAAGCTTCCGCCGTCTCCTGCGCGGTGCGGATCTGCGCGTAGGCCTCCTTCGACACGAAGTGCTTCTCGAGCAGATCGTGATAGCGCCGCTCCTGCGAGTGCGCCTGGTCCCGGCTCGCCTTGTCCCGGGCAAAGTTTGCCTCTGCCTGGCGCAGCGCCGCCTCGAACGGTCTTGCATCCAGTTGGAAGAGCACCTCGCCCTTGTGCACGGCCTGGCCCTGATGGAAATTGACCTTCACGATCTGGCCGTCCACGCGCGCCTTGATTGCGACGGTCGAGTAGGGGTCGATATTGCCGATTGCCCGTACCGCGACCGGCATGTTGCGCTCCACGGCGACGGCGACGGACACCGGAACGGCCGGAGAGCCCGGCGAGGGCTTTTTTTCTTTGGCGCCGCTTTCGGCAAAGTGGGTCGCCGCGATGCCCGCGAGGATCAGGGCTGCGAAAGTGCCTGCCACAGAAAGAGCTCGTGACCGGCGGGGAGTGTGCGTCATCGTCGGGGCCGGGGGGGACCAGCCGTTAGGGGGTTGTACCGATGCTTCGGGTCGTCGTTCGCTCAACGGCGCCGACAATCTACGGCAAGATTCTCTCTAGGGCAAAGAGATCTTGAACCGCTTCCCGCTCGCGGACCAGGTGCGCCCGCGCGCCGTCGACCAGCACCTCCGCGGCCCGCGGGCGGGAATTGTAGTTCGAGCTCATGCTCATGCCGTAGGCGCCGGCTGACATGACGGCCAGCAGGTCGCCTTCGCCGGCCACGAGGGCACGCTCCTTGGCCAGGAAATCCCCGCTTTCGCAGACCGGCCCAACCACGTCGTAGGTTGCGGGCAGGGCTCCGCGCGCGGGTTCGCGCACCGTCTGAACCTCGTGCCAGGCGTTGTAGAGCGCGGGGCGCAGGAGATCGTTCATGGCCGCGTCAACGACGAGGAAATTCTTCGCCGGCCCCGGTTTGACGTACTCGATTCGGGTCAGCAGCAAGCCGGCGTTGCCCACGATCGAGCGTCCCGGGTCGAGGATGAGTGTGGCTCGATGACCGGCAAGTGCCGCCAGCGCCCCCGCCACGAACCGGTCGATGGGTTGGGGCATTTCGTCCCGGTAGCGAATGCCGATACCCCCGCCCAGGTCGATGTGCTCGAGCGGAATCCCTGCTTCCACCAGTCGCGCCGCCAGGGCGGTGATGCGGGCGGCCGCTTCGACGAACGGGGCCGGATCCGTCAGCTGGGAGCCGATGTGGCAGCCGATGCCGCGGACCTCGATGTGCGCCATGCGGGCGGCCTTGCCATAGAGCCGCTCCGCATCGTCATGCGCGACGCCGAATTTGTTCTGCTTCAGGCCGGTCGAGATGTACGGGTGCGTCTGCGCGTCGACGTCCGGGTTGACCCGGAACGCCACGGGCGCCCGCCTTCCAAGGCGGGCCGCGACCGCGTTCACCCTGTCCAGCTCGGCCTCCGACTCGAGATTGATGCACAGCACGCCGGCCAGCAGCGCCTGCTCGAGCTCGGGCTCGGTCTTTCCCACCCCGGAGAAGAGGGTCTTGCGCGGGTCGCCGCCGGCGGCCAGCACGCGCGCAAGCTCACCACCCGAAACGATGTCGAACCCGGCGCCCAGCTTCGCCATGAGAGCGAGGATCGCGAGATTCGAGTTCGCTTTGACCGAGTAGCAGACGATGGCGTCGCGACCGGAGAGGGCGCGGGCGTATTCGCCGTATGCTCGCTCGATCGCGCTTCGCGAGTAGACGTAGCAGGGGGTGCCGAATTGGCGCGCGATGTCTTCCAGCGGCAACTGTTCCGCGCACAGCGCGCCGTTTTGGTAGGTAAAGGCCACGCAGTGGCTAATTTTTCTGATCGTCGCTGGAGTCGCGCTTGGTGTCCTTGGGGTAAGGCACCGGCGTGTAGGGTTGCGCCTTGTGCGGCTTCACGCCTGGCGGCGGGTTGTCGCTAAAGTACAGATCGCCTCTTTGTCCGCACCCGGCGACGAGCGCAAGAACGGCGCTCACAGCGATGAGAATGGCGGAACGCATCGCGTCGCGGCAGCTAAAATGAACATGTTATCACGCACTGTAAGGGCTTATGACGGACTCCGAATTCGAGGCCTTGACCGATTCCGTACTGGAGCGCATCGAGCGGGCCATCGACGCAAGCGGCGTCGACGTCGACCTCCAGGCCAAGGCGGACGGGGTGCTCGAAATAGAGTTCGATAACGGCACCAAGATGGTCATCAACCGCCACGGCGCAGCGAAGGAAATCTGGGTCGCCGCCAAGTCGGGGGGGTTCCATTTCCACTGGGACGGGTCGGTTTGGCGCGACACGCGCGACGGCGCTGAACTGTTCGCCGCACTCTCGAGGCTGGTCTCCGCGCAAGGGGGGCAGGGCGTCGTACTGCGCGGTTGACCGGGACCCCCGGCGCCGGCCCTCTACTGGCTGGCCGGCTGCGGCGCGGGCGTCACCGGCAGAGGCACCGCGATCGGGCCCGACGGCCCGGCCGTTGAAGTCCCGCCGGAGGCGGCCGGGGGGGCCGCTGGCGCCGCTGGCGCCGGGGGCGCCGCGGGTGCCGCGGAAGAGCTGCCGGGCGTGGCCCCGGCATCGGAGGGTGCTGGGAGCCCCTGCTCGACCGGAACATTCTCCTGATAGAAATATTCCGGTACGCGCTTGTCGTCGGGGATGGTCGGGTCGGGCCCGGTTTCCACTTCGACTACGCCGGGCGGCGGCGTGGCGATCATTTCGGGCACGCCCTTCAGGGCCGTCTGCATAAAGTCGATCCAGACCGGCAAGGCAACCGCGCTCCCTGTCTGGTTGCGCCCCAGAGATTTCGGTTGATCGAATCCGACCCAGGCGATGCCCACCAGCGTGGGCTGGAAGCCGCAAAACCAGGCATCCACGAATTCGTTGGTCGTTCCGGTCTTGCCCGCGATGTCCTGGCGTCCCAGCCGCCGGGCCCGCGCCGCGGTGCCGTAACGCGTGACATCCTGGAGCATGCTGTCCATGATGAAGGCGTTGCGCGGGTCGATGACGCGCAGGCTTTCGTTGCCGGCATGCTGCGGGTGGGCAACGGCCACGGGATCGCCGTTGTCATCGACGACTTTCTCGATGAAGTAAGGTTGCAGCAGGTAGCCCCCGTTTGCGAACACCGAGTAGGCGCGGGCCATCTCCCACGCGGTTACCGATCCGGCGCCCAGCGCCATCGTCAGGTACGGCGGGTGCTTGTCCGCCTCGAAACCGAAGCGGGTGATGTAGTCCTGTGCGTACTTGGTTCCGATCGCCTGCAGGATCCGGATCGACACCATGTTTTTCGACTTGGCCAGCGCGGTGCGCATCCGCATCGGCCCCTCGAACTTGCCGTCGTAGTTGTTGGGCTCCCACTGCTGTCCGCCGGTCACGCCGGAGTCGATCACGATCGGCTCGTCGGCGATGACGGTTGCCGGGGTGAACCCCTTCTCCAGCGCGGCCGAGTAGATGAACGGCTTGAAGGAGGAACCGGGCTGACGCCATGCCTGCGTGACGTGGTTGTACTTGTTGCGCCGGAAATCAAATCCCCCCACGAGCGCCCGCACCGCGCCGTCCTGGGGATCCACCGCGATGAACGCGCCTTCCACCTCGGGCAGCTGCGTGATCTCCCAGCGATCGCGTCCGGTTTCCCTCACGCGCACGACCGCGCCCCGGCGGATGCGTTCGCGCGGCGAGGCGGAAGATCGAAGCGAGTGGGCCGCGAATTTCAGTCCTTCGCCGGTGATCTGGATCGTATTTCCGTTGCGCAGCGCAGCTTCGACTTTGCGCGGCGTTGCCGAGAGAACCACCGCCGCAAGCAGCTTGTCGCTGTCCTGGTAGTCCGCGAGCAGGTCGTCGAAGTCTTCGTCCTGGAGCGAATCGGGAAGCGTGACGAATCCCTCCGGACCGCGATAACCGTGCCGGCGGTCGTAAGCCTCGAGGCCCTTGCGCAGCGCGTGGTAGGCCGCCTCCTGGTCGTCCTTGCGGATGGTCGTGTAGACACGGAATCCCCTGGTATAGGCATCGTCCGGATACTCCGCGTGGATGGCCCGGCGCACCATTTCGGCGACGTAATCCGCGTGAACCGAGAACTCACTCTTTTGCTTGTGCAATCGGATCGGTGCCGCCATGGCCTCCTGATACTGGGCCTCGGTGATGTAGCCCAGGTCCTTCATCCGTCCGAGCACATAATGCTGGCGCCGCTTCGCGCGCTGCATGCTGGCGATCGGGTTGTAGCTTGACGGTGCTTTCGGAAGTCCCGCCAGCATCGCGGCTTCGGCGAGACTGAGCTGATCGAGCGATTTTCCGAAATAGGTCTGCGCGGCGGCAGCGAAGCCGTACGCCCGCTGACCAAGGTAGATCTGGTTGATGTAAAGCTCGAGGATCTTGTCCTTGGAGAAGCTGTGCTCGATCTTGAACGCGAGCAGGGCCTCGTACAGCTTGCGGGTGAACGTTTTCTCCGAGGACAGGAAGAAGTTGCGTGCGACCTGCATCGTGATCGTGCTCGCCCCTTGGCGCTTGCCGCCCGCCAGAAGGTTCGAGTAGGCCGCGCGCAGCACGCCCACGTAATCGATCCCGGAGTGTTCGTAGAAGCGCTCGTCCTCGGCCGAGATGATGGCTTCCTTCAGGAACTTGGGGACCTGGTCGATGGAAATGACCGATCGACGTTCTTCGCCGAATTCGCCGATCAGGGCGCCGTCTTCGGTGTAAACCCGCAGCGGCACCTTGGGCTGGTAATCGGTCAGCGCGTCGAGCGAAGGCAGGTTCGGATAGGCCAGCGCGATGACCAATGCAGCCATCGCCGCTCCGACCGCGAGCAGGCCCGCCAGCAGGGCCAACGGGAAGATCAAAAAACGGCGCCACATCAAGGGAGTTAGGGCAAGAGGTGAGGGTCAGGCCCTCGACGTCGAAAGGGGGGCATTATAGGGGGTCCCTCCGTGTGGAAAATTCACTAGACACCCTTAGGGGTTGTTGCTAGCATTTAACGCGATTTCTACGTATTGCGCCTAACCGGCCGGTACGCAAAGGAAAATAACGATGGAACTCGATATTTTCAAGCCCAAGGCCCCGCCCGTGTTCGGGCTGGACATCAGCTCGTCCTCGGTCAAAATGGTCGAGATCGTCGATGCTGGTCGGGGCACGTACAGGGTCGAACGGTACGCGATAGAGCCGTTGCCGCGCGAGGCCGTGGTGGACGGAAACATAAATAACCTCGAGGCGGTCGCGGAATCGGTCAAGCGCGCCCACAAGCGTCTTGCGACGCGCACCAAGCACGTCGCCATGGCGGTGCCTTCGGGCGCGGTGATTACAAAGAAGATCATCGTGCAGGCGGGGCTGCGCGAGGACGAGCTCGAGCTCCAGGTCGAAACCGAGGCGAATCAGTACATTCCGTTCGCGCTGGACGAGGTCAACCTCGACTTTCAGCTGATCGGCTCGTCGCCCTCCAATCCCGACGAGGAGGAGGTGCTGATCGCGGCGACCCGCAAGGAGAAGGTCGAGGACCGGGTCGCCGTGGCGGAGTCCGCCGGCCTGAAGGCGCTGGTCATGGACGTCGAGTCCTACGCGCAGCAGAGCGCGCTGCTGCTGGTGACCGAGCAACTCCCCGGCGGCGGCAAGGATCAGAACATCGCGGTGGTCGATATCGGCGCGAATGCGATGAACGTGACCGTTCTGCGCAACGACCAGTCGGTGTACACCCGTGAGCAGGCCTTCGGCGGCAACCAGCTGACGCAAGACATCGTAAGCCGCTATGGCATGAGCGTTGAGGAAGCCGAGAGCGCGAAGCGCTCGGGTGGGCTGCCCGACGACTTCGAAACCGAGGTGCTGCGCCCGTTCATGGACAACCTGTCGATGGAGGTGCAGCGCGCGCTGCAGTTCTTCTTCACTTCGACGCAATACAACACTGTTGACCAGATCCTGCTCGCCGGCGGGTCGGCCGTGATCACCGGGCTGGACGAGGCCGTGAACACGCGTACGCAAGTGCCCACGATGGTGGCGAATCCGTTCGCCCAGATGCAGACCTCGCCGCGTATTCAACTCAAGCGCCTGATGGTCGATGCGCCGTCGTTGATCGTCGCATGCGGTCTCGCCATGCGGAGGTTCGACCCGATATGACGTTTCGCATCAACCTTCTCTCGCATCGCGACGATCGCCGCAAGCGTGCGCGCACGCAATTTGCCGTCGTGGCGGGCCTGACAGCGCTTCTCGGCGCGGCGATCTGGGGCGCGGGCCATGTCTTGAACGCCAATCGGATCTCGGTCCAGCAGGACCGGAACCAGTTCTTGAAGGGCGAAATCGCCAAGCTCGACAAGCAAATCGCGGATATCAAGAAGCTCAAGGACGAAATTCAGGCACTGCTTGCGCGCAAGCAGGTCATCGAAACGCTGCAGGCTGACAGGGCGCAAACGGTGCACCTGCTCGATCAGCTTGTTCGCCAAATGCCCGAGGGCATCTACCTCAAGAGCGTCAAGCAGAAGGGCCTCGCCGTACACCTGGACGGCTATGCGCAGTCCAACGCCCGGGTTTCGACCCTCATGCGCAACATCGAAAATTCTCCGTGGCTCCAAAAACCCGAGCTCGTCGAGATCAAGGCTACCAAGGTAGACAAAAAACGCCTCTCGGAGTTCACCATGAACCTTTCGCTGAAGCCGCTCACGCCGCAAGAGGATAAGGGCGCCAAGGGCGGCAAGGGAAAGAAAGGCTGAGCCATGGCGATCGACATCAACAGGGTCGTCGAGGATTTCAAGCGCCTGAACTGGCGTGACCCGGGAACGTGGCCGGTTCTGCCGAAGGTCGTCGTGCTGCTTGGAATACTCATTGTTATTCCGGTCGCGGCGTATTTCGTGGATTGGCAGTATCAGCTTGACGATCTCAACCGGGGCCGGCAGGAGGAATCGAAGCTCAAGGACTCCTACGTAGTCAAGAAGCGTCAGGCCATCAACCTCGATCTCTACCAGCAGCAACTGCGCGAAATCGACACCCAATTCGGCGCACTGCTGCGGCAGCTGCCGAACAAGTCCCAAATGGACGCGCTGCTGGTCGACATCAACCAGGCGGGTCTCGGGCGCGGACTGCAATTTGAGCTGTTCAAGCCGGCGCCCTCGGAAACCGTGAAGGAGTTCTACGCCGAGCTGCCGATCCAGGTGAAGGTCGTCGGCTCGTACCATGACATGGGTGCCTTTGCCAGCGACGTCGGCCAGCTGTCTCGGATCGTCACGCTGAACGACGTGTCAATCAAGGCTCAAAAGGACGGTCTCCTGGAAATGGAGGCGACCGCGCGTACTTTCCGCTACCTCGACGAGGAGGAAATCGCCGCCCAGCGCAAGGCACAGCAGGCCGCCAAGAGGGGGCGCAGGCGATGAAGAAACTCCTCCTGCTGGCACTCGTGGCACTGCTCGCCGGTTGCGGCAACGACCAGCACAGCGATTTGCGCCAGGAGCTGAAGGCACTGACTAAAGGACTGCGCGGACACGTGAAGCCGCTGCCGCAAGTGCAGCCCTATCAGCCCGTGTCCTACGAAGACCAGGATCTGGTCGACCCCTTCCGTCCCGACCGCATCATCATCGTGCCGCCCGGGGGGGCGAAGACCGGCGTCGGGGGTGCCCCGGGGCCGGATCTCAACCGGCCCAAGGAGCCGCTCGAGGCATTCCCGCTCGAATCGATCAAGATGGTCGGCACCATTACCGAGGCCAAACAGACGTACGGATTGGTGAAGGCGGGCGCGAATCTATACCGGGTGAAGAAAGGCAATTACATGGGCCAGAACTTCGGCGTCATTACGTCGATCACTGAAAGCGAGATCAAACTGACCGAACTGGTCCAGGATGGAAGCGGCGAGTGGGTGCAACGCTCCAGCGCGCTGCAACTGCAGGAGGGAAGTAAACGATGAAAAAGCTCATTGCTTTGTGCGGGCTCGCGCTGTGGTTTGCCGGTACGAGCGCCGCCCTCGCCGAGGTAAACAGCATCGAGGCCTTTAACGTCCTGCAGCAGGACGGCAAGACCGTCGTGCGCGTGACGACGAAGGACGCGCTGAAGAGCGTGCCTCCCAACTTCGCGATTACCTCGCCTGCACGCATCGCATTCGACTTCCCGGACACGGTGAACGCGCTTGGGCAGTCCAGCAAGGACATCGGTGAGGGCGCCCTGCGAAGCATGAATATGGTGCAAGGCGCCGGCCGTACGCGGATGGTGCTCAACCTCAGCAGCCCGGTCCCGCACCAGGCCCGTATCGATGGCAAGGACCTTGTCATCACGCTTTCGGCGCCGGCCGTGGCGCAAGGCGGTACGGGGGCGAATTTTGCGGAGGGCGAGGCGAACGTCAATCATGCCGTGCGCAACATCGATTTCCGCCGCGGCCCGGAGGGCTCGGGACGCGTCGTGGTGGATCTGTCGGATTCGTCGACCGGAATCGATATCCATCGCCAGGGACAAAACATTGTCGTGGACTTCCTGAAGACGTCGCTGCCGGAGAAGCTGCGCAAGCGCTTCGACGTCGCGGACTTCGCGACGCCGGTGCAGGTCGTGAGCGCCTATCAGAAAGGCGACAACGTCCGCATGGTGATCCAGCCCAAGGGCAACTGGGAGCACAATGCGTACCAGTCCGACAATCAGTTCGTCGTCGAGGTCAAGCCGGTCACGAACGCGAAGCTGAACTCGCCCAAGTTCACCGGCGAGAAGCTTTCGCTGAATTTCCAGAACGTCGAAGTCCGCGCCGTATTGAACGTGATCGCCGACTTTACGAACCTCAACATCATTACCAGCGATTCGGTGACCGGGAACATCACGCTGCGCCTGAAGGATGTTCCCTGGGATCAGGCCCTTGACATCATCCTCAAGACGCGCGGCCTCGACATGCGCAGGCAGGGCAACGTCATCTGGATCGCGCCGGCGGACGAGCTCGCCACGCGGGAGAAGCTTGCGCTGGAGGCCGCCAAGCAGATCGATGAGCTGGAGCAGACTCAAACCGAGTCGTTCCAGTTGAACTACCAGAAAGCCGCTGACGTGCAGAAGCTCCTTTCGGACCCGAATCAGCGCATTCTTTCGAAGCGCGGCAGCGCGGTAGTGGACACGCGAACCAACACGCTCTTCGTGCAGGACACGCCGACCCGCCTGGCGGATGTGCGCAAGCTCATCGCCAAGATCGATATACCGGTCCGGCAGGTCATGATCGAGGCGCGCATCGTGGAGGCAAACGACACCTTCAGCAGGAACCTGGGCGCCCGTCTTGGTTACAACGAGGCCGGAAGCGGGCACAAGTTTCTAGGCGATCCCAACACGCGCTTTACGATGGGCGGGTCGATGGCGGCCGTGGGTTTCCAGACCGGCCAAAACGTCACGCAGCCGGATTTCCTCACGAACCAGACCATCTCGAACCTGCCGGCCGCAGGCCTGAACTCGTTCAACGCCGGCCAGTTCGCGTTCACCCTGTTCGACAGCGCGATGACGCGCTTCCTGAACCTCGAAATCAGCGCGCTGGAGGCCGATGGCAAGGGCAAGGTCATTTCGAGTCCTCGCGTGCTGACGGCCGATCAGGTCGAGGCGGTGATCGAGCAGGGCACCGAGATTCCCTACCAGGCGGCCACCTCCTCCGGCGCGACGTCGGTTTCGTTCCGCAAGGCCAGCCTCTCGCTCAAGGTAAAGCCGCAGATCACGCCCGACGGGAACGTCATCATGACGCTCGACGTGAACAACGACTCGCCGGGCACGACTACACCGGCCGGCGTGCAGATCAATACCAAGCACGTCAAGACCGAGGTGCTGGTCGAGAACGGCGGCACGGTGGTGATCGGCGGCATCTATCAGCAAAGCGACCGAACCGATGTCACCAAGGTTCCGCTGTTCGGGGATCTGCCATTCGTGGGCTGGATGTTCAAGAACAAGGCTGTCAGCACGAGCAAGACCGAGTTGCTCGTATTCATCACGCCCAAGATCGTGAACGATCGGCTTACCGTCCACTGATTTGCCGCGTCTCCTCTGGACGTTACGGCCGGGCCATCCCGGCCGTCTTCTTTTGTACGCTCGCCGTGCGGCTACAATACATGCGTGAAACCGGGCGACAACCTCTATCTGGTAGGGATGATGGGCGCGGGCAAGACGACCGTGGGCAAGCTGCTCGCCCGCCGCCTCAAGCGCCGCTTCGTGGACTCGGATCACGAAATCGAGCGACGCTGCGGGGTCCGCATCCCGGTCATCTTCGATATCGAGGGAGAGGAGGGTTTCCGCGGCCGCGAGGAGCAGACTATCGCTGAGCTGGTGGGACTCGAAGGCGTGGTGCTTGCAACGGGTGGCGGCGTGGTGCTCGCGGCCGAAAACCGGCGCAGGCTGGCTGCCCGCGGCACCACCGTTTACCTGCATGCGAACCCGGAGGACCTGTACCGACGGCTGCGGCACGACAAGGGCCGTCCTCTGCTTCACACCGCGGATCCCCTGCAGCGCCTGCGGGATCTTTATGCGGCCCGGGATCCTCTTTATCGTCAGGTTGCCGATATCGTGATCGAGACGGGCACGCAATCCGTTCAGGCGCTCGCGCGAGAGCTGCTGAGCGCGATCGAGGAGCGATGCAAAGTATCCGTGTAGAGCTGGGGGAGAGAAGTTACCCGATCCACATCGGCTCGGACATTCTCGACGATGCGTCGCTTTACGTGCCGCATCTTGCCTCGGGGCGCGCGGCTATCGTGACCAATACCGTCGTGGCTCCTCTCTATCTGGCGCGCGTGCGCGAGGCGCTCGGCACGGCCGGTATCCAGACGCTCGACATCGTAGTTCCCGATGGGGAGCAGGCCAAGGAGTGGCGCACGCTGGACCAGATCCTGGATGCGCTGATGGCGGCGCGTTGCGACCGCCAAACCACGCTCATCGCGCTCGGCGGCGGCGTGGTGGGCGATCTGGCCGGATTCGCGGCTGCCGTCTATCAGCGCGGAGTCCCGTTCATCCAGCTCCCGACCACCTTGCTTGCTCAGGTCGATTCCTCGGTGGGTGGAAAAACGGGGATCAACCATCCCCGTGGAAAGAACATGATCGGAGCCTTCCATCAGCCGCGCGCGGTCATCACTGACGTCGCGACGCTGCGCACGCTTCCTGCGCGCGAGCTTAGCGCCGGGCTGGCCGAGGTCATCAAGCACGGGCTCGCGCTGGACGACGCGTTCACCGCCTGGCTGGAAGCGAACGTCGGCCGCCTTCTGTCGGGGGACGCGGACGCGCTGACACACGCGGTGCGGCGGTCATGCGAGCTCAAGGCGCAGGTCGTCGCCGCGGACGAGCGCGAAAGCGGCCGGCGCGCATTGCTGAACTTCGGCCATACCTTCGCCCATGCGATCGAGACCGGCTTGGGCTATGGGACCTGGCTTCACGGCGAGGCCGTCGCCGCCGGCATGGTCATGGCGGCGGAGCTTTCGCTGCGCGCCGGAATGATCGGCGAAGAAGACCTGCGGCGCGTGCGGGAGCTGCTCGGCCGCGCCAGGCTCCCCGTGGCCGGACCTCCCGACCTGACCCCCGACCGCTATCTGGAGCTGATGGCAATCGACAAGAAGGCCGCCGGCGGGCGCATCCGGTTCGTCGTGCTCGAGGCGATCGGCCGCGCGGTCCTGCGCGCGGACCTGCGCGAAGGGCTGGTGCGCGAGGCGATTGCCGCCCGCAGCGCCGCTGCGGTTGCCAGCTGAGCCCGCGAGCTGACGAAGTCTTGTAGCCGCGGTTTCGAGACGGTATATTTCGCAGTTCGCCCGCCGTTTTTGTGCACAGCGGCGAACGTGGCGCATATACTGAGTATTCAAAGGGTTACACGTGGATAAGCGAAGCTTGCCAAACGCCCAGGGCTTGTACGACCCGGCTCACGAGCGAGATGCCTGTGGAGTCGGCTTCGTCGCGCATATCAAGGGCAAGAAGTCGCACGCGCTCATCGGGCAGGGCCTTACCGTCCTGCGCAATCTCACGCACCGTGGCGCGGTGGGCGCGGACCCGAAGGCCTCCGACGGCGCCGGAATTCTGATCCAGCTTCCGGACAGGCTGTTCCGCGAGGAGATGGCCAAACAGGGCGTGCGGCTGCCGCCCGTGGGCCAGTACGGCGTCGGCATAGTGTTCCTGCCGCGCGAGCCCGCCAGCCGCTTCGCCTGCGAATACGAGATCGAGCGCGCCATCAAGGACGAAGGTCAGGTACTGCTCGGCTGGCGCGACGTGCCGGTCGACGGCTCCGACCTGGGCGAGTCGGTGCGGCAGGTGGAGCCGGTCATCCGGCAGGTGTTCGTGGGCCGGGGCAAGGGCGTCACGGTCACCGATGCGCTCGAGCGCAAGCTCTACATCATCCGCAAGAGCGCGGCCCATGCGATCCAGACGCTCAAGCTCGCCCATGGCAAGGAGTACTACGTCCCCTCCATGTCCGCGCGCACGATCGTTTACAAGGGCATGCTGCTGCCGCATCAGGTCGGGGAGTACTTTCTCGACCTGAAGGATCCGCGGATGGAATCGGCGCTCGCGCTGGTGCACCAGCGTTTCTCGACCAACACTTTCCCGAGCTGGGACCTGTCGCATCCGTTCCGCATGATCGCGCACAACGGCGAGATCAACACCTTGCGCGGCAACGTCAACTGGATCCGCGCGCGCCAGGGCGCGATCTCGAGCCCCATCCTGGGCGCCGACCTCGGCAAGATCTGGCCCTTGATCTACGACGGACAGTCGGACTCGGCGTCCTTCGACAACGCGCTCGAGCTGCTCGTCATGTCGGGCTACTCGGTGGCGCACGCCATGATGATGATGATCCCCGAGGCGTGGGAAAACAACGCCTTGATGGATCCCAGCCGGCGCGCCTTTTACGAATACCACGCCGCCATGATGGAGCCCTGGGACGGCCCCGCTTCGATCGCGTTCACCGACGGGCGTCAGATCGGCGCCACGCTCGACCGCAACGGCCTGCGGCCGTCCCGGTATGTGGTGACCGACGACAACCTCGTGATCATGGCTTCCGAGGTCGGCGTGCTGCAGGTGCCGGAGGAACACATCGTCAAGAAATGGCGCCTGCAGCCCGGCAAGATGTTCCTGGTCGACCTCGAAAGAGGCCGCATCGTGGACGACAAGGAGCTCAAGGAGTCGCTCGCCGCGGCGAGGCCTTATGCCGAGTGGATCGAGCGAATCCGGATCAAGCTCGACGCCCTGCCCGCGCCGAAGGAGAAGCGCGAGGCCGCGCGCGCGAGCCTGCTGGACCGCCAGCAGGCATTCGGCTATTCGCAGGAGGATCTGAAGTTCCAGATCGTTCCGATGGCCGAGCAGTCCCAGGAGCCGACCGGCTCGATGGGGAACGACGCGCCGCTGGCGGTGCTGTCGAACAAGGACAAGTCGCTCTACCTGTATTTCAAGCAGCTGTTCGCGCAGGTGACGAACCCGCCCATCGATCCGATCCGGGAAGAGCTGGTGATGTCGCTCGTTTCGTTCATCGGGCCGAAACCCAACCTGCTTGGAATCGACGAGATGAACCCGCCGCTGCGGCTCGAGGTGTCGCAGCCGGTGCTGGATTTCGAGCAGATGGAGAACATCCGTCACATCGAAAACTACACCGACGGCAAGTTCCGCTCCTGCGAGCTGGACATCACCTACCCGCTCGCCTGGGGCAAGGAGGCGATCGAGGCGCGCCTCGCGTCGCTCTGCGCGCAGGCCGAAGACGCCGTGCGCGCCGGAACCTCGATCCTCATCATCTCGGACCGCCGCGTCGACCGCGACAACGTCGCGATCCCGGCGTTGCTCGCGCTGTCCGCCATCCACCAGCACCTCGTCGCCAAAGGGCTGCGCACCTCGACCGGGCTGGTGGTCGAGACGGGCTCGGCGCGCGAGGTTCACCATTTCGCGCTGCTCGGCGGTTACGGCGCCGAGGCCGTGCACCCCTATCTCGTGTTCGAGACCCTGACCGAGCTCGCCCAGCAGGGCCGCCTCGCCAAGGGCGTCGACGGCAAGACGGCCTGCAAGCACTTCATCAAGGCGGTCGGCAAGGGTCTGGCGAAGGTCATGTCCAAGATGGGCATATCGACCTATATGTCCTATACCGGCGCCCAGATCTTCGAGGCAGTCGGGCTGTCCCGGGCGCTGGTCGACAAATACTTCAGCGGCACGACCTCGTCGGTGGAGGGCATCGGCGTGTTCGAGGTCGCCGAAGAGGCGATTCGGATCCATCGCGCCGCTTTCGACGAGGACAACCCGGTGCTCCGGGGCGCGCTCGACGCCGGGGGCGAATACGCGTGGCGGGTGCGGGGCGAAGAGCACATGTGGACCCCGGACGCGATCGCGAAGCTCCAGCAGTCGACTCGAGGCAACTCGTACTCCACCTACAAGGAGTACGCGGCCATCATCAACGACCAGTCGAAGCGCCACATGACGTTCCGCGGCCTGTTCGAATTCCGCTTTGACCGCGCGCAGCCGGTTCCGATCGAAGAGGTGGAGCCCGCCAGCGAGATCGTCAAGCGATTCGCGACCGGCGCCATGTCGCTCGGCTCGATTTCCACCGAGGCACATACGACACTCGCGGTGGCGATGAACCGAATCGGCGGCAAGTCGAATACCGGAGAGGGCGGCGAGGACCGCCGCCGCTACGGGCCGGTGAAGGCCGGCGAAACGCTCGCCACGCGCCTCGGCAAAGGCCGGGTGGAGGCCGATATCCAGCTGCAGAAGGGCGACTCGCTCAAGTCCAAGATCAAACAGGTCGCCTCCGGGCGCTTCGGCGTTACCGCGGAATATCTGGTATCGGCGGAGCAGATCCAGATCAAGATGGCCCAGGGCGCCAAGCCCGGCGAGGGCGGGCAGCTCCCCGGACGCAAGGTATCCGAATACATCGCGGAGCTGCGCTTTTCGACGCCCGGCGTCGAGCTGATCTCGCCGCCGCCGCACCACGACATTTACTCGATCGAAGACCTGGCGCAACTGATCCACGACCTCAAGAACGCCAATCCGGCAGCCTCGATCAGCGTCAAGCTGGTCTCGGAGGTCGGCGTGGGCACGGTGGCGGCCGGGGTGTCCAAGGCGAAATCGGACCACGTGACCATCTCCGGCCACGACGGCGGCACCGGCGCCTCGCCGTGGAGCTCGATCAAGCACGCCGGCACGCCGTGGGAGCTGGGCCTTGCCGAGACCCAGCAGACGCTGGTGCTCAATCGCCTGCGCGGCCGCATTGCGGTACAGGTGGACGGCCAGATCAAGACCGGGCGCGACGTGGTGATCGGTGCCATTCTCGGGGCCGATGAGTTCGGATTCGCCACGGCGCCCCTGGTGGTCGAGGGTTGCATCATGATGCGCAAGTGCCACCTCAATACCTGCCCGGTCGGCGTGGCGACCCAGGACCCCGTGCTGCGCAAGAAGTTCGCCGGCAAGCCGGAGTACGTCGTGAATTACTTCTTCTTCGTTGCGGAGGAGGTGCGGGAGCTGATGGCGAGCCTCGGCATTCGCAAGTTCGACGACCTGATCGGACGCACGGCACTGCTGGACATGCGCAAGGGCATCGAGCACTGGAAAGCGAAAGGGCTCGACTTCTCGAAGGTGTTCTACATGCCGGATATGCCGCAGGACGTCGCGCGCTTTCACACCGAGACCCAGGATCACGGTCTCGACAAGGCGCTCGACAACCGGCTGATCGAGCTCGCGCAGCCGGCGCTGGAGAGCGGCGAATCAGTCTCGATCGACATGCCGATCCGGAATATCAACCGCACGGTCGGCACGATGCTGTCGTCCGAAGTCGCCAGGCGCTATGGGCATGATGGCCTGCCCGACAACACGATCCACGTGCGGCTGGCCGGGTCCGGAGGGCAGAGTTTCGGTGCGTTCCTGGCGAAAGGCGTGACGCTCGATCTCATCGGCGACACGAACGACTATTGCGGAAAGGGGCTCTCGGGCGGGCGCATCAGCGTGCAGCCGTCGCCGAAATTCCGGGGCGAGCCGGCCGAGAACATCATCACCGGCAATGTGGTGCTTTACGGCGCGATCGCCGGGGAGGCCTACTTCCGTGGCGTCGCCGGCGAGCGGTTCGGCGTGCGCAACTCGGGGGCGCAGGCGGTGGTGCAGGGCGTCGGCGACCACGGCTGCGAGTACATGACGGGCGGCACGGTGGTGGTGCTGGGCGCGACGGGGCGCAACTTCGCTGCCGGCATGTCGGGCGGCATTGCCTACGTGCTCGACCCGGACGGAGAATTCGTGAACCACTGCAATCCGGCGATGGTCGACCTTGAGCCCGTGCTGTCGGAATCGGAGCAGCAGGCCAAGCTGAATGCCGACCTGTGGCACCTGGGGCAGGCGGACGAGACCCTCCTGCGCCGGCTGCTGGAAAATCATGTCCGCTACACGGGCAGCAGCAAGGCGCAGCAAATCCTCGACGGCTGGGCGGCGTATCGCCCGAAGTTCGTCAAGGTCTTCCCGCGGGAATATCGGCGCGCGCTCGGCGAGCTGGCGGCGCACAGGAAAGCGGCGGCGTAAATGGGAAAAGTTACGGGCTTTCTCGAGTATCAGCGCCTGCAGGAAGCGAGCGAGGACAAGCAGTCTCGCACGAAGCACTATCGCGAGTTCGTCCTGCATCTCAGCGACGACGAGGCCAAGATCCAGGGCGCGCGCTGCATGGATTGCGGAATCCCGTTCTGCATGTCCGGCTGCCCGGTCAACAACATCATTCCGGACTTCAACGATCTGGTTTACCGGCAGGACTGGAAGGCGGCGATCGCCACCCTTCACTCGACGAACAACTTTCCCGAGTTTACCGGGAGAGTGTGCCCCGCGCCCTGCGAGGAGGCCTGCACGCTGCGCATCAACGACGACCCGATCGGGATCAAGTCGATCGAGCACGCGATCATCGACAAGGCGTGGGAGCAGGGTTGGGTTGCGCCCCAGCCGCCCTCGCATAAGACGGGCAAGAAGGTGGCCGTCGTCGGCTCCGGGCCGGCGGGCCTCGCCTGCGCCCAGCAGCTTGCGCGCGCGGGGCACGACGTGGTCGTGTTCGAGAAGAACGACCGGATCGGCGGGTTGCTGCGTTACGGCATTCCCGACTTCAAGATGGAGAAGTGGCTGATCGACCGCCGCCTGGAGCAGATGGAGACCGAGGGCGTCGAGTTTCGCGTCAACCACGTGATCGGCCAGGCCCCTGTCGGTGCCGGCAACAAGCAGGCAAAGCCGGTGAGTCCGAAAAAGCTGCTGGCCGACTTCGACGCGGTCGTGCTGGCCGGTGGCGCCGAGCTGCCGCGCGACTTGCCGGTTCCGGGTCGGGAGCTGGACGGCATCCACTTCGCGATGGATTTCCTCCCGCTGCAGAACCGCCGGGTCGCGGGCGACAAGAACGTCAGGGACCTGTGGGCCAGCGACAGACACGTCGTCGTGATCGGCGGCGGAGACACGGGCTCGGATTGCGTCGGAACCTCCAACCGCCACGGCGCGGCGTCGGTAACCCAGTTCGAGCTGCTGCCGATGCCCCCGGACCTCGAGCGCAATCCGGTCTGGCCGTACTGGCCGCAGCGCTTGCGGACCTCCTCTTCGCACGAGGAGGGCGCGGCGCGGGACTGGTCGATCGCCACCAAGGAATTCATCGGCGAGAACGGCAGGGTGAAAGCCATCAAGGCAGTGCGCCTCGAGTGGCAGGGCGGCAAGATGAGCGAGTTGCCGGGCAGCGAATTCATCGTGCCGGCGGACCTGGTGTTGCTGGCGATGGGGTTCGTGTCGCCCGTTCAGTCGGTGCTCGACGCCATCGGCGTCGAAAAGGACCCGCGCGGCAACGCCAGGGCATCGACCGAGGGCGCGGGCTGCTATCTGACCAGCGTTTCGAAAGTGTTCGCCGCCGGCGATATGCGCCGTGGCCAGTCGCTGGTGGTATGGGCGATCCGCGAGGGGCGCCAGTGCGCCCGCGCGGTCGACGAATTTCTGATGGGATCTTCCGAGCTGCCGAGATGACGTTCTGCGCCCTTCTGCGCCGACGCGAGCGACGACGAAGCGCGGTCTTCGAGGGCGAGTAACGTTCATGCAACGCAAAAAGCCACGGACCGCGAGGTTCGTGGCTTTTCTCTTTTCTGGAGACGGAAGATGCCGACAGCCGATTCACTGATGTTCATCACCCGGCGCCCCGAGGTGAGCTTCGTGCGGGGCGAGGGGGCCTGGCTTTACGACTCGCGGGGCAGGGCCTATCTCGATTTCGTGCAGGGCTGGGCGGTCAACGCCCTTGGTCATTCGCCGGCGGCGATCCGCGAGGCACTCGCGACGCAGGCGGCGCAGGTCATCAACGTGAGCCCGGCCTACTACAACGAGCCGATGCGCCGCCTGGCCGACCGCTTGGCGGGCCTGAGCGGCCTTGAGCGGGTCTTCTTCGCCAACTGCGGAGCCGAGGCCAACGAGGGCGCGATCAAGCTGGCGAGAAAATGGGGCGCCCTCAACCGGGGCGGCGCGTACGAGATCGTGGTGTTCGAGGACGCCTTCCACGGCCGCACGCTGGCCACCATGTCGGCCTCGGGAAAGCCGGGATGGGACGCGTTGTTCGAGCCCAAGGTCCCAGGGTTCGTGCGCGTACCCCGCAATGACCTCGGGGCGGTCGAGCGCGCGCTCGGCGCCCGCGTCTGCGCGGTCATGCTCGAGCCGATCCAGGGCGAATCGGGGGTGATCCCGTTCTCGACCTCGTTCATGCGCAGGCTGCGCGAGCTCACGCACGAACGCGGGGTGCTGCTGGTGCTGGACGAGATCCAGACCGGCGTGGGCCGCACCGGCCGCATGTTTTGTTATGAGCATCTCGGCATCCGTCCCGACATCCTGACGCTCGGCAAGGGCATCGGCGGGGGCGTCCCGCTCGCCGCGCTGCTGGCGCGGGAGGATGTCAGCGTATTCGAGGCCGGCGACCAGGGTGGAACCTTCAACGGCAACCCGCTGATGACGGCGGTGGGAGATGCAGTGGTGGGGGTCGTGTCGCAGCCGAAGTTTCTCGCGCAGGTGCGCGAGGCCGGCGACTACCTGCAGCAGAGGCTGCGCGCGCTTTCCGCCGAGCTCGGCCTTGGCGAAGTTCGCGGGCGTGGCCTGCTCGCCGCGCTGGAAATCGGCCGTCCGACCGGAGCTGCCGTAGTCGAGGCGGCGCTCGCGAACGGGTTGCTCGTCAATTCGCCCCGTCCCGAGTGCCTGCGATTCATGCCGGCGCTCAACGTGACCAGGTCCGAGATCGACGAGATGCTTGTGCGGCTGCGGGCCGCCCTTTAGCATTCCGCCTTCATGCCACTTTCGATCATCGTGCTTGCGGCTGGCCAGGGCAAGCGCATGCATTCTTCCCTGCCGAAGGTCCTGCACCGGCTGGCGGGGCGCCCGCTGCTCGCGCACGTGCTGGACGCGGCGAGGGCAATGGATCCGGCGCGTATCGTGGTGGTGCACGGCCACGGCAGCGCCGAGATTCAGTCGGCCTTCGCCGATGCCGGCGTGGCCTGGGTGGAGCAGGCCGAACAGCGCGGTACCGGGCATGCGGTCATGCAGGCTCTGCCCCAGGTTCCGCCGGAAGACGACGCGCTGGTTCTGTACGGCGACGTTCCCCTGATCGGCGTCGACACGCTCAGGCGGCTCGTGCGGGCCTCACGCGGCGGGCTCGCGATCCTCACCGCGGAGGCGCCGGATCCGAACGGCTACGGCCGCGTCGTGCGCGACGCGAATGGAAACGCCTTGCGGATCGTCGAGCAGCGCGACGCGAGCGCCGCCGAACTCGACCTGCGCGAAGTCAATGCCGGATTCCTTTGCGCACCGGCCAAGCGGCTCGGCGTCTGGCTCGGCAGCGTCCGCAACCATAATGCGCAGCAGGAATATTACCTGACCGACGTCGTGGCGCTCGCGGTGGGCGACGGCGTCCAGGTTGCCGCGGTCAAGGCGCCGGACTGGACCGAGGTGGCCGGTGTGAACTCCAAGCGGGAGCTCGCGGCGCTGGAGCGCGAGGTGCAGCGCCGCGAGTCGGACCGCCTTCTTGAAGCGGGCGTGACACTCGCCGACCCCGGGCGCGTCGACGTGCGCGGCAGCCTCGAGTGCGGGCGCGACGTCAGCGTGGACGTGAATTGCCTGTTCGAAGGCGCGGTGCGGCTGGGAGACCGGGTGCGCGTCGGGCCGAACTGCGTGCTTCGCAACGTCACGATCGAGGCAGACACCGAAGTGCTCGCGTTCTCTCTGCTCGAGGACGCCGAAGTCGGCGCGCGCTGCCGGATCGGGCCGTACGCGCGCCTGCGGCCGGGCGCGAGCCTGTCCGAGGACGTGCATATCGGGAACTTCGTGGAGATCAAGGCGAGCCGCCTCGGCGCCGGCTCGAAAGCGAACCACCTTGCGTACATCGGAGACTCGCAGGTGGGCGCCCGGGTGAACGTCGGCGCCGGAACCATCACCTGCAACTACGACGGCACTGCGAAGCATCGCACCGTCATCGAGGACGACTGTTTCATCGGTTCGGACGCCACCCTGGTGGCGCCGGTCAAGATCGCGAAGGGCTCGTATATCGGCGCGGGCTCGACCATCAGCAAGGACACGCCCCCGGGGCAGCTCACCGTGGCGCGCGCCAGGCAGGTTTCGATCCCTTCCTGGAAGCCGAACAGGAAGAAAGGCTGACATTATGTGCGGGATCGTTGCCGCCGCTTCGCATCGCGACATCGTGCCCGTTCTGCTCGAGGGCCTGCGCAGGCTCGAGTACCGCGGCTATGACTCGGCGGGCGTCGCGGTTCTCGACGCGCGACAAAGGCCGCAACTCAGACGGCTGCGCGCCGCTGGCCGCGTCGCCGAGCTCGCGGCCCAGGTCGATGCCCAGCGGCTCGGCAGCCAGACCGGCATCGCGCACACGCGCTGGGCGACGCACGGGGCACCGACGGAAAAGAACGCCCATCCTCACGTATCGGGTGGCCTCGCGGTGGTCCACAACGGCATCATCGAGAATCACGAACAGATACGCGAGCGCCTGAGCCGCGAGGGCTTCGAGTTTTCGTCCGACACCGACACCGAGGTGATCGCGCACCTGATCGCCCGGTACAGAAAGGGCAGTCCCGACCTGCTCGGCGCGGTCAGCGGGGCAGTGGCCGAACTCGTCGGCGCGTTCGCCATCGCGGTGGTGTCGGAGGGCGATCCCCACACCGTCGTGCTCGCGCGCAAGGGCGCACCGCTGCTGCTCGGACTCGGCGAGGACGAAAACTTCGCCGCCTCGGACGCCTCGGCGCTGATACAGGTCACGCCGCGCGTGATCTATCTGGAGGACGGCGACTGCGCGGAGATCAGGCCGGAGGGGGTGCGCATCGTCGACGCGAGCGGAGCGGAAGTGGAGCGCCCCGCGCACGTCTCGGAGATGACCGCACAGGCGGTCGAGCTCGGCCCTTACCGGCACTACATGCAGAAGGAGATCTTCGAGCAGCCGGGTGCGCTGGCGGCCACCCTCGAGGCAGTTTCCGGGGCGGCCTCCGCGCAGCCGGGGCTGTTCGGCGCGGACGCCGCGGAGCTGCTGAAAGACGTGTCCTCGGTGCAGATCGTGGCATGCGGCACCAGCTATCACGCGGGCATGGTCGCGCGCTATTGGCTCGAATCGATCACGCGCCTGCCCGCACAGGTGGACATTGCAAGCGAATATCGTTACCGCAGAGTCGTGCCGGATCCGCGCGGTCTGTTCGTCACGATCTCGCAATCGGGGGAGACGGCCGATACGCTTGCGGCGCTGGAATATGCGAAATCGCTCGGCATCGAGCGCAGCTTGTCGATCTGCAACGTGCCAGAGAGTTCGCTGGTCCGCGCATCGCGCCTGCGCTTTCTAACCCGCGCGGGGCCGGAAATCGGAGTCGCTTCGACCAAGGCTTTCACGACCCAGCTCGGAGCGCTCTTTCTGCTCGTGCTGGTGCTCGCGAAGCTGGCACGCCGTCTCGACGGGGAGGCCGAAGAGCGGCTGCTCAGGGCACTGCGCCACGTACCGGCCGCGCTCGCCAAGGTGCTTGAAACCGAGCCCCAGGTGGAGCGCTGGGCCGGGCGCTTTGCGCAGAAGCAGCACGCCCTGTTTCTCGGGCGCGGCATCCATTGGCCGATCGCCATGGAGGGCGCGCTCAAGCTGAAGGAGATCTCCTACATTCATGCGGAGGCTTACGCCGCCGGCGAGCTCAAGCACGGCCCGCTGGCGCTGGTCGACCGCGACATGCCGGTCGTCGCGGTGGCGCCCGGCGACGCGCTGGTCGAGAAGCTCAAGTCCAATCTGCAGGAAGTGCGTGCACGCGGCGGCGAGCTGTACGTGTTCGCCGATCACGAAACCCAGATCGAGGAGAGCGATTCGGTGCACGTCATCCGGCTCGCCGAGCATGCCGGCCCTCTGTCGCCCATCCTGCACGTGGTGCCGCTCCAGCTGCTTGCCTATCACACCGCGCTGGCGCGCGGCACCGACGTCGACAAGCCGCGCAACCTCGCGAAGTCGGTCACCGTCGAATAGGCGGCGGCGCGTCTAGTTCTCGAAGCTCAGAAACTGCCTGCGGAAGCTGACGACCTTCACCAGGTAGCGACGGGTCTCCCGATAGGGCAGATGGCGGCGCAGCCGGTCGTAGACCGCGGGGGGTTGCATCGAGTTGATGCGATTGACCGCGGCCACCCGGTCATTGGCGAATGCGCGCAGGACGTTCCCGGGCCCCGTGTTGTAAGCCGAGATCACGCAATATTCGCGCGACACCGGATTGGCAACGACGTCGAGCTGCTGGTCGAAAAGCAGGGCCAGGTAGGCAGTACCCAATTCGATGTTGTTGGCGGCGTCGAGCAGGAAGTCGCGGCCCGGGATCTCGTCGCGGCCGCTGACCCGACGGTAGGCCGCCCGGCCGCCGCTCGCCGGCACAAGCTGCATCATCCCGTAGGCGGGCGCCGGACTCACGGCGAAGGGGTTGAAATTGCTCTCGGCGCGGATGATGGCGAATACGAGGCTCGGGCTGAGCTTGTTCTGCGCGGCGTATTTCTCCACCAGCGGCCTGTACTTCCGTGCCTGGCTGCTCTCGAAATTGGGGACCATCGAAATCGTGACGTACAGCGCCTTCTTCTTACCTCCTTTCAGATTGACAGGGCGCGTGGCCGCGCGGGTGCGAAGCAGGTAGTCGGCGAAGCGCTCGGCACGCCATGGGCTGCCGATCGGCTTGCCCTCGTGATCCAGCACCAGGCCGAGCAAGTAGGGCTCCCTCGAGCTGGAAAGGGTAATCGACTTGTCCGAATAGAGATCGACCGCGCGCGGGTCCTCCGGGGTGAGCAGCGTCGTGACGATCGCGTTCTTCAGGCTTTCGCGAGGCGCCTTCTGATCGACCGTTTCGACCGTTATCCTGCCGGTGTCGAAGTCGACGACCGCGCGGCTTCTGTAGTTCTGGGTGTATTTGACGTAACGCGTGCGGCTGGGCAGCTTCACGTCCCTGCGACCCCAGCTTGCACCGGCCTTGCCGGCGAGAAGCGCCTGCAGCCGCGCGAAATCGCGCTCCGCCGCGCGCAAATCCGCCATCAGAACGCGAGGGTCGCGGCCGTAGAGCTCGACCCGCCGCTTGGCCGCCCCGCGCAGCGCCGCCTCCGGGTTGCCGGAAGCCGCGATGCTCACCAGCGTCAACGGCGACGGAGTCGATTGGCAGGCCGTCAGCAGCGCGAAGGCGGAAAAGCTGACCACTACGCGCTTTATCATGTTCACGGGTTTTACGCTGAGTTATCCTCGCCTGGCAAGCCTCGACACCGGATTGGAAAATGTTCAGATATCTCGCATTAGCCATGGTCCTGTATTCCAGCGCCGTCATTGCGGCACCGGATATCATTTCGTTCGGAAATCCGGCGCAGGGAAAGCTGCTGTATCAGAAGAAGTGCGCTGCCTGCCACGAATCGATGTTCGGCGGCGACGGGTCGAGCATCTTCACCCGCGCGAAGCGCAAGATTCACACCCCTGCGGCGCTGCTGGCGCAGGTGCAGGGCTGCAACCAGCGCACCCAAGCCGGCCTGACGGCCGAGCAAGAGCAGAGCGTCGCGGCGTGGCTGAATCAGCGCTACTACAAATTCAAGTAGGAATCACCGCGGTCGCTTCGAGCTCGATCTTGGCGGGGTGATCGAGCAGATCCGCGACGAAGATCATGCTCATCGCGGGGAAGTGTCGCCCCATGCGGCGGCGCCAGATCGCGCCGAGCGCGCCGCGCGCCGCCAGGTAGGCGGACCTGTCGCAGCAATAGGCGGTCATGCGGCAGATATGCTCGGGCTTCCCGCCCGCTGCTGCCAATACCTCGAGCACGTTGCCGAGCGCTTGATCGAATTGCGACGCGAGCGCGTCGCTGTGGAACTTCTGCTGCGAGTCCCAACCGACCTGGCCGGCAACGAAGACGAGGCGGCCGGGGGCCGCTGCGATGCCGTTGGCATACCCGACCGGCGGCGCCCAGTCTGGGGGCGAAAGAACCTCGTGCGGGCTAGGCATGGCGGGCCTCAGTCAGAGTAGACCGGAGGGTCGGGGTCCCGGTCCCAGTCCGGCTCAGGCTTCGGCACCCGCTTCATCCAGTCTCGGATGAGGCGTACGTGCTCGCGCTCTTCGTCGGCCATTTCGGCCGCGACTTTCTTCACCCTTGCGAGCGCGCTCGACGAGCGCGCCATGCGGGCGAAGAATCTTTCGGCGCGGCGCTCGTTCTTGAGCGCGATCTCCAGTGCGTGCCAGGGCTGCATCAGGTAGTGCAAATCGGTCACCGCCGCCGTTTCCGGCGGCTCCGGGTCGTTCCAGCCCCGCTCGGGCAGCGCTTGGGGCGGTTTCTTCCATCTCATCTCCTGCAGGATGCGCTTGGCATGCAAGCCCTCGATATGCGAGAGCTTGCGAAACAGCTCCGCCACCTCGAGGTTGTTGTGGACCTCCATCTGGTCGGCGAAGTCCGCATAGCGCTCCGCGGCGTCGATCTCCATGACGTATGCGCGGGCCATGAACTCGGAAAAGGCGGTGTCGGGGGTTTTCCGCTTGCTCTTCTTGACCGGTGTCATAGCGCGAACTCCTTCTCGAGATCAGCCGGCTCGTGTGTCGGCCGCCCGGCCTGCGCGTAAGCTCGCCGGGCACCCTTGAAGAGCACCCCGATGTTGAATCCGTCGTCGGTCATCAGCCGCCGCGCGGCGCGCGCGGGGTCGTCGGTCGGCTCGACCGGAGAGGGCCGCACTGCCTCCTTCCATGCCCGCTGCTCCGGACGGAAGGTGACGCAGGGCGAGAGCACCTCCACGAACGAGAAGCCGGGGTGGCGCACCGCCTCCGCGATGAGGGCCGCGGTGCCGCTTGGATCGCCCGAGAAAGCCCGCGCGATGAAGTTTGCGCCCGAAGCGAGAGCGATGACCAGGGGGTGGAACTCGCGCAGTCCGGTGCCTCCGGGCGCAAGCTTGCTCTTCCAGTCGGGTTCCGTGGTCGGCGAGGGCTGCCCCTTCGTCATCCCGTAGACATGGTTGTCCATCACGATGTAGGTGAGGTCGACGTTCCTGCGGCAGGCATGCATGAAGTGGTTGCCGCCGATCGAGTAGCCGTCACCGTCACCGCCCGCCACCAGGACGGTCAGGTCCGGGCGCGCCACCTTCAGGCCGGTGCCCGCCGCAAGCGCGCGGCCATGCACGCCGTGAAAGCCGTAGCAATTCGTGTAGGCGGGGATGCGCGATGAGCAGCCGATGCCGGACACTACTGCGACGTTCTCGGGCCGCAGGCCGAGGGCCGCGAGCGCGCGCGTGATGGAGGCCAACACGGTGTAGTCCCCGCAGCCCGGACACCAGACCGGCTTGTAGTCCGACTTGAAGTCTTTTGCCGCGAGCGTCGCGACGGTCGCAGGGGCATTCATGTGCGGCTCCATTTCAAAAGCATCTGATGGATTTCGTCCGGCCGGAAAGGCAGCGGGCCCGGCCGGCGCATGCTCCGCACCTCTCCGGGCAGATCGTATTCGGCCCGCAGGTAGCGGTGGAACTGGCCGCTGAAGCTTTGCTCGACCACCAGCACGCGCTTCACGCCATCGAGCGCCTGGGTGAGGCGCTCAGGCTGCGCCGGCGCCAGCAGCCGCAGCGAGACCAGGCGCGCCTCGACGCCGTCGGCACGCGCGCGCGCCATGGCCTCGCGTACCGGCGCCGTGCACGAGCCCCAGGTCACGACCGCGATGTCTCCTTCGCCTTCGACGCTCGCCCAGCGCTCGCCGCAATCGAGCCGGGTCAGCTTGCGCTGGCGCTTCTCGAGCTGGGCCAGGTGGTCGGCCGCCTGCGACGACGGCGTACCGCGTTCGTTGTGCTCGAGGCCGTCGGACGTATACATGGCGCCGGGCGTGCCGGGGATCGCCATCGGCGAGATGCCCGAGTCGGTGATCTCGTAGCGCTTGTAGCCGGGCGGATTGTCGGGCGCGCGCAGGCGCGGAGTGTCGAAATTCTCGACCAGCGGTCGCTCGACGATCGCCCGCGCCTGTCCGAAATACTGGTCCGAAAGGACGATGGCGGGTACCTGCAGCGATTCGGCGAGGCTGACCGCCCACTGCGTCGCGCCCAGGCAATCCGAGACCGAGTTGGGCGCGACGACCACGTGCGGCGCGTCGCCGTGCAGCCCGTACAGGGCGATGTTGAGATCGGCTTGCTCGGTCTTGGTCGCGATTCCGGTCGAAGGACCGGTGCGCATCACGTCGACCACCACGATCGGCACCTCCGCCGTCACGCCGAGGCCGATCGCCTCGCTCATCAATGCGAGCCCGGGGCCCGACGTGGCGGTCAGGGCGGGCACTCCGCCGTAGGAGGCGCCGATGATCATGTTGATGGAGGCCAGTTCGTCCTCCGCCTGCACCAGCGCTCCGCCCACTTTGGTCAGCGCCGGCGACATCCATTCCAGCAATTCGGTGGCCGGCGTGATCGGATAGGCCGCGACGAAACGCACGCCGCCGCGCAGCGCACCGTAGCCCGCTGCCTCGTTGCCGCTGATCAGCCATCGCGCGCTGTTGGCCCTGGCCGGCGCGAGGCGAAAGCCGTCCCCCAGTTTCGCCCCCTCGGCCAAGCCGAGCTTGACGGCTGTGAGCCCGGCAGTGAGCGCGTCGCCGCCTTTCTTCATGGCCTTCTTCACGGCCCGTTCCAGCGCGTCCGCGGGCAGGCCGATCAACGCAGCGAGCAGCCCGAGCGCCACCATGTTGGGCCAGCCGCCGGCAATCTGCTTCGCGAGCTCCTTGAGCGGCACCGGGGCGTAGCGCGCCCCCATGCCGGTGAAGGTCTCCGGCGGCTCGCCCTGCGCCGGATCGCCCACCAGCAGGCTGCCCGCCGCGAGCGGGATCTCAGAGGCGAAACGGGTGACGTTCTGCCAGTCGATCGCCGCCAGGACGTGGAAGCGATCATCCTGGCTGTCGGAGGCGAAGGTCGATACCCGGATCATCGCCGCCGCCTCGCCGCCGCGGATCTGCGGGCCGCTGGTGCGGGTCATCAGCCCGTAGTAGCCGGCCTGCGCCGCCGCCTCCAGCAACATGTTGCCGGCGGTCATGACGCCTGCGCCGCCGGAGCCTGCAAGCGCGATGGAAACGCTGGCGAGTCGATGGTCACCCTGCGTTGGAACGTTCATATCAATCCTCCCGAGCCGGCATGCTCTCGCAACGAAGCGCAAATTTCTTGCTCTGGATCAAATCGCGCCGGGTTGCGGAGCTGAAAATGGGTCTATCTCTGCACTCCGGCCGTTGACTGAGCACTGTGCCTCGGCTAAATTGGTAATGCGGTACGTGAATACCACAATAGGTGAAAACGTTCCGCGGATCAAGTGCAGGAGGGCAAGATGGCGGAATCGATCCACGCGCAACGTTGGCTCATGACGGCGCCCAAGGCGCCGCTGGTTTTGCAGGGTTTCGACGTCTCCCCCGGCGCCGGCGAGGTGGCGGTAGAGATCGCGGGGTGCGGCGTGTGCCACACCGACCTGGGCTACTTCTACGACGGCGTGCGGACCAAGCACCCGCTGCCCCTCGCCCTGGGGCACGAGATTTCCGGCCGGGTTGCCGCGGCCGGGGCCGGCGCCGAGGCCTGGATCGGCAAGGCGGTCATCGTGCCGGCCGTCCTGCCGTGCGGCGAGTGCGATCTGTGCAAGCGAGGCCTGGGCACCATCTGCCGCAAGCAGAAAATGCCTGGCAACGACATCCAGGGCGGATTTGCCACGCACATCGTCGTCCCCGCCCGCGGCCTGTGCCCGGTCGACGAGCAGCGTCTTGCGGCAGCCGGGCTCGAGCTGGCCGAAGTCTCGGTCGTCGCCGACGCGCTCACGACGCCGTTCCAGGCGGTTCGGCGCGCAGGGGTCGCGCCCGGCGCGCTGGCGGTGGTCATCGGCGCCGGCGGCGTCGGCGGCTATTGCGTGCAGGTCGCGAGCGCATTCGGCGCCAAGGTTGTCGCGATCGACGTCGACGACGTCAAGCTGGAGGCCGTGAAGTCCGCGGGCGCAAGCCTCGCCCTCAATGCGAAAGCGCTCGAGCAGAAGGCCCTCAAGACCGCAATCTCGGACTTTGCCAGGCAGAACAGCCTGAGCGCGACCGAGTGGTTCATCTTCGAATGTTCCGGAACCACCGCCGGCCAAACGACGGCGTGGGGCCTGCTGGTGCACGGCGCCACCCTCAGCGTGGTGGGCTTCACGATGGACAAGGTCGAGCTGCGGCTGTCGAACCTGATGGCCTTCGACGCCCGCGCGATCGGAAATTGGGGTTGCCCCCCCGAACAGTATCCGGCGGCGCTGGAACTGGTGCTAGAGGGCAAGGTGAAGGTCAAGCCCTTCGTCGAGCCACTGCCACTGAAGGACATCAACCGCGTCTTCGAGGCGGTGCACCACCGCGAAATCTCGAAGCGCGCGGTCCTCGTACCCTAGGAGATCAGACATGGAAGCTAAGGTGCAATCGATAAAGAACCACGACCTGGCCGATATCACCTACCAGGGCGTGAAGCTCGAGAAGCGGCCCGCAAAGACGCCGGACGGCAAGGTCGTTCCGGGGCTGTTCAACGCCTGGATCTGGCTCGACAACGCGCAGCAGTACAACTCCTACACCACCGACATGGTGAAGGGCGTGATTCTCGCCTTCCGGGCCGCGTCCAACGCGCGCGACGTCAGCTCGGTGGTCTTCACGGGCGTGGGCGACAAGGCGTTCTGCACCGGCGGCAACACCAAGGAATACGCCGAGTACTACGCCGGGCATCCGCAGGAATACCGCCAGTACATGCGGCTGTTCAACGACATGGTTTCCTCCATTCTCGCCTGCGACAAACCGGTCATCTGCCGCGTCAACGGCATGCGCGTCGGCGGCGGCCAGGAAATCGGCATGGCCTGCGACTTCTCGATCGCCCAGGACCTGGCGCGCTTCGGCCAGGCCGGCCCGAAACACGGCTCGGCACCCATCGGCGGCGCAACCGACTTCCTGCCCGTCGTGATCGGCGCGGAGCGCTCGATGGCCGCCTGCGTGCTGTGCGAGCCGTTCTCGGCGCACCGGGCCTACTACTGGGGGATACTGAGCGACATCGTGCCGGCGCTGAAGGTCGACGGCAAATTCGTCGCCAACCCTATGGTGGAAACGGGCCGTGTTTTCGACGAGTACGGGCGGCTCGCTTTCGGCGAATCGAAGACCGGCGAGTCGCTCAAGCAAGGCAAGGCGCTGATGGCCAAGGGCGAGGTCGACCTGTCGCTGCTCGACGCCAAGGTCGAGGACTTGTGCGCCAAGATCCTGCTCACCTTCCCCGACTGCACCACCAAGACCCTCGAGGAGCTGAGAAAGCCCAAGCTCGAAGCCTGGAACCGCAACAAGGAAGACTCGCGCGCCTGGCTCGCGCTCAACATGATGACCGAGGCGCGCGCCGGATTCACCGCCTTCAACGAAGGCACCAAGGAAGACCGCGAAGTCGACTTCGTCGCGCTGAGGCAGGCGCTCGCGCGCAACGAGAGCTGGGTCGGGCCGCTGCATGACAGCATTCAGCCGAAAGCCAAGCGCAAGGCCTGAGCATGCCCGAGGCGCCGCTGAAAGTCTGGGTCGAGCGTGAGGGAGCGTTGCTCCGGTTGCGGCTCGCGCGGCCGAAGGCGAACATCCTCGACGCGGCGATGATCCATGCGCTCGACCAGGCGTTCACCGAGCACGCCGGCAACAGCGGCGTACGCGCGGCGCTCATCGACCACGAGGGTCCGCATTTCTCCTTCGGTGCGAGCGTCGAGGAGCACCTTCCCGGAAAGTGCGCGGCCATGCTGAAAGACCTGCACGCGCTGGTGCTGCGCATGCTCGAATGGCGGGCGCCGATCCTCGTCGCGGCTCGCGGCCAGTGCCTCGGCGGCGGGCTCGAGCTTGCCTGCGCCGGAAACTTCCTGTTCGCCGCGTCGGAGGCACAATTCGGCCAGCCCGAGATCAAGCTGGCGGTGTTCGCGCCGGCGGCCTCGTGCCTGCTGCCGCCGCGCATCGGCCAGCTGCGGGCCGAAGACCTCCTTTTCTCGGGCCGCTCCATCGACGCCCGGACGGCGCTCGAGTGGGGGCTGGTCAACGAGGTGGCTGCGGACCCGCTCGCCGCCGCGCTGGCCTACTTCGACGCGCACCTGGCCGACAGGAGCGCCAGCTCGCTCGGCTATGCCTTGCAGGCCGCGCGGGCCCCGCTCGTCGAACAGATGCGCCGCCGGCTCGCCGAGGTCGAGGAGATTTACCTGAGCGGGCTGATGAAGACGCGCGATGCCGTCGAGGGACTGCAGGCCTTCCTCGACAAGCGCACACCAAAGTGGGAGCACAAATGACCGTCCAAGACATCGTCGGGCGCTGCGAAGCGCTGTTCGAGGACCTGCACTTCAAC
>Ga0210077_1000070_pt1 | contig 57989 bp, 44 predicted proteins | sample RushMan_CattailN_5_FD_185556 | JGI IMG/M metagenome (GOLD analysis project Ga0210077, IMG submission 185556) | Wetland microbial communities from San Francisco Bay, California, USA, that impact long-term carbon sequestration -... | ecosystem: Environmental > Aquatic > Marine > Wetlands ...
GCGGTGAACTCGGACGCCTCGGTGCGGAGAAACAAGGGAGCGGGGCGGCCGGTTTTTCCTCTCGGCAGGCGGCTCGAAGTCCTGGCCGCCCTCGCCGATGTCGATTATCTGGTAGCCTTCGGCGCAAAGACGCCGCTGCGGCTCATCGCACGACTCCGGCCCGACGTGCTGGTCAAGGGCGCAGATTGGGGCCGCGACCGGGTCGTTGGAAGGGGGCAGGTCGAAGCGACGGGAGGGCGCGTCGTGCTTTTTCCGATCATCAAGGGCCTGTCGACGTCCCGGATCATTGGGGGTGTCAGGACGCGCTGCCGGAAAGGCCGGGCGCGGCGGCGCACGAACCCTTAAGTCCGCGTCTATGCCCCCGAAAAGCGGGAATCAGGGCCCTTCTTTGCCTCTGAATGCTTGTTAAACAGCTTCGTTTCTGATAGTTGTCTTGGTCTGACCCCAAATGAAGAGACCGCAGGCGAGCAAGGCGAGGTTGCGGCCGAGGAGGAGGGCGAGGCTTTCGGGGCCGCCGCCGACCGAGAAGCAGCCGCAGCCGCCCGCCCCGCCGTTCAGGTGCTTGGTCAGGACCGCCGCCGCGAAGACGACGAGAAGCGACGACAGGGCGAGGCTCGTTGCCTTGACCCTGAAGCCGGCGACGAGGAGCACGCCCAGCCCGAGTTCGAGCCAGGGCAGGGCGTAGGCCAGGTAGACGGCGGCTTCGGCGGGCAGAACGCCGTAGTTGACGACGACCCGGGCGAACTCCCTCGGGTGGGCGATCTTGTCGAGGCTGGCGTAGACGAAGACACTCCCGAGAATCAGGCGGGCGGCCAGGACCAGCTTGGGGCTGCCCCGGACGCGGCTTGCCGCTTTCACCAAAGCCCCGTCCCCCCAATCAGCAGTTAACAAATATGATGACGAGAATTATCGCGGATGTCTTCCGTGCCTCCCCCAGTGCTGAGGCGTTGGCCGAGGCCCCAGCGAACGTGGCCTGGTCGTCAGGCAGATTGTCGCTGTAGATCCAAATGTAACAAGTGCCGTCGCAACAGTGAGGACACTTGCAGTCCTTGGGGTCGGACGCCGGCGCGGCCGCCCACCTCGTGATCCTCCGGACCTGCCCGTGGTACTTTACGAACTGGGCGTCCCGGGGGACGTAGGCGGTCCGGTCGCCCGCGACCTCGACGTAGGTCTTCTGCTCGGACAGGTAAGCGCTCGCCTTGACCACGGCGCTCGTCAGGCCGAGAAGAATGACGCAGCCGAGCGCGGCCAGGGCCAGCCGCTTTCCGGCCGGACCACGCAATCGCGCTTTCATTGTCTCGAAAAACATTTTGTGCCTCCTCGGATATGGCGATTCCAGGCTCTGCCTCAACTCCCTCCTCGAGATGACGGCGGGCCGCCGTCGCAGTCGCGGCGCAGGGAGCGCCTCCGGGTCTCGCCGATGCACTTGGGGCAGTCCGCGAAACCATCGTTGTGGGCCTGTTCGAGAGCGTCGGGGATGAACGGCCGGGCCCGGCCGGAGGCGATGATCTCGTCGATCCGGCATCCCTGGAACTCCTTGTCCTCCCTGTCCAGGTCGTGGACCTGGTTCTTCAGCGTGTCCCCGCAGTACTTCTTCAGGTACAGCGGGTAGCCCTCTCTTCGGCCCATTGCCTTCTCCTGCGGAAAGATAGCGCCCCACCAGCATTCCATCACAACCCTAGACATAAAGACACGGGCACTTCCCGGAATTTCTCGAATTAGCTGAAAGTTTCTTAAAATACTTTTCCCCGCCGACGCGCCTCGGCGGGCGGAAGGGTTCCCCGGGAAACCGCAGCCCCCCAAGGGGACTTTGTAATCTCCGGCCGAATCTGCTAACCTAAAGCCTGTCATTCCATGGCTCTGCGGAAAAGCGGTCGCCACACTCCCATATCCGCCCCCGCCGTCCGCCTGCTGGGGGGAATCCTGATCTTCGCGGCCCTCGCTTCCGTCCGGGTCGCCGCCATGGAGACGGGCCCCACCCCGGGCGAGGACTGGGGCGACCGGGCCCGGAGCCTCATCGGATCTGGCGACTATGAAAAGGCTGCCGCCTTTCTGGGCGACAGGCTGGCCGCCGCGCCCGAAGACCGGGAAAAGCTCGAAATGCTCCGCTGCCGGGGCGACGCCCTCTGGTACGCGGGCCGGAACGGGGAGGCGGCCCTGAGCTTCGGGAGGGCTCTCGAGCTGGCCCGGGCCCTGAATCTCGGCGAAGAGGCCGTGTCCGTGGAGATGGTCCTCGCTTCCCAGAGAGACAGCTTGCAGGCCCAGCAGCTTTTCGCCAAGGGCGACCTGGCCGGTTCGAACGCCGCCTACGAGAAGGCGCTGGGCGAAGCCCGGACGGCCCGCAGCCGGGCTCATGAGCTCAGGGTCCTGTTCTCGTGGAGCGTGAATTACATGCCTCTGCCCGGAAGCCTCGGAAAGTACCTCGACCTGAATGTCCGGGCCCTCGAACTGGCCCTGGCTCTGGGTCATCGGGTCGAAGCCTCCCGGGCGGCTCTGAACATCGGGACGTACTACACGATGAAGAGCGATTATTCGCGGGCCCTGAGCTTTTATTTCAGCTCTCTCCATCATCTCCGGGGCCGGACTGCCGGCGGGGACGCGATAAAATGCCTCAACAATATAGGAAGCGTTTACCAGCTTCTGGGCGACTACACCAAGGCCCAGGACTACGTCCAGGAGGCCGTAGGGATGGCCGTCCCGGGCTCCCCGGAAATCATGCGGGACATGCTCCCCCTCAACCTGGCCCAGATCTTCCAATCGCTGGGCCGGCGCCTCAAGTCCCGGGAGTACTCCATGCGGGCCCTGGAATGCATCGAGTCCTATCTGAAACTGCAGGGCGGCCCGGCCAGGAATCCCGAACCCGACGTCCTGGCCATAAAGGCCGGGGTGTACCTGGATCTGGGGCGGCTGGATGACGCCCAAGAGTCTCTGAGGGAGGCCGAAGCGGCCGCCCGGTCCCGGGACGACCGGGCGCTGTCAGCCACGTTCATGATGAACCTGGCCGAGCTCCTGTTCAGGAACGGCGACATCTCCGGCGCCGAGAGGGCCTACCGGACGGTGCTCTCCGGGGCCGAGGAGTCCGGCGATTTTCTCCAGAAGATCATGGCCGCCTGCGGCCTGGGCCGCTGTGCGGAGAGCCGCGGCGACGACGGCCAGGCCGTCGTCTTCTACGACCAGGCCGTCCGGGCCATAGGCTCCGAGGGCCCGGTGATCGTCAAAGACACCGACCGGGCCGTGTTCATCAACAGGGCCCGCGAGCCCTACGAAGCGCTCATAGAAACCTACTACAGGCTCTTCAGGAAAAATCACCTGCCCGCCTTCGAGCGGGAAATCTTCCGCGTGTCCGAAACTTTCCGGGCCAGGTCCTTCATGGAATTCCTGGAGAGGCGTGACCGACTCCAGGCCGCGCGACCCGAAAGTCCCCGGTCCGCCGCCGATTCGGAACTGAGCGGGGAACGCCTGGCGCTCCTCAAGCGGCTGTCCCGCGGTGTCGCGGACAAGACCGAAAGCGAGGCCGTCCAGTCCAGGATCAGGCACCTCGACGACATGCTGGAAGAGCAGGTCTTCGCCGAGCAGATGAAGGCCGGCGGGCGGACGACTCTCTTTGCTCCGGCGCCCCTGAGCGTCCTCCGGGATTCCGCCCGGGCCGGCCGGATCGCCCTCGTCGAGTATTTCCTGGGCGACGAGAGGTCTTTCCTCTTCTGCGTCACGGGCGACGCCTTCCGGCTCGTGGAACTGCCGTCGGCCCGGGCCGTCGGCGATTCGCTGCTGGGCTACCTCAGCTATCTCGAGGACCCGGACATACCCGCGGCGAGCGGCCTGCTCGCGGCCGAAAGGCTCTACGACAGCCTCCTCGCCCCGGTCGAGGACCTCCTTCCCGAGGCGGTGGACCACCTGGTCATCGTTCCCGACGGGATTCTCTTCCGGCTGCCCTTCGAGACGCTGGCCCGGCGACGGACCGGGTTCCGCGAGCCCGAGTGCCTGGTCGACCGGTTCACGATCTCCTACGCCCCGTCGGCCTCGGCGCTTCTCTATCTGCGCGACAAGCCGGAAGCGGCCTACGCGAAGGAGATCCTGGCCTTCGGCCTCTCCGACTATCGGGATCACCGGGCCTCGCCGGGCCCGGCCGGCGCGCAGTCGGCCACCGCCATCCTGGCCGATCTCTACAGGAGGCAGGGTTTCGTCATGTCGCCGATTCCGCACGCCCGGCGCGAGATCGCCTCCCTGGCAGGCCGCGTCCCGTCCGGCCGGGTCGACGTTTTTTTCGACAGACGGGCCACGGAGCGGGCCTTCAAGGGCCTGGACCTGGGCGCCTACCGGATCATCCACCTGGCCTGCCACGCCTTCTCCGACGACAATTACCCGCTCCGCTCGTCGCTGGTCTTTTCGCCGGACGGGGAAGGGGAGGAAGACGGGTTCCTGCAGGCCTCGGAAATGTACGGCATGCGCACCGAAGCCGACCTCGTGGTTCTCTCGGCCTGCCAGACCGGACGGGGCAAGATCGTCAGGAACGAAGGCCTGACCGGGCTGCCCAGGGTCTTTTTCTACATGGGCGCCAGGTCGGTCGTCTCGACTCTCTGGCCGGTCGACGACAGGGCGGCCGAGGTCTTCATGGGTCTTTTCTACGACGCTTATTTCGCCGGGGCCGGCAAGGCCGAAGCCCTGCGCGCCGCCAAGCGGAAGATGAGGGAGACAAAATACCGCCACCCGTGCTACTGGGCGTCGTTCACCCTGACCGGGGAAATCTGAAAGCTACCCCCCGACGGTGAAGCGGGCCAGGCGGGACCGGGTCTCGACGCGGTCGGCCGTGACCGCGGTGACAATCCAATAGTAGGTTTCCCCGGGCGCGAATTTGAGGTCGGGCCGGGCCTCGGGCTCGAGTTCAGTCGCCTTGACCGGGCCGCTCCGCCACAGGAGCCGAAACGACTGGTCGAAGACCTCGACCCTATAGTACTCGGCGCCGGCCAGGCTTTCCCATCGGAACCTCAGGCCGCCGGCCGCGATCGACGTCCGGACCGGGGCGATCAGGTGGACCAGAGGCCCGGCGGGGCCGCGCATCGCCGGCTTGTCCACGAGGCGGACGACGGCCAGCGACACGAGGGCGACCACGAACAGGCCCGCCGCGGCGACGGCGGCCGGCCGGGCCGGCCAGCGGAGGCCGCGGCGTCCGGCGGAAGCGGCGGGCGGGGCCGCGTCCTTCCCTCTCAGGCGCGCCAGCCAGTCGGCGAAACCGTCGGCCGCGTCCGAAACCGCGAGCAGATGCTTCAGCGCCCCGGCGCACCGGCCGCAGCCCGCGACGTGAACGAGGATCGCCGTCCTCTGCTTGCGCGGGATATCGCCCATGGCGCAGGCCGCGAGCCGCTCCAGGTCGGGGCAGGGATCGCCGCCCGCCGAACCATCCTTCGGCAGGCCGTTCCGGTAGGCGCTCGACAACCGGGCCAGGTCAGTTTTCATAGTCAACCCCCTTCTCGGCCAGTCTGGTCTTCAATTCCTTCAACCCTCTATAGAATGTATTACAAGTCTTGCGATAAGTCCAGTTGTTCAGCCGGGCGATTTCGTCGAAGGAAAAGCCCTCCAGCCGGAGCCTGATCACCAGTTGCTTGGATTCCTTGAGGCCGGCGATCGAATCCGCGAGCACGGCGTTCAGCGATTCCTCGACTTCCGGGTGCCGCCCGTTGGAGCCCGGCTTGGGGCTCAGGTAGGCTGCGCCCCATTCGAGGGCCCGGTGTTCCCTGGTGATCCGGTTGATCTCGTTGATGAAGACCGACGAGACGATCTTCTTGAGGTAGGCGTTGAAATAACGGATGCCGTGGCCGTTGGTCCGGCACACTTTCAGGACCCGGATGTGGATTTCCTGGAGCAGGTCGTCCTTGTCGATCCCGTAGCGGTGGCAGCCGAGCGCGTCGAGCCTCGCGGCCAGGAAGGAAGACAGGTCGCGGACGAGTTTCTCGATATCATCCTCGGCCCATTCCATGTGAGACATGATCGTAACCAACTCATGATAGACTTCCGGGCCGCGGTTTTCAACCCGGACCTGAAACGGCCGGAAAGGAGGCTTTCCCCCCGGGCGGGGTTATCTCCGGTGCGGGAAGGCCGCGCCGACCCTGTCCAGGCCGACTCCGAGCACCGCCCGGGCGATCTTGTCGAGGTCGGCCTCGGGTCCCTGGAAATGCACGGTGGTGTGGACATGGCCCAGAGATTCGCCGGGGGCGAGGAAGGCCGCGGGCGAGGAGGACTCGAGCTCGTAGAAGGGGCCGAGCGGCTTGGCGCCGGGCGCGGGCGGCCCGTCGTTGTAACTGTTGACGACGTCTCCGGCGAACGGGTTGTCCTGGATCTCCCACTTCGAATTGACGTATTCCAGGACGTTCTCGGGGATGGTCAGGTGGACGATCGTCAGAATCCGGCGGCCGGCGTCGTAGCTGCCGGCGAAGGGCTTGGCCCGGCGGGGCGGGATCCCGATCTTGCTCCGGAACTCTCCGTCGCCCTTGAAGTACAGGATGCCGGCCTCCTCGTCGACGATCAGCCTGTCGGAGGGGACCTGGCCGAAATAGTCGTCGTTGACGATGGGGCCGAGGTCCGAGACCGGTCCGGGCCTGACGGGGATGACGATGGTGGTGTCCGGAGAGGGGTTGAACATGCCCAGGATCCAGATGGACAGGACGCCGGTCTCCTTCGTCCAGGGGGTGCTGCCGGCGTTCCGGATCGAATTGTCGGAGGCGAAGGCGACCATTTTGACGCCGTCGGGGACCGGGACGCCCAGGGAGGCGACCTCGGCCCTGTCGAGGAGGCGGACCTCGCGGCCGACGTCGACGGAAAACTCGGTCCCGGAGTAGTTCCTGACGGTCATCGGCTGCCGGAACGCGATCCGGTCGGCGGACTGGGAGACGACGCCGAAGGCCTCGGAGTTGACCGGCGGCGGGGTGAACCAGTGTTCGAGGTCGAAGGGGTCCTTTTCCTTGAAAAAGATCGAGAACTGGCCGCCTTCGGGTCCGAGCCAGAAACGATCCTCGCCGCCGAAGGCGTTCATATGCGCGTTGGCGGCGCCCGAGGTGATGGCCTCCCGGTTGATCCAGCCGAAGCTCGCGCCGTCCGGGCCGGCGGCGGTGCTGGTCGTCACCCGGCCCTGGAGGTCGGGATTGACGGCGACCTGGGCCTGTCCGTCCGGGCTGGAGAGAACGACGACGCTCGTCTCGGCCTTGAGAAAGGCGAGGTCGTCCTTGAACAAAACACCCTCCGGCGTCTTGGACGATCTCGTGCATGCGGCGGCCGCGAGGATCAGGAGAAGCGTTCCAAAAGCGTATTTCATGGGGCCTCCTTCGTCCGCGGCCCCGCTGGCGGCCGCGGGTTTCGGGACTATTATTCCGGAAATGCGAGGAGGACTCAAGAGCAGAGACATATTAGGGGCGGATTTTTCTGAAGGGCGGATGAGGCTACGGGGCTCAGTGCGGTCGCTCGCGATAACGCATCAGCGGCGCCACGAGCCGCCCCGGCCAGGTGATCTCGCGCCTGAAAGCAAAAGGCCCGCCTTCCTTTCCGAAAAGGACGGGACGACGGGCCTTTCAACGGTTAGAGAGCAGTTTCGCCTCTTGCTCAGGAGGCGCGTCGGCAACCGCTCTTGCAGTGCGACACGCGGGGGACCATATAGCGCTTCATGGCGTGCTCCTTTCGGGACTCTCTTAAATACTACAAAAATGCTAGGAAATAGTCAAGCCCCGGAGCGCCCGCGGCTTTCCCGCAGCCGGCCCGCGAACCAGGCCCAGATGGCCTTGTTGAATTCGAGGCTGGGCGGCGCGCCCGTCAGGATGGCGTTGTAGCTCGTCAGGGGCTCGCCCGGCTTCTGCCGGAAGCGGGGCTCGGTGTCCCAGAGCAGCGGGTGCTCGGGGTGGAACTGGACGCCGAGGACGTTGCGGAACGTCTTGTGCTCGAGGGCCTCGACGATCCTGCCGTCGCGGGACGTGGCCGTCGCGACGAGGTCCCTGCCGAGCACGGCGGCCGCCTGGTGGTGCGAGCTGAGGATCCGGGGATGGTCGGAGGATTTGAAGCCCATGACGGAGCAGAAAACGCTCTTGTCCCCGAGCTGGAGGCTGTGGAAGTTGTAGCCCATCAGGTTTTCGAGCGGGAACAGGATACGGTAGGGATTGTTGTGCCACTGCTCGGGCCCGAGGGCGATCGCGTCTTCGACGTAGGCGGCGCCGTAGAGCTCCGCCCAGATGTCCTGGATGAGGCTGCCGCCCGTTCCGACGTTGAGGGTCTGGAAGCCCAGGCAGATCCCGAGCACGGGGAAGCCGGGCCGGCGGGCGAGAAGGGACGTGCGGCCGGCGTCCTGGGAGCCCCCGAGGAGGTGGAAGACGGCCGAGAGCTCGAAGTAGTGACGGTAGGGGTCGGTGATGGAGGTCAGGAGATTGGTTTTCTTGTTGTAGACGGACGGCGGGATGTCGGGCCCTCCGAAGAAGATGACGCCGTCGGCCTTCTCGACGAGGGCCTCGAATTCGGGGGTGCAGGCGTTGGCCTTGTAGAGGACCGGCTCGCTGATCTCGGCCGAGACGGCGTGGAACTTGAACCAGTCGAGGCCGCGGTCGGCGACGTACTTGGCGGCGGCCTCGAAGTCGCCGGTCTGCCTGTCGTGGTAAACGCCGACGACGGTCAGGCCGGGGATGTCCAGGATGCCGTTCGCGCGGAGGGCCTCGAGGGCCCGGATGTTGTAGACCTCCGGATTGAAGACGGCCAGGACGACGCCGTCGCTGTTGGGAGCGATGTGATCGAGAGCCCTGGGCGGGGCCTGGGCGGCCGCCGGAACGAAAAGGGCGGCCGTGGCGACGGCCGTTGCCAGACAGAATGCGAGGAAAGCGCGTCCGAACGATTTCATGGCGGCGTTTCGGGCCATTCCACCCTCCTTGGCGGGAGATCGGCCGGGGCCGCGGAAGAAGCCCCTGGGCCTGGAACCTTCATAATAACCCCGGGATTTTGTCCGCGTCAAATTCCCGGACCTGAAAGCCCGGCCCAGAACCGGGCCATGGGCCATCGCAACGGGCTTGTGAATCCGCTTGAAGGGCCGCGGCTCCTGGACCGTGAATCGCGAAACGAACCGCGGACACCCGCCGGGATTGACGGCCGGCCGCTCCGGAGCGTGTTATAATGAAACCGCGAGAGGGGGACGATATGAAAAAGAGAAACCGTGTGTCCGCTCCTGCCGCGGCCGGCAAGGGCGGGGGCGGCCGGGCCCTGGCGGGGCTCGAGCCCGTCGAGGTCGAAAGCTATTCCGGCTACCGGGGGGAGGAGACGCCCAGGGCCGTGACCATCACCGGCAGGCGGCTCAGCGTGACGGCTGTGAAGTCGAGAAAGCGCGTGCATCTCGTCGCCGGCGGGAACACGTTCGACGTCTTCGAGTGCCGTCTGGAAGACGGCCGCCGGATTGTTCTGGAGCTCGACGAGAACAGCCGCTGGCGGGCCCGCCCCGCCTCGTGACAGCGCCCCGGCGGGCGGTCGAGATCAGGAGCGGCACCAGCAAGATCGGTACCGGGTCTACAAAATGCTGGTTTTTTAGGAGACGGGGCTGCCGCCCCGCGAACCTACTTTGTGACCTTTAGCCAGCCCTTCATGCCGAGCTCGGCGTGGAGGCCGACGTCGCAGTGGAAGGGATACGTGCCTTCCACGGGCAGGTCGACCGTTACCGTGACCGTTAGATGGGCGGGGAGGGCAATGCTGCGGAGGGTTTCCCCGGCCGGGTTCTTGATCGTGAAATTGTGGTTCGTCGCCGATACGTTTTCGATCCTGAACTCGAGACGGTCGCCGACGTGGGCCTCGAGGTTGTTCGGGGTGAACTTGTAGTCGCTGGCCTTGATGTCGACGGCGGCCCCTCCCTCGCGGGCCTGGACGACGACCAGCGGCTGCCGGTGCGCGCAGGCAGCCGCGGCCAGAGCCAACAGGACGATCAAGCCGGGCAGGGCCTTTGTGGGCGCGCGGCGCCTGGACCCTCCGCCTGTCTGGACGATTCGCGGAAGTTGCATGATAACCCCTCCTATTAGCCCCAGGTCACTTGATGCCTGGGCCTCCGGCTCAACGCCAAAGCCGGCAGAAGCCTGGTCCTGAGCCGAATGGGCGGCCTTGGAGCCTGAGGCAAAACCCCAGAGCCGGAAACTCGGACCAATCAATTGTCAGCCTTTGCGTCACCCTCTTGCCGGTCTCCGGATAAGCGCCTCCATGATAGCCGTTCCCGCCGGATCGGGCAAGCGGATGGTCCCCGGTGCCATCCCGGACCGCCGCGCCGCAAAGAGATCGTCATCGATGTCGTTGCGCGTAAGGCGGCTGACGCAGCAATCCGTCGTTGCGAAGAGCCTCGCAATGCGGAAGTCCCATCTTCTCGACCCGTCACCGTCGGTCCCCGGAAGGCGGGATTGCCGCGTCGGCATGAAGAAGCAGGCCTCCTCGCAATGACGGGATTGCCGCGTCGGCATGAAGAAGCAGGCCTCCTCGCAATGACGGGGGTGCCGCTGTCGCGGCACCCCCGTCACTTTGGGAAAGGCGGGGTTTCGATTAAAATAGACCAGTGAGCCTCGATTTTCTCTATCGCGCCGACGAGTTCAACGGCCTCGCCAGGGCCCTGGACCGCGGCGAAAAGTCGCTTTCCATGAGCGGGGTCATCGACCCGGCCAAGGCTTATCTCCTGACCTGCCTGGCCGGCAAGATCAGCAAGCCGATCATCTTCATCCAGGCCTCGTCCCAGCCCCTGTCCGGCCTCGAGGCGGAGTGCCGCTTTTTCCAATCCCGGCTGGCCGCGCCCGTCAGGCCGTCCGTCCTCCCGGCCCTCACCGACAGCCCGTACTTCGAGGTTCCGCCGTCGCTCGACGCCGTTTCCTCGCGCATGCGGTTTTTCTACGACCTTCTCCATAGGCCGCCGACGCTCATCCTGACCAACCTGCGGGGGCTGCTCAGGCCGATGCCCTCGCCCCGGGACCTGCCGGGCTTTTTTCTCGAGCTCGAAGTGGGGACCTCCGCGGACCGGGACGAGGTGCTCGACCGGCTGGCCCGCTACGGCTACACCAAGGAGGACCTGATAGCCTCCCCCGGCGAGTACGCCTGGCGGGGCGGCATCGTCGACGTCTTTTCCCCCTGGGCCGCCAACCCCTTTCGGATCGAGTTCAGCGGGCCGGAGATCGCCTCGCTCCGCGAGTTCGACATCACGACCCAGCGCTCGGTGAAGAGGGTCGACCGCCTGACCGTTCCCGGCCTGCGAGAGTTCCCGGCCACACCCGAATTCCTCGAGGAATGGAAGGCCGCCGCCCGCCGCCGCGGCCGCGAGTCCCGCCGCGACCTCGACCGGAAGTCCGCCGCCCTGGACAGCGGCGAGTTCGGGCCCAGCTTCCCGGCCCTGGCCCTGGCCGAGTCGAGCCGCTTCGTCCCGTTCACCGACTATTGCGCCGACTGTGTCGTCATCCTGGACCATCCCGAGGAGGTCGAGAAGGACTGGGCCGAGACCCTCGATGTTTTCAACGAGCAGTACGCCGACCTCCTGCTGAACAACAGTTTCGCCCTCCCGCCCGACGAGATCTTCCCGCCGCGTCTTTGGGACCGCGTCCGCGCCGATGCCGCGCGCTTCGAGGAATTCTCGGCCCCCCCGGCCGGGACCTCCTACGCCTTCGGCTTCCAGTCCGTGCCCCGCTTCGATAACCGCATCCCGTTCTTCCTCCAGTATCTCCGGAAGCTCCAGGCCGAGAGCGACCTGACCTCCGTCTACCTGGCCAATCCCGGCACCCGCCGGCGCCTGGCCACCCTGCTTCGCGAGAACGAGATCCCGGCCCTCGAGCTCGAGTCGGCCACGGCCGTTCCGCCGCGCTTCGAGATCGGGCTCCTCATCGGCTCTCTCGAGCGGGGCTTCGCCTATCCCAAGGCCAAGGTCGCCGTCTTCGCCGAGAAAGACATCTTCACCGAGGAGAAGGTCATCGTCAGCCGGGCCTCCCGCAAGGTCTTCTTCTCCCAGTTCCAGGATCTCAAGGCCGGCGACTACGTCGTCCACACCGACTACGGCATCGGCATCTTCCGAGGGTTGCAGCGGGTCGAGGTGGAGGGCAAGGGCCGCGAGTTCATCGAGATCTTCTACCGCGACGGCGACAAGCTTCTGGTCCCGGTCGAGGACCTGAACCTCGTCCAGAAGTTCTCCAGGGTGGGCACGGAGCTCCCTCCGCTCGACAAGCTGGGCACGACGACCTGGGAGAAGACGAAGTCCCGGGCCCGGAAGGCCGTGGAGGCGGTGGCCAAGGAGCTCGTCGAGCTCTACGCCCGGCGCCGGGCCCTCAGGGGTTTCGCCTTCAGCCCCGACGGCGAGTGGGAGCGGGAGTTCGAGAAGATTTTCGCCTACGAGGAAACCGACGACCAGCTTCGCTCGATCCGGGAGGTCTTCCGGGACATGGAGAGCGACGCGCCGATGGACCGCCTCCTGTGCGGCGATGTCGGCTACGGCAAGACCGAGGTGGCCATGCGGGCGGCCTTCAAGGCCGTCATGGACGGCAAGCAGGTGGCCGTGCTCTGCCCGACCACGGTCCTGGCCAGCCAGCACCTCAAGACCTTCCGCGAGAGGATGGTCCTGTTCCCGGTCCGGGTCGAGGCCCTGACCCGGCTCCAGACCAAGAAGGAGCAGTCGGAGGTCCTTGGCGACCTGGGCCGGGGGTTCGTGGACATCGTCATCGGCACCCACCGCCTACTGTCCAAGGACGTGGCCTTCAAGGACCTCGGGCTTCTCGTCGTCGACGAGGAGCAGCGCTTCGGGGTCAGCCACAAGGAGAGAATCAAGCAGCTCAAGGCCAACATCGACGTCCTGACCCTCACGGCGACCCCGATCCCCCGCACGCTCAACATGTCGCTCTCGGGCCTGCGGGACATCAGCCTGATCGAAACCCCGCCGCGCGACCGGCTGGCCGTCCACACGGTCGTGACGCCGTTCAGCGCCAAGCTCGTGGCCTCGGCCCTCCGCCAGGAATTGAGCCGCGGCGGCCAGGTCTACTACATCCACAACCGGATCGAGGACATCGACCGGGTGGCCGATCTCGTCGTCAAGCTCGTTCCCCAGTCGCGCGTGGTGTCGGTCCACGGCCGGATGACGGGACCGGTCCTGGAGAAACGGATGATGGACTTCATCAACCGCGAGGCCGACGTCCTGGTCTCGACCACGATCATCGAGAACGGCATCGACATCCCGCTCGTCAACACCCTGATCGTGGACCGCGCCGACGCCTACGGTCTGGCCCAGCTCTACCAGCTCCGGGGCCGGGTGGGGCGCTCCTCCAGGCAGGCCTTCGCCTACTTCCTGGTGCCGCCTTACCTGGAACTGACTCCGCTCGCCCGGGAGCGCCTCAAGGCCCTCAAGGAGTTCAGCGAGCTGGGCTCCGGCTTCCGCCTGGCGGCCAAGGACCTGGAGATCCGCGGGGCCGGCAACCTGCTCGGCCACAGGCAGCACGGCTCGATGGAGGCCGTGGGCTTCGACTACTACATGCAACTCCTCGACCAGGCCATCCGGGAGCTCAAGGGCGAGCGGGTCGAGGAGGTCAACTGCGAGATCAACCTCAAGGTCGACATCCGCGTGCCCGAGGACTACCTGCCGCAGATCAACCTCCGGCTCAACCTCTACAAGCGCCTGGCCTCGATCGAGGACCTGGCCGAGGTCGACAGGATCCGCCGCGAGATCGCCGACCGCTTCGGGCCTCCGCCGCCGACGATCGAGAACCTCCTGCGCTACGGGACGATCAAGCACCTGGCCCGGGGGCTGGGGATCAGGTCCGTCGACAGGACCGAGAACCGCGTGATGATCCGCTTCCTCCCCTCCACGCGCCTGGACTGGACGCTGGTTCCGGGCATCCTCAAGTCCCGCTCGGGCTCCCTGACTCCGGAGGGCGTGATGTCGCTGCTCGTCGGGGGCGGGTCGGAGCGGGACATCCTCGATGAAACGATCAGGATCTTGCTGGAGTTAACCAAATATATTACAATGGATTGATATTAAAAAAGATGAGTGGAAAGAGACGTCGCCTGGCCAAATATGCGGCCGTCCTGCCGGTCCTGGCCCTGCTCTGGACGGGTTGCGGGCGGAGCGGCGAAGGCGCGCCCGAAGCGGGCGGGCAGGCGGGGTCCGGGCTCGAGGCGGCGGCCCGGAAGACGGGCCCGGTGCTGAGGGTCGAGGGCCGGGAATTCACCAACTCCGATTTCGCGGGCTATGTCCGGACGATCATGGCCGGCGACGAGAAGGACATCCCCCCCGAGTCCCTGAGCCGCATGTTCGACCGGTTCGTCGACGAGAAGATTCTGCTCGAGTCCGCCCGGCGGCGGGACATCACGCTGACCGGGGAGGAAAAGGCGAACTACGTCGCCAGGCTGGCCGGCGAACAGACCGGGGAAGGCGGCGACGATTCCGGCCGGGCCGAGCCGCCCGAGAGCTTTTTCGACGGCCTGCTGGTCGAAAAGTACACCCTCCGGGTGGCCGGCGACCTCGCGGTCGGAGACGCCGAAATCAGGGCCTATTACGACGCCCACAAGAAGGACTTCCTGCTTCCCGAGCGCGTCCAGGTCAGCCAGATCCTCGTGCCTTCGGAAGAGAAGGCCGTGGCCGTGCTGAGGAACGTCGTCAACGCTTCGGAGGCGGACTTCCGGCGCGTGGCCGAAGAGGAATCCATGGGTCCGGAGGCGGTCAAGGGCGGGCTGATGGGCGTCTACCGGCCCGGGGACCTGCCCGACGACATGGCCCGGGTCATCTTCGCGCTGGACGCGGGCAAGATCAGCCAGGTGGTCGAGTCCTCGTACGGGTATCACATCTTCCGGCTGGACAAGAAGTTTCCTCCCCAGCTCGAGAGCGAGGAAGAGGCCGCGCCGGCCATCCGGGTCCGCGTCCTCGAACAGAAGATCAAGGACGCCCTGGCGGCTCACCTGGAGGTCCTCAAGAGCACCATGGACTGGGCCGTGTTCCCCGACAATCTATTTTTCGCCTACCAGAGGTTGGACGGATGAAGAGAATCGCCATAGCCGCCGTACTGCTCGGATTCGCCGCCGCCGCCGTCGTCTCGGCCGCGCCGCAGGCCCAGATTGTCGAGGAGATCGTGGCCATCGTGAACAACGACATCATCACGTTGTCCGACGTCCGGCAGGAGTACCAGGTGCAGCTCCAGGGGCTCAGGGCCCAGAACCTCCCGCAGGAGCAATACGACGAAGCCTACAAGGCCCTGCGGAGCGGCCTGCTGGAGAAGATGATCGTCGACCTGCTGCTCCTCCAGAAATCGCGCGAGCTCGACCTCAACGTGAGCGAGCAGCTCAAAGGGAACCTCGAGAAGATCAAGCAGGAGAACAACTTCACTTCCGACGAAGACCTGCGGCGGGCGGTCGAGAGCCAGGGCATCCCGTACGGGCAGTGGCTCAAGCAGTACGAGGACGAGATGCGCAAACAGGGCGTCATCTACATGGAAGTCGACCGGGCCATCGTGCTTGACGAGGCGGAGGTCGTCAAGTACTACAAGGCGCACCCGGAGGAGTTCACGGTCCCGGCGGAGTACACGCTGCGGGCCGTCTACCTCACGACGGCGGGCCGGAGCGCGGCCCAGCTGGAGGCCTTGAAACAGGAGGTCGCGAACAAGCTCGCGTCCGGCACGTCGTTCGAGGACGTGGCCGCCGAGATGTCCGACGCGCCGGTCAAGGAACTCAAGGGCGACCTGGGGACGATCAAGAAGGGCCAGCTCGACAAGACGCTCGAAACGGCCGTCGAAAAACTGAAGGTCGGGGAAGTCAGCCCCTGGATCGAGGCCCTGAACGGGCTGTATCTCATCAAGCTCGAGGACAAGAAAGAGACCCACCTGCTTCCCTTCGACGAGGCCAAGAGCCAGGTTCAGGACAAGCTTTTCGGCGAGAAACGCCAGCAGAAGAGCGGGGAGTACCTGGCCGAGCTCAAGGCGCGCAGTTACATCAAGATCCTGCGCCCCAACCCGCTCGAATACTGAGAGGGGATTTGCCCGGCGACGTCGGGTTCCATAATGGCATCGCGAGGAGGCGTGCTTTTGCGCGCCGACGAGCCAAGCCCATCTTCCGTGTCATCACGAGCCGCCAAGGCGTGGTGATCCCATCTTCATTATTCAGGAGATGGGATTGCCGCGTCCAAGGCTTCTCGCAACGACATTGAAGAGTGCTGCGCGCCCCGCGAATGTTGCGTGCCGGGCAAGCGTGGCTGCCTGCGCGAGTGTTGCTCGCCGCCCAAGAGGATGCCCGGGACGAAGGAGGGCCCGCGGCGCCCCGGCTCAGGTGATGAGGACGGCGGCGGCCAGCGTCGTCGTCCAGAGCCCGGCGGCGCCGAGCGCGGTCTGGCACAGGCTCCGCGTCTTGATCGAAAGGCCGTTGGAAACGGCGTAGGCTTTTCCGCCCGCGACGGGGTCGGCCAGCTTTTCCCCCATTTTGGTCGCCAGCATCTCGGCGGCGAGGTATTCGGCATGCCGGCCGGTGAGCTTCTCGGTCAGCCCGAAGCTGCTGTGCTCGGCCAGGTAGCCGTAGCGCGAGGGGTCGTCGGGCACGGCCAGCCCGATCGAGGCCGAGATCAGGCGCTGAGGCTCGTCGGTGGCGTTCTCGCTGAGGACGACGAACAGGATCTGGCCGGGTTTGAGTTGCTTGAGCCCGGCCTGGGGCGTGACCAGGCGGCAGTGCGGGGGAAAGATGCTCGAAACACGCACCAGGTTGAAGGGCGCGATGCCCGCGTCGCGGAGCGCGATCTCGAAGCTCACCAGCTTCTCCTTGTGCCGGCCCTGACCCCTGGTCAGGAACACCTTCGTGGGTAGCAGCATGCTCATCGGTCAAGCCTTCCTTCTGTGTGTAGCGGCCCGCGCTGAAGGCAGGGATCCGTTGCGCCGGGCTATTTCCCGGCCTCGTCCTTCTTGATCACGGGAGCCTCGGGCTCCTTGAAGCCGATCTCCCGGGAGACGTCGTAGACGCCGAGGAGGACGAACTGCGAACCCTTGGACCGGGCGAACAGCCGGCACTCGGCCGTCTTCCACATGGGATTCTCGGCGATCCCCTTGACGGTCTTGCCCTCGACGCCGAAATTGCTTCTCATGGTAATGACCTGACTGAGCTCGCCCGGGAGGACCGGCTGTTTCCGGATCGCGGCCAGGAAATTGTCCCCGAAGTTCTCAGGATCCCCCTTGAAGCTGAAGACCGCGTTGAAGTTGACATAGCTCAGGGGCTCGGGTCCCACATTCTTGACCCGGAACGAGATCTCCGGCACGAGGATCAGCCGGGGCGGCCAGGGTTGATAGAACTTCGACACCCACTGGGATTGGAAGTCCAGGACCTCGATCGAATTCTTGAGCTCCTCGCTGGACATGGACTTGCAGGCCGGCAGCACGAGCAGGACCGCGAGGCCGACGACGGCGGCCGACGCTGTGATTCTTCTCATGTCTGTCCTCCACTCATCCCCCGGAGAATCATGTCCCGCGCCGCAGGGCCGTTTAGAAAGGGAAAAGCCATACGGCCGCGGCGTCCGGCAGGAAACCGTCTTTTACTATAACGGACGGCCCGGAATTATGCAATGCGGACGACACCGCCCCGGCGGGCAACCCCGGTACCGTCGGGCAGACACCGTCCGGGCTCTCGAGAATGGCGAGGAGGCTGGCCGCCCCGGAGTCGGGGCCGCGGTCTCCCTCGTTCGCCTCGTCGCCGGTGCCCCAGTCGTCATTGTTGCCGTTATTTGAAAAAAGGGGGTCGTGTTGCTATACTGATGGCGAAGGCGAGGGTGCGGTGATGTCGGCGTTCCGATTTGTCTGCATGGGTTGCCCGGCCGTCCGCGTTCCCTCGGCCTCGCGCCGCCCCGAGGCAACCGGCAAAGGGCGATTGCCTGGTCCCGGCGAAGGCGAGCGCCGAATAACGAGACGGGGTCGGGCCTGCGAAATGCCGAGGAAAGCCGGAGGTTCCTAGACTCGACCGCGTCTCGGCCGGTTTGTTGCCGCTCGGGCGCCGGGTCGGCGCCGTTGCCGCCAAGTGGCGCATGGGGTCGCCGCTCCGCGGCGCAGTTCGGACAAGGAGGGGGGTTATGAAAACGTATCCGTCGACACGTCTGATCGCGTTGGCCGCGCTGGCTGCGGCGCTGGTTTTTCTCGCCGCGCCGTCGCCCGCGCCCCAGGCCGAAAAGGGGCCGCCGTTCAAGCTCACGGCGCTCAAGGAAGCCGCGGGCGTCACGGGCGCCCCGGGCGAGAAGCTCTTCGAGCCCAGGAACCCGTACAACATCTTCATCAACTACGAACTGGGCATGCACTGCGTCGGCTTCGACATCTCCTACTGCTGCGTCATCCCGCCCTACAACAGCGTCCAGGCCCAGGCCGTCAAGGCCGGGGAGAACGGCGGCCTGCCCCGGCTGCTCTCGCCCGAGGACAAGGTCAAGCTCTATTACTTCATCTGGGACAACACCTACAGCGAGGGCAACAAGATGAAGTACTGGAGCGTCACCAAGGACATCAACGGCGACGGCCGCATTCAGCCCAACGACAACATCGCCAACTACGTCTGGACGCATCTGTTCATCTACAAGGACCTGAAGGGAACCCTTCCCGGGAACCCGAAGCCCGCCGACCGCCTTCACGTCGGGATCGAGATCCCCGTGGCCGTCGACCACGGGCCGAGCGGCAAGCCGGTGGCCGGCGGCTTCCTCGACTACGCCGGGCCGCGCGGCAACAACATCGTCTTCACCGACACGCTCATTCCCGAAGTCCAAAACGTCCCGCTGACGCTCACGGCCTCCCACCTCTGGGACGCCCTGGGGCTGCCGCTGACGGCGTTTTACGACAGCCGCCGCAAGGGCACCCTCCGCACGGTCGTGCAGGAGGACTTCCAGCCGTTCCAGTACGCCACGGTTCAGCTGCGCGACGAAAACGGCCGGGCCGTCGGCGCGGCCGGCAATAACGTCGAGTTCTTCGGAACCGAGCCCGTCGACCTGCCGAGCTGCTACGCCTGCCACTCGAGCAAGGGCGTGGCCGCGGAGCTCAGCCGCAAGCAGGGCCACATCCTCTTCGACAAGGAATACGCCTACTGGAAGGACAACTATCCCGACATCTCCGAGTTCATGGCCCGCCTCTCGGCCGCCTCCATCAACATCCTGGAGCTCCATGACGCCAACGCCAAGACGAACTTCCTCCGAGACTACCAGTCGAACGCAGCCTCGAACCGGCTGGGCGAGGTCGGCCCCGTCAACTGCGCCGACTGCCACGGCGACAACATCTCCGGCAACCTCCAGACCCCACGCCCCGGGGCCACCGGCTACAAGGCCGTAAAGGCCAAACCGATGACGGCCTCCATCCACGCGGTTCACGCCGTGCACGTCCCGATGCCCGACAAGGCCGGCCGGACCCAGAACTGCCAGGCCTGCCACCCGATGCACTGGCAGAATCCGGCCATGAACAACCCGGCCACCAACCAGATGGCCGTCATCGACGAGTTCGGGCGCCCCCGATTCACGGACGGCGACCAGCGCGAGGGCGGCGGCGGCTGCTATCTGCGCCGCGACGCCACCGCCAACCCCCATGTCGACCCGCCCTTTTTCCTCAACGACATCGGGAAATGGTACTTCGAAAACGTCAGCACCCGCGACGCCGAGGGGGCCGAGCTCCGGGAGATCCGCGGCCTGATGTGCACCGACTGCCACAACATGCTCACCCAGGCCCTGTATGATTTCGACGACCTGAGCGACACCACCGCCCAGAAGGGGAAGACCCTCAGGAACAAGCCGATCAAGGAGGTCGTCAAGGCGGTCGCCGGCGGGGACGCCAGGCGCTTCGCCGAGTACATGGCCGATCCCAAGATCAACGCGCCCGGAAATCCCGTCAACACCTTCTGGGGCACGCACGCGGCCTCGCCCATGGTCAAGGCGACCAAGGACGCCCAGGGCAACCTGAAGCTCATGCCCTGGAACGCCGGGCAGGGCGATTCGGTGCCCTACGACGCCGCGGCCGGAGGCGGCGACTGGTGGCTGGCCTCGACCGAGCCCCACTGCGCCAACTGCCATCTGGCGCCGTTCGTGGAGAGCGAGGGCGGCGCCTACTTCCCGCTCGACCAGCCCAACAAGTACGCCCTCTACCGTTACTCCAAGGCCCATGCCCACCTGGCCTGCCAGTCGTGCCACCAGTCCATCCACGGGCTGTACCCGGTACGCTACGAAGGCGACGAGACCACCGTCGACGTGACCTCGCACCAGCAGGCGCTCAAGTTCAGCCCGGACGACGAGTACGCAGGGCCTGTCACCTGCGCCGCCTGCCACACGGTCAACGCCGCCGGGGTTCCCGTCCAGCTCAAGGGCACGGACTACTACGGCGACTACTGGGCCGCGGTCGTGCTCCTGCACGGGATGAGGGGGGAGGACTTCGAGCTTTCCCAGGCGGACCTGGTCAAAAAGCACCCCTACGCGAAGGCCAAGGCCGTGGTCGCCCGAGGTTGGAAATAGAGGCCCCAGGGGTGGGATGCGGCACCGGCCCGGAAGGGTTTAGGGTTCGGCGGGGAGCGGCGGCCCTCGCCGCGTCCGGAAGCTGCCGCCCGAGGCCGGGACCGGAAACGAAACTGAGCAGGCCCCGCGCCGGGCGTCAGGCCCTGCTCTCCAGGGCCAGGCGTATCGCGGCCGCGATTTCCTTGACCGTGAAGGGCTTCATGAGAACGGACCTCACGCCGAATTCCCGGACCTTGTCCTCCCGGAGGTCCTCGCTGTAGCCCGTGCAGAGAATGATGGGGATGTCGGGGCGCACGGCCAGCATCTCGCGGGCCAGGCGTTCCCCGGTCATCGTGGGCATGGTCTGGTCGGTGATGACCAGGTCAAACTCGCCCGGTCCGGTCCTGAACAATTGCATGGCCTGGAGGGGGTCGGTCCGCGTCGTGACCCGGTAGCCCAGCCTCTCGAGAACCGGGCTCATGCTGTCGACGAGCATCTCCTCATCGTCGACATAGAGGATCCGTTCCCTGCCCGAAACGGCCTTTTTCGGCCGGATCGCGGCCGAGGATTTCTCCCCGACGGCCTCTGGCAGAATGACGCGGAAAACGGTCCCCTGGCCGACCTGGCTTTCGACCGTGATGGCCCCGCCGTGGCCACGGGTGATGCTGTGAGCGACGGCCAGCCCCATGCCCATGCCCTCCCCCGGCCTCTTGGTGGTGAAGAAAGGGTCGAAGACCCTTTCCAGGACATCGGCGGGCATTCCGCACCCCGTATCGCGGACGGTGAGCTCGAAATAGTCGCCAGGCTTCAGGTCGAGCCCGCGGACCGCGGCTTCTTCGCCGAGGCGGATCGCGGCCAGCCCGACCTCGATTGTGCCTCCGCCGTCGGTGATGGCCAGGGCCGCGTTCGTGCCGAGGTTCATGAGGATCTGGTGGATCTGGGTCGGGTCGGCCCGGACGACGGCGCTCCGGAGCTCGATCGCCGTGCGGATCTCGATGGTCTTCGGGATGGATGACCTGAGGAACCTCAGGGCTTCGCCGATGACGGGGACGATGTCCACGGGTTCGTGCTTCTGCTCCTTCTGGCGGCTGAAGGCGATGATCTGCTTGACCAGCTCCCGGCCCCGGGCGGCCGCCTTGAGGGTCATGTTCAGGTGGCGGACGAGGCTCTCGTCCTCGCCCGCCCCGAGCAGGGCTAGCTCCGCGTTGACGAGGATCGGAACGAGGATGTTGTTGAAGTCGTGGGCGATCCCTCCGGCCAGGGTCCCCAGGGCCTCGATCCTCTGCATCCGGCGGATGGTTTCATGAAGCCGATACTCCTCCGTCGAATCCCGCACGGAAACGGCATAATTCACGATGACGCCCCGGTCGTCTCGGGTGGGGGAGATGGTCACGTCGAGCTTCTTCTCGACTCCGTCCGCCGCGCGCCGGGTCAGGCGTCCCTTCCAGGGCACGCCCCTGTCCAGGGTGAGGCGGACATTGCTGGAAAAAGACGCCTCCTCCAGCCGGAACTCGAGAATGTCCTCGTAGCCGCGGCCGAGGATATCCCAGACGGGCAAACCGAAGAGTTTCTCGAAGGCCTTGTTGACGTAGAAAATGAATCCCTCGCCGTCGGTGATCCCCACGGCGTCGCTGCTCTGGTCGACGGCCGTGGCCAGCCTGACGCGTTCCTGTTCGGCGACCTTGCGGCCCGTGACGTTGACCAGGCTGAGGACGAGGCCCGAGACCTTGCCCCCGGGGTCCCTGACGGGCTGAAGGCTCCAGTCCCAGTAGGTGACTCCGCGCCCGGGATGCTCGGGATGGAAAACCGGCTTCTGGAAGGCAACGTGCGGCTCGCCGGTCTCGACGACGCTCCGGAAGATGGCCAGGTTCTCGGGGTCTTTGTGTAAGGCGAAGTGGTTCTTGCCGGCAAAATCCTCGGGCGTCCTTCCGTCGGCCAGGGCGTAGGCCCGGTTGACGCGGATATAATTGAAATTCCGGTCCAGGTAGGCGATCGCCACGTCGACGCTCGAGAGGATTTTTTCCAGCAGCGCGCTGGTCTTGGCCAGCTCCTCGGTTCGGCTGCGGACCTGGGATTCGAGGTCCGCCCTGGCCCGGAGCAGTTCTTCCTCGAACTGCTTCCGAGGGGTGATGTCCGCGAAAATCGTGTACACCTGGTGCGGACGCTTGGCCCCGGACTCGAAAAGCGGAACGGCGTTGATGCTGATCCAGCGACGCCGCTTTTCGCGCGGGTTCCAGACCCCCATGACGATGTCCGAGACCTCCCGGCCGGTCGAAAGGGCGACCATGGCCGGATGCTCCCGGCCCGGGAACAGGGTGCCGTCCTCCCGGACCGTGTCCGTCTCGACGTCGCGCGACGTCTGTCCGAGAAACTCGGCCGGCGTTTTGCCGAGAATCTCGACTGCGGCTGGGTTCATGTCGATGATCTTGCCCTTTGCGTCCTGGAAGACGACGCCCTGGAGCATGGTTTCGTGAAGGAGGCGGTGGCGCTCCTCGTTCCGGTGGAGGGCCTGCTCCATGCGTCTGAGGTCGGTGATGTCGATGAAGGCGGCCACGGCCCCGGAGGGCCGCCGCCCCCCATCTCTCACGGGGGTGACGTTTCCGACCAGAGTCCGGGCCTCTCCGTCGTCGAAGACGATTTCGATCGCGCAGCCGATCATCGGCCTCCCGGTCCTGGCGACTTTCTGGACCGGCATGTCCTCGGGAGCGAGTTCGGCGCCGTTCTGGAGAACCCGGTAGTGGGCGAGATGCCCGGCCGAGGTCGCGGATTTCGAGACGTTGGCGCCGGGGTCCAGGCGGAGAAGTTTGGCCGAAGCCCGGTTTCCGGTGATGTTGCGGCACTCCGGGTCGTGGGCGATCCAGATGACGGCCGGGGTGGCGTCGAGGACGGCCTGCAGCCGGACCGCCTGGTCGCGGGCGAGCTCTTCGCCGGCCAGCTTCTCGGCCAGAAGCCTGGCCGTCAGGGAAGCAGCATCATCGGGGGGGACGAGTCTTTCCAGCGAAACCGAGAGTTTTTCGACGGCCTCGGTCAACGGCTTGCGGTCCTTTTCGGAAAGCGAGGCTGTCAGCCGGCGGAGGGACTCGAGCCGCCGCTCAACGGCGCTCATTCCGACCGGTTTGACGGATTTAGGCATGACCTTCGCATAAAATATAATTCTATCACTTTGCCGAAAGCGGTCAAATCGGACCGCCATAAATTGGGGACACAATACTAATTAAAAGACCGGAGACGCGATTCCAATTCGAGGAGACCGGTTCACTTTCCCGATTCCCGGCCCGGTCACTTGTGGACGAGGTGGGAGACGGGGACGGCCTGGAGGTTGTAGCTTTCGAGAAGGCGGAAGGTCGACTTCAAAACGGCCAGGGTTTCCGGGAAAGGATGGCAGATGCCGACCGCCCGGCCATCCCTCCTGGCCTTCTGGAAAAGCTCCAGCAGGCGGCTGCGGATGAGGCTCCGGTCCTCGTCCGCGTCCAGGAAAACGTTGCGCTCGGCAGCCGCGACGCCCAGGCTCAGGGCTTCCCGGTAGGCCACGGTCTGGGCCGTGGTCCGGCTGTCGACGAAGAACAGCCCCCGGTCCCGGATGGCTTCGAGGAGGGGCCGCATCAGAGATTCGTCCGCCGTGAACCGCGAACCCATGTGGTTGTTCACTCCGACCGCGAACGGCACCCGGGACAGGCTCGCCTCGAACGACGAGACGATCTCCCGGGGTTCGGCGACGGCGGGGATAAGGCCTTCCGCGGCCGTCATAGCGCCGTGGTTATTGAGGGACTCGAGGGGCAGGTGGAGGAGAACCTCGAGGCCGCCGGCGTGGGCCGTCCGGGCCGTCTGGTCGGGGTAGGCGCTGTAGGGAAGGACCGAGATGGTCAATGGCTCGCCGAGGGCGATCAGCTCGTCGAGGAATTCGGGGCTGTCGCCCATATCGTCGACGATTAGCGCCACCAGACCGGCGGGCGCCTCGGCCGCCTTGACGGACGGCTTTTTGACGGCCGGCTCCTTCGGTTGAGGCTTCTTGGCGACCGGCTCGGCCTCCGCCCCGGCCTGCGGCTCGGCCGGCGCCTTTTCGGAAGGAGGTTCTTGCGCGGCCTGGATGGAAGCCTGTTGCCGGCGCGCGAAAAGGTAGGACCGCTCGCCCTTGCGGGAGTTGATGAGATCCAGGATGACGGCCGAACCCAGGGCCAGGAGGAGAAGCAGGGAGCTGACCAGGTAGAACGTGGGCCAGGGTTCGCGCGCGCGGAGCCGGCGGTTGGTCCTCATCCGTCAGAGCTTGGAAATCAGCGGTAAAGTCTTTTCGAGGAACGCTTTCTCGCTCCGGTCGCCGGCCGGGACGGCCGCGTCGGGAGTCAGGCCCGTGTCCCAAAGGACCCGGCCCGAAGGCAGGGCGAAGACCGCCGAGGTCAGAAGGATTGCGCTCTCGTCTTGGAGCGAAAAGAGCTCCGTCCGGGCGACCAGCCCGGGGGTCGGCAGGCCGACGATCTTGGCCTTCCGGACCTCCTGGAGGGCGCCTGCCACGAGTTCGGCCGGGCCCATGGTGGCCTGGTCGACCCAGACGACGAGCGGCGTCGCGGCCAGCGGGGCTTCCGCCGGACAGGCGACATCGACGGTGGCCCCGGCCTCCTTCCCGAAGGCGCCGATGCTCTGCGCCTTGAGGAACAGGTTGACGAAGGCGACCGCCTCGTCCAGGTCGCCGCCGGCGCATTTCCTGAGGTCGACCACCAGCGGGCCTTTGACCGTCTTGAGCCGCGGGAGCAGGTCTTTCGTGATCCCGGCCGTCAGGGAAGGCGTGAACTCGTGGACCTTCAGCATGGGGGGCCGTCCGGCCTCGTTCTCGAAGGTCCAGGGCTTGGCGAACAAGCGGACCCTTGCGACCGTGAGCTCGAGCGTATCGCCGCCCCGCAGGAACTTGAAAGCGAGGGCTTCCGAGGCGCCGCCCCGGAGGAGAAGGTCGAGCTCGGTCAGGCTCATGGTCAGGGTGTTGCGGTGGCCGACCGCGGTCAGCACGTCGCCGACGAGCACGCCGGCCTTCTCGGCGGGCGAACCGGGGATCATTCCCGCCACCTGGGGAAACATCCCGTACTTCTTGTAAAGGACCAGGCCGGGAGCGGCATCCTGCCGGCTACGGCCGAGGTAGCGGGCCGTAAGGTCGCGGTTGAGGTAGCAGGAAAGGCTGTCGAGCGAGTTGAGCATCCCCCGGAAGGCGCCCTCGGCCGTCTGGACGGGGTCCCGCTCGTCGAGATAATCGTCGCGGATGTGGGTCATGACGCGGTCCAGGAGGGCGAAGCTCCGGGGCCCGGGCGGGGCGAAGCGCTGGCCGGCCCGTCGCGAGGTTCCCGGCAGGAGGCCCATCTGGAAAATGAAGAACAGCAGGGCGGCGGCGAAAGCCGTCCAGAGGACCAATCGGTACCTGGGGATACTCATTGTTACACGGAAATCTATTCTAGCATCACTGGCGCCCGGGTTTCAACCACGTCAATGGGTCCAGGGCCTTGGCCTTGTGGCGGATCTCGAAATACAGGCACTCCCCGTTGAGAGAGCCGGAGTCGCCGACCAGGGCGATGGGCTGGTCCGAAGCCACCATGTCCCCCACCGCGACCAGGAACTCCGAGCAATGGCCGTAGAGGCTGAAGTACGACAGGCCGTGGTCGATGATCAGGAGGTTGCCGTAGCCGGGAAAATAGTCGGCGTAAACGACCTTGCCGGCGTGGACGGCCAGGATCCTGGTCGCCTCCCGGCGCGGCGCGATCTCCAGGCCGTTGTTCATGACGATGGTCCGGAACTGCGGGTGGCGCTGCAGCCCGAAGCGGGTGATGACGCGCCCCGGGAGCGGCCAGGGGAGTCGCCCCTTGAGCTCGTCGAACGGCACGAAGGCCGAAGGCAGCGCCCATTCGCCCCCGGCGATGCGCTTCATCATGACCTCGAGCTGGCCGGCGCTCTCCTCGAGATCCTTGACGGCCTGCTCGTGGGTCCGGCGGTCCTTGCGGATCTCGTCCACGAGGAGGGCGTTCTTGCGGGCTTCCGATTCGAGCTCCTGGCGCTTGAGTCCCGAGGCGCGGATGATCTCGGCCAGCTCGCGCCGTTTCGACTCGAGGGCGCTCTCGGCCGACCGGAGCCCTTCGATCGTGCGGAGGAAGTCGGAGACCACGCCGTCCTGGCGGCGGGCCAGGAGGGCCAGGCGCTTGCTTTCCGTGGCGTAGGTTTCGATGTCCCGGGCCTGGAGCAGGAAGTGGAGGAAATTCAGGCGGCCGAACCTGTAGAGCGCGGCCAGGGTGCGGTCGACGGCGTCGCGGTTGCGGTCGAGGTCGGCCCGGATGACCGTGATTTGCGACCTGATGGCCGCGATCTCCGCCGCCGTCTTTTCCCACTGGACATTCTGGGCCTCGAGTTCGGTCTGGATGAGGTGCTTGTTGAGGTTGATGCGGGCCAGGTGGGAGAGGATGGTCGCTTCCTGCTTCGACTCGGCCTCGATGCGGGACCTGATGGTCCCGATCTGGGCGTTGAGTCTGGCCAGCCTCTTTTCGAAGCCGGAGAGGTCGGGGTCCCGGCGGCCGGGATCCTGGGAGGTAACTTCGGACGAAGGGGCGGTTTGAGGCGTCGGGGTGACGGGGAGACCGGCGAGGGAGGCGGGCCGGGGCGCGAGAAGGAACGAGAGAACGGTGGCCAGAAGGATGGCGATGCGGCGGGAGAACAGCGGGGGGATACGGTCGTGTTTCATCCTTCTTTTTATAGCACAAGTGGGCGGGGGATTTCCCGCCCACAGCGTTATCATGGGCCGCGGCAGCGTGGTGATCTCATCAACTACGTCGTCGCCAGGGCCCAGGGCCCAATGTCCTTGTTCGGGCCCAGGGCGCGCCGATCTCGGCTTTGGCGCAGTTGCTCGGGCCTTGGGCGTGACGATCTCGGCTCCAGTGTCATTGCGAGGAGGCCCTCTCGTGAGGGCCGACGCGGCAATCTCATCTTCTCATCTTTTCGGAAACCCCGTCCCTGGAAGAGGGCGTGGCCGCGCCCCCTGCGGCCGCTCGCGACGACAGGGCGGAGGCGCTTCTCGCAATGACGTGGAAGATGGCGTAAAATCCCAAGTGAACCCGGGCCCCGCCGCGACGGCGGCGACGGCCGCGACGCGCGCCGGCTGTCAGGCACGAGATGGTCGCCTAGCCCGAGAGCCGGAGCCGGACCAGGAGGGAAGCATGAACCTGAACGACGAGGCGAAAGCCGTCTACGAGGCGGCCCTTTCATCGGTGTCACCGGAGAGGCTGGTAGGCTCGAACATCCGCCTGGACGGAGACCTCCTCAAGGTCCGGAACGAGCAGTACGACCTGGCCGCCTACGAGAGGATATTCCTCATCGCCTTCGGGAAGGCGGCGCCCGGAATGGCCGGGGCGCTGGGCGCGCTGCTGGGCGACCGTCTGACGAGGGGGCTGGTGATCGCTCCGCGGGGCAAGAGCGGGGAGGACACGGGGGGCCGGTTCGGAAACCTCGAGTACCTGGAAGGGTCCCACCCGCTTCCCGACGGCAGGAGTGTCGAGGCCGCGTTGCGGGCCCTGGCCCTGGCCGAGGAAGCCGCGGAAGAAGACCTGGTCTTCGTCTGCATATCCGGCGGCGGCTCGGCCCTGCTGTGCCTGCCGGCGGCCGGTGTCATGCTCGACGAGAAGAGAGAGGTGGTTCGCGGCCTCCTGAGGGCGGGCGCCGACATCCGGGAGCTCAACGCGGTGCGGAAACATCTTTCGGCCGTCAAGGGAGGACGCCTGGCCAGGGCCCTCTTCCCGGCCGAGGTCGTCAACCTAGTCATCTCCGACGTCATCGGCGACGACATGGAGAGCATCGCCTCTGGACCGACGCACTGGGACTCGTCGACGTTCGGCGAGGCCAGGGACATTCTGGCCCGGCGCGGGGTATGGGACGGGGCTCCGGCCGGAGTCAGGGAGCGCATCGAGCGGGGAATCAAAGGCGCGGCGGAGGAGACGCTCAAGAAGGGCGACCCGCTCTTCGCCCGGGTCAGGGACGTCATCCTGGCCAACAACCTGACCGCGCTGAGGGGCGCCCGCCGCGAGGCCGAGCGACGAGGCTACGAGACGTTCATCCTGTCGTCGTCCGACGAGGGCGAAGCGCGCAAGGCGGCCCGGGACCACGTGGCTTTTCTCTCGACGCTGGCCTGCTCGATGAGCGCGGCGCCCAGACCGCTCTGCCTGCTGTCGGGCGGGGAGCTGACGGTCACAGTCAGGGGGCCCGGGAGGGGAGGGCGCAACACGGAGTACGTCCTGGCCGCCCTGGTCGAGATCCGCAAGTCGGGCGTCGAGGAGGCTTTCTGCGGGGCCTGCCACGCGACGGGAGAGGCGGTCGGGCCGGCGGAGGAGGAGCGGGCCGCCGACTGGCTCATTCTGAGCCTCGGAACCGACGGGATAGACGGCCCGACGGAGGCGGCCGGGGCCTGGGCCGACGCGGCGACCTTGGAGAGGATCCACGACCTCGGCCTGGCCGCGGACAAGGCCCTCGAGGCCAACGATTCGCACACGTTCTTCGAAAAGACGGGCAACCTGATCGTCACCGGGCCGACCGGGACCAACGTCATGGACGTGCGGGTCACTCTGGTCGTCCCGCGCCGCAACAAAAGTGCTTGAATCTGCCGCGGGACATGCTATAATGCGGCCAAGTTTTCTTTGGCCGGCTGGGGAAAACTTCGACCCGCCAAAATTGAATCATTTTCCCTTTTCTGCTGCTAATACAAACAGCCGGCAGCCTTTTTTAGGCTGAGAAGCGGGGGAAAGACGGGAGCGGTTTCCGAACGAGAACGTGGCCAAGGACAAAGCTATACCCATTCAGACCGAGTAGGAGTCGGGTCTATGCGCTGCCCGAAAGACCGCCCGTGCGCAGGGCCGGTACCCCGTCTGCCGACGGCCATCCTGTTCAGGGCCGGCGGGCTCGGCGACCTCCTGGTCGCGCTGCCCTCGATCGGCCTCGTTCGGAAACGGCTCCGCGGATTTTCGCTGACCTTGGCCGGCCGGCGCGAGTATGCCGGGCTTCTCGTTCGGGCCGGGGTGGTCGACACCGGGCTGGATTTCGACGACCGGGGCCTCGCCCCGTTTTTCGCGACCGCCGGCCCTTTCGGGACGGGACATGTTCGGGGCCGAATGGCATGCGGGTCGGGGGACGGCGGAAGCGCTCCCGAGGCGGAACCGCGTTCGGAGTCGATCCTTCCCGGAGGCTTCGCGCTGGCCGTGGGCTGGTTCAACGGGAAGGGAAACCGATCCCCGGATCGTGGGGCGCCGTTGGCTGGGGCGGCCGCGGTACGGAGCTTCTTCGTTTCCTACGATGACGGGTCCGGGCGTCCCCTGAGCCGTTTTTTCTTCGACCGAACCCGGGCCTTAATCGAAGAGGCGTGCGGGTCGGACGGCGGAGACGATCCGGGCCTGTTCGAATCGTGCGCCCGGCTGCCTGTCGAGTCGGGATGGATTGAGAAAGCCATGACCGCGGCCGGAGTTCCCGCCGGCGAGTCCGGGCGGCGGCGGCTCATCATCCATCCGGGGAGCGGGGGGCGCGTCAAGCGCTGGCCGCTGGAAAACTTCATCGAGATGGCGGGCCGGGCGGCCTCGGCCGGGCTCGGCGGCATTTTCGTGACCGGGGAGGCGGAGGAGGATCTCGAAGCCCGGTTGGCGGGGTGCACGCTTCCGACGGGATGGAGCCGGCTGGGCAGGCCCACGGTGGAGGTTCTGGCCGGACTCCTGGCCGCCTCCAGACTTTACCTCGGCAACGATTCCGGGCCGACCCATCTGGCCGCGGCCTGCGGCGCCCGGGTTGTGGCCCTTTTCCGGGAGAGCCTTGAGCCGGCCTGGCGCCCGTTCGGGCGGACGACAGTCATCGCCGCTCCGGACGTCGAGAGCATCGACCCGGAAATCGTTTTCGGAGCGCTGCAGGCGGCGTCCCGGGATCGGGCGCCGTAGCGATCTAACCTCTCGACCCGGCATCGTCTGCGCCCCGGAAACGAGGCCGCGGGCCAGCAAGACCGGTACCAGGTACCGAAAGTGCTGGTGCCGAAAGCGCCCCTCCCGGCCCCGAATTTAGGCAAATAAGAGGTTGCGGGCAATTTGCAGACCCGTTACCCGGCCTGCCCGGGACGATGACGCTCGCGGGCGGCGGCCGATTCATGCCATGTCTTCGGCATCGGCGGAGGGATGGCGCGTTTGTGGACAATAAGACAATGTGATGTATTAAATTTCTTTTTGCGGAAAATATGGAGCCCTTCTTCGCTTGGACCGCAAAATATGGTATTAGATTTTCAGAAGTGACAAATATTGCCAGATATCCGGTGTTGTCTTTGAAAAAACCGCTTGATTTTCTTTGTCCGAGGCTTATAATGGTAATGGCTCTCTTTCGCCGGCTGGAGAGGGCTCCCTCAAATTTTCCAATCATCACCCCCCTTTTGCTGACCTCAGCCGGCACTCTTCTCCCCCCGGGAGGGTTTACGGCCGGGGTCGCTTTGTGATATTTTATCTGAACCGACGAGACCGCCGAGGAACGAATCCGGGATGGCCAAGAACGACTGGCAGGACGTGCTCAGGAACCACTTTGACAACGTCAAGGTCCTGGAGAAATCCAAGGGCGAAACGGTGAACCAGTTCAACCAGTTCTGCGAGTTCATCGTCGAACCCGCCTTCGAGAACCTAGCCGACGAGCTCGCATCCTACGGCGTCAAGGCGCGCCACCGGACGTTCAAGGGCCGCGACACCCGCCTGACCATCAACTTTCCGCGTTCCCGCGACGCGCAGTTCGAATACCGGATTTCGCTGCCCCGAAACTCGATCGAGGTCCGGCCGGCGCTCCTGATCCGGGGGCGGAGGAACCTGAAGGCGGACTACAAAACGACCGAAAAGGGTTTTATGCCGACCCGCAGCTCGGCCGAGATCCTCAAGCTGGACAAAGAGGCCGTCATCCTCGACGTGATCGAGCACTATAGGAATTTCATCTACGAGAGCCTGACCGCGCCGGAGTGATCCCCGGCTGCCGCGCACGACTCTCCGGCGCCGTCGTTTGCCCCGCTTCGCCACCCCGCGGGGGGCCGGCCGCGGCCGTCAGTCCAGTTTGACCCGCTTCCCCGAGTTGATGACGTCGAGGACCGTGAAGAGATAGTCGGCGCTCGGCCGGTCGGTCGTATTCTGTCCCATGTACTTGAAGAGAAGGATGCCGTCGCGGTCCACGATGAAAACGCTGGGGATGTTCTGGTCGGCCTTGCCGCCGCTCCACTCGGTCCGGAACAGGCCGAGCGACTTTGAGAGCCTGCGGTCGGCGTCGACGAGAACGGGGAAAGGGGCCAGCATCTCGCCCTGGGGGAGAGCCAAGTCCTTCGGGAAGATCACGCGCCAGCGCTCCATCCGGCGTTTGGCCGTTTCGTCGAGCTTGGCGGGGTCGGCGGGAAACTTGGCAGCGTGGATCTTCTCGAGCTGCCCGGGCAGGCTGGCGAGCCAGGCCGCCACCAGGTCGCGGTTGTACGGGAAGACGATCAGGATCTCGACGTTGTATTTCTTGCGGAGCCCCCGGGCCTTCTCGAGCTCGGCGAGTTCGACGTAGCGGTAGTTGCAGATCGTGCACCAGTAGTCCTCAGCCGCGTAGCCGCGCGGGAAGATGATCATGACGTTCCTGCCGCGGAGAGACGAGAGCGTCACCGTCCCGCCCTGAAAGGCGGGCAGCGTGAAATCGGGCATGGCCTGCTCGATGATGGCGGGCCGGAAGGGCGTCTCCCCGGGCTGTGACTGGACTTGGGCTGGGGCGGCGGGGCGGGCCGCGGGTTGAGCTTGGTTCGCGGGCCGGACGCCGGCTGGGACGGCCGCCTGGGCCTTGAGCAGAAAAAAGATCGCGATCGCCGCGACGGCGAACACCGCGACCAGGATAAGACCGGATTTCCTCTTGTCGCGCATCGTCTGACCTCCTCCTCAATCGATCCGGGCACCATTAGAACGGAGCCGACCTGCCGAGTCAAGTCCCGTCAGGGTCCGTCAGGCTCGGCTCAGGCCCCCTGCCGACTCCCGGGCCGGGTCGACCAGCAAGACCGGTACCAGGTACCGAGAATGCTGGTCCCGAAAGTGCCCCCCAAAAACGGTTTTAGGGGCCTGAACTCGCGAAAGGGGGGAGAGAAGGAGTGGTATTCGGAGCCGGCGCCCGTCTCGCGCGCCGACTTGCCCTTTCGGCCGCGGTCCTCGGCTGAGCCGCGATTCACTTCGTGACGGGAGGCTTCTTCTTTTCCCCGGCCCGTTTCTCCAGGCTCTGGCGGGCCCGGTCGAGGCTCTCGGCGAGCGCCTTGCGGGCCGCCGTCGCGTCGGGGGCGCCCAGGATGAGGACGCCGGTCTTGCCGTACTTGCCGAAAAGATAGTACTTCCCCTGCATGTCGACGCCCTGGAGGAAATCCTCGGCCCAATTGACCTGGGCCAGGTAGTCGCGGAAGAGCTTGAGGACCTCGTTGTCGAGGTCGGGCTTTTCGACGTTGAAATAGAGGAGCACGTAATCGGCCGGGCCGGGCCCGTATTTCACGCTGTAGGCCTCCGTCTCTCCCTGGCCGATCCCCCAGAACGGCGAGCTCAGGAAGGGCTCGTAGGCGAGGGCCTCCTCGGCCGTCATGTAGTGGCCCGTGCCCGGTACGAAATCGAGCTCCGGGAGCCAGCTCTCGTCGAGCGGTAGCTCGCTCCGGCCGAGAGGCATGTCGCGAAAGAGCGCCAGCGTGAACTCCTCGACCTCCTGCTGAGTGCATCCTGAAGCCATGATGTTGACGTAGTACACGCCCTTGACGAAATTGGCCTGTTTCGAGCCGATCCAGTGGACTGTCCGCAGGCGCGGGGAGACATACTCGTCCCCGGCCCCGCGACTGTTGAAGACCCCCACCGCTCCCTCGGGAGTTTCCATCTCGTAGATCTCGAGCGTGATTTCCTTCGCGCTGTCGGCAGCCGCGCCCCTCGGGACGAGGTAGAAGACCGACAGCCGGCGGAAGCCGTAGTGGATGATGGCCTCGGCGCCCCCGTCGATGTAGCCGTAGAGGCTGCCTTTCGTGAACACGCGGCCCTGGCTCGAGACGACCCAGCCGTCGACGGCCTTGAGGCCGTCAGGATAGCCCTCCGGAAGGATCTGGCCGGCCGCCCGGAGCCCGGTCGCGGCCAGGACCAGAGCCCCGACGAGACAGACCGCCCATATGATGTGTCGCGTCCTCATGATTCGCCCTCCGTCCGCCGAGTGTTTCCGTCAACCCCATTTTATCATAATGCGCCGGGGCCGGATGGGGAGAGGCGGGATGAGGGGTCGGAAGTCGGTCAGAAATGGAATTCCAGGCCGGCGAAGGTCCGGTTCTCGACGTTCGCGGCGCGAACCCCGGCCAGCCTGCCCCAGCGCCGGACGCCTTCGTAACGGGCGAAGACATCGAGCGGGGCGCCCGGCACGCGCCAGGCGGCCTCGACGAGATAACGGAACCGTGTGTCGGAGAGGTGGGCGTTGTTCGTGACCTCGTCCGCGTACCTGTCCAGGCCGTCGAAGGACCCGTAGGCGTGGAACGAGGCCAGGCCGCGCAGCCGGAAGTCCTTCCACTCCAGGCTCGATTCGGCCGAGAGAGTCGTCCCGAAGCCGTAGTAGTAGCCGTAATAGAGGAGGGTCGTCTTCATGCCGGAGATGTCGTGGCCGGCGGAGTAGGCGTTGAGGGCGAAGCCGTTGACCAGGCCGAAGTCGAAATAGGCCTCGGCCACTGTCCGGAGCCTCAGGTCGCGCCGGAAGAGGGTCCAGTCGACGACCGGCCCGGCCACGTTGACCACGGCCACTTTGTCCGTGAACCGGCGCGGCTCGTCGAGCCTGAGGTCGTGGCCCTGCTTGACCGGCACCGGGTCGTAATCGAACTCCCAGAGCGGCCTCTTCTTGAAATACGAGAATCCGGTGCCGAGCCCGAGCGTGAAGCTGTGGCCTTCGAGGTTCTCGTCGATGGACTGGCGGAACATGCCCCAGCCCATGACCCGGGTCCGGAGGTTCGTCTCGTCGGCGCGCCCGCCGCGCACGGCGTAGTCGAGGGCGATTTCCGTCCGGGCCGTGTCCGTGAACGTCTCCCGGATGTCTCCGGGCCTGCCGTAGTCGGAGAGCCCGATGATCTCGGTCCGGAAGCCGAAATAAGCCCCTGTTTCGGAGGGCAGGCCGCTCCTCGCCAATCGCCGGGCCCCGGCGAAGAGGCTGAAGTCATGCCATGCGGGCTGGGTGTACGACTGGGCGGCGGGGTCATGGCGGTCGAACCAGTCGTTGATTTTGAGCAACGGGTTGAGGAAACTCAGGGCGCGGGCCAGGAGATGCGGCTGGTGGCTGAGGAAGTGCCCGGTCTGGTACCACGGCTCGCCGATGGCGTAGCCCCCGATCCCGGTGAAGACGAGGTCGCTGATCGAGATGACCTCCTTGAATTCCGTGACGACCTCCCACCAGGCCGACCCGGCGCAGGACATCAGGAGCGACCGGTGCCAGCTCAGGTTGTTGGTCCGGGCGAACTCGTAATACACCGCCCCGGCCGGAGCGTGGCTCCAGTTGAGGGTGAAGTTGTTGGAGTCGAACCTGACGCCCGCCAGGCCGAAGATCCGGCGGGTCTGGTCCGAAAAGTCGAGCTTGAACTGCCAGTCCTCGATGAACTGACCCCACTGGATCCAGTAGCGGGTCTGGGATATGGCCATGAACGTCCCCAGCTCCAGCCAAGCTCTTCCCGTGCGGCTCCTGGGCTTCCGGGTTTCTTCGCCGTTTCGGGCGCTTTCCCCGTTTCGCTCCTTGGAGCGCTTATCGTCCGGGCCTTCCCGGGATTGGCCGTAGGCCAGGTTCGAAAGCGAAAGGCAAAGGATGATCGCCGCGGCTTTCCAGAATGCGCCGTGTGTGCGCGCCACATCGGCCGCTCCCCGTCCGGTGTTTGTCGAAGCCATCCTCATTCCTTATAGAACTCACCAAAACAGAAAAAATAGCGCATTCCGCAAAATTCGTCAAATCCCGAGCTCATTATAACGGATTCCTGTCCATATATTTGTCGGATTACGGGGCCCGAACTTGAGTTTCCACATTCTTCCTTGAGATAGCCGGGCGGGGCGGAAAAGTTGTCCGGGCTCCCTCAAGAATTTGTCAAGAAGTTATGAGGAGCAAGGCCCCACCCGAACCAGCAAGATTGGTACCGGGTCCAAAACTGCTGGCTTTTCTCCCCGCCGGAAGGGTCGCGGCAATCATTAACGCCCGAATGGTCCCCCGAGCTGGGCGCAAAAACCAGCACTTTGGCCATCAGTTGGCGAAGTAGCCGGCGCGGTGGGTCACCCGGTAGTTCCCGCCCTTCACCCGGACCTTGATCTCCCGGAACGCGCCGTCGGCCCGGTAAGCCCTGGGGCGGTAATAGAGGAGGTAGTAGTTTTCCGAAGCCGCGGCCGCCTTCGCGAACGCCGCGCCGACGTTCTGCGAACTGTCCGTGATGCCCCCGGTCGCCCTGGCGATCTCGGCGAAGGCGCTGAAGATATCCTCGGACTTGTCGACCATGATGACCCCTGTCGGAGGCCGCATCTCCGTGAGGTCCAGGCCCATGGAGCGGGTCTTGGTGATAAACAGGAAGTGAATCGACATCGACGAGTCCGAATAGGCCTTCTTGACCGCGTCCACGCTGAAAAGCGACTCCCTCTTGTAGAGCTCCAGGAGGTCGGCCATATCCATCACGGTGTAGACCTCGTCGGACAGGACCGTGGTCGTCTCGTTCCAGGCCTTCAGGTCGAGCTCGGGCAGCAGCTCTTTCTGGTAGAAGAGGAAGACCGTTTTCTGGCCCTCCTGCCTCTTCAGCTCCCGGGCGAAGGCGATGAGGTCCCGCTCGTCGATATTCCGCAGCGCCTCGAGCTGGTCGAGATGCGACCGGTAGGCCTGCATGTCCAGCGAACCCGCGTCCTGCCGCAGCTCCATCAAAAGGTTCGTGTGCTGCGACCCGGAAAAGATGATGTCGTTCTTCACTTTCGCGACGAGCTGGTCGCGGATGGTTTCCTTCGACCCGCGCGAGAACGCGTCCGGCTTCATCCTGTACGGCCTGACCGGCGTGATGAAGGCCAGCCCGTCCCCGGGGATGATCACCTCGTCGAAGAAGTAGTCGATAGCGGCCTCGACCTCCGGCAGCCACTCCCGCATCTCGAACAGGAAGACGAAGGTTCTCCCGACCCCGGGCCGGATCGTGCTGTCTCCCTCCTCCCTCCGGATGTCCGTTTTCCGGATGAGGTAGACGGCCTCGACCTGCTGGGGCTCGCCGTCTTCGAAGACCTCGAAGTCGTCGATCGTCAGGCGATCGACGAACCTGTCACCCGAGAAGACCCGAACCGGCACTTCGACATTGATGACTCCCGCCCGATGGGTGATTTGCTGGCCGGAAAACGGCGCGGCCAGGACTAAAACGAAGCCGGCTGCCGCCACGATATGCCAGGGTCTGTTGGACATCACATGCCTCCTGGGGGAGCAGGCCCGTCCCGCCTCATCGGCGGGCCCGCCGATTCTAAACCAGCGGCTCCGAAAAAGCCACCCAGCCGCCCACTAAGGCGGGAACAGCCTCCGGTCCCGCCCTCACCTTCCCGCCGGGACAAGCTCCATCGCGAAGCGCTTGACCGAGGGGAAGCCGTCCTCGGGCCGGTCGATGCCGCAGGGCTTTCCCTCCTGAACGAGCTGACCCGGTACGCCATCGCGACCTGTTTGAGATAGATCCCCTCGGGCGAGAAGACGTCGTAAACGCGCCCTTTGGCATCGCCGTCCTGAACGACGTCGACCCAAACGTTCCCGCCCTCGTCGAGCACGATGGTGTTGAAGGCCGGCATCGTTTTCCTCATCCCGGGCTGGCCTCGGAACCTGGGATTCTTGACCGGCGTGAACCCGCGCCTGAACGCCGTGAGAATAAAGACCCTGTGCTGGGCGCCGTCGAGGACGGCCAGCCGCCCGCCCGACATCAGGGCGGCCGGGCTCGACCACAGAAAGCCGCCCGGCGAGGATCGTCGTGCCCGACGCGGCCACGCGGAGTCCACTCCCCTGACCGGCACTTGGCGGCCTCCCGCCCGGTTGACGTATTCCTATAGTTTTGGTATGAATAAAGCCTCGGGACGACGAAGTGCCAAAAGACGATTTTCTCCAGCGGGCCAGAGGCCTGGCCAGCCTGATCGGCAACACGCCGCTACTGGCCGTCGATTGCCTGTTCCGCGGCCGGCCGAGGACGGTCTACGCCAAGGCCGAAAACCTCAACATGACCGGGAGCATCAAGGACCGCATGGCCTTCCACATCCTCATGAAGGGATACGAGAGGGGGTTGCTCCGGCCGGGAGACTGGATCGTCGAAGCCACGAGCGGCAACACGGGGATCTCCTTCGCGGCCATCGGGCGCGCCCTCGGCCACCCGGTCCATGTTTTCATGCCCGACTGGATGAGCGACGAGCGCAAGAGCCTCATCCGCAGCCTCGGGGCGGAGGTCCGCCTCGTAAGCCGCGAAGAGGGCGGGTTCCTCGGGAGCATCCGCCTGGCCGAGGAATGGGCCGGCCGCACCGCCCGCGCCTTCCTCCCCAGCCAGTTCTCCAACAAGGACAACGTCGAGGCCCATTTCCTGGCGACGGGCCCCGAGATCTGGTGGCAGACGAGTTTCCGGCGCCTCGGGATCGACGCCTTCGTGGCGGGGGTCGGCACCGGGGGGACCATCATGGGGGTTGGAAGCTACTTGAAGAGCCGCATCCCCGGGATCAGAGTCCACCCCCTGGAGCCCTCCAATTCTCCGACCCTCTCGACGGGCCGGAAAGTGGGGAAGCACCGCATCCAGGGCATTTCGGACGAGTTCATCCCTCCCATCCTTGACCTGCGGGAAATGTCGGGGGTGGTCGGCGTCGACGACGGCGACGCCATCCTGATGGCCCAAAAACTGGCGGCCGAACTCGGAATCGGCGTGGGCATCTCCTCGGGGGCCAATTTTCTCGGGGCCCTGAAAGTCCTGGATGAGCTCGGACCCGAAGCGACCGTGGCGACCGTTTTTCCCGACGACAACAAGAAATACATGAGCACCGACCTGCTCCGCGACGAACCGGCCGGGCCGGATTTTCTATCCCCCGAAGTGGAGCTCCTGAAGTTCCGGGCCTTCAAGCGCGTCTGCCACACGTGCTGCGACCCGGTCGACTGCGTCGAGGCCCAGGCCTCCGAGCTGTTCCCGGACGAACCGTTGCCGCCGTGTCCGCGGCGGAATCATCGGGTATGAGCCGGCGCTTCGGTTCGTTCGTGACGCCTTCGCCCCGACGACGCGCGGCCGCGCCGGATCCGGAATTTAAGAGCCGGCCATCCCCATCTTCTTGGTGTAGACGATCTCCATGGCCTTGAACTCTTTGCCGTCGGGCCCGGGGTGGTACATCTCGTAGCGGTACTTGCCGCCGCCCAACAGGGTGGTCACGCTCCTGACCTTCAAGCTGCTTCCGGTCCTCGGGTCGGGCAGCATGCCGGTTTCGGTCAAGACCTTTCCCGAGGCGTCGAGGGTGCCCGAGGTCAGAAAAAAGCCCGTGGACATGCTGTCGATCCACAGGCCCACGTACTTCTGCTGGAAGAGGTCGAAGCCCTCGATTTGGATCCCCGTGAACGGCTGCCCCATCATTTGCCCGCTGAAACGGCACTCGGCGAAGCGGCCGCCGAACAGCAGCTCGCCCGTCATCGTGCCCTGGCTCTTCGTCGGCTGGGCGCCCGGCTGTTCGTAGGTCGTGACCTCGACCCCCCAGGTCCCGACATAGTTTTTCAGGAAGTCGTGGGCCTTGGTCGGCGTCGTGTACTTCATCATCCGTTCCATCATTTCCTTTTGGCTCATCTCCTGGGACTCCTGCGCGGCGACGGGCGTCGAGGCGGCGAGGACCGCGGCGAGGCAAACCGCCACCCATGGTGATTTAAGGGACGTCATTTCCCCTCCTTGCTCAGGCCCTATTCCTCACGGCCGGAGCGATTATGGCACAAGCGTAACAGTGGGCGGGATACGTGTCAACCGGGGCCGCGTCCGCGGCTGCGGGGGGCCGGCATCTCGCCGGCGATGAAATCCATGACGGGGTCGCGATTGTTGGCGTCCGGACGGAAACGGTCGTAAACGGACGTTAACGGGGAAATAAGTATTGTGTCCCCAATTAATGCTCTTTGAAGGGCAGGGTGGGGTGGCCGCCGGCCAGGACTTCGCGGAGGAACTCGGAGGTGACGTTCTCGGGGTAGGTCGCGGCGACGACGGTCCCGTCCCTGCCAACGATGACCGTGTGGGGGATCGAGTTCACGCCGAAGGCCCGGGCGGTCTTGCGGCCGGCGTCGAGACCGATGACGGCGTCGATCGGCCTCTTGGCGAGAAAGGCCTTGACGCGCGCCTCGTCCTCGTCGGTCACGGCCAGAAAGACGACGTCCCGGCCGCGGAATTCCTCGGCCAGCTCGTTCATGTGGGGGATCGCCGCCACGCAGGGGCCGCACCAGGTCGCCCAGAAATCGAGCACGACGACCCGGCCTTTGAGCGCGGCCCAACGACCCTCGAAACCGTCCGGCGCCTGCAGCCAGCCGGCGACCTGGAGTTCGGGAGGCGGGGTGCCGAGAGGAGGCGCGTCCTTGATGCAGCCCGGCACGTGGCAGGCCGAGGCCACGCCCAGACCGGCCAGGATCAGGCACTTGACGAACGTCCGCCGCGGCAGCGTCCGGGTCCCGATTCTTGGCATCGCCGACTCCTTCGCGTTTCCGGTCATTTCATCATCCCGAGCAGGAAGCGGACCTCGAAGAACGCGCCCAGGGCGATGAAAATCCCGGACGCGAGCCATATCAGGCCCACGAACTTGAAGCCCTTCCCGACGGCCTCCTTCCGCGAGGCGAAGCCGAAAGCCCGCGGCCTGACGGCCCAGGCCCAGAGGCAGAGAGTGGCCGTGATCACCAGGAAGTAGCCCCCGAACTCGCTGAGCAGGACCGGCAGGAGCCGCGTTCCGGCCGCGGTTTGAGCGAGGACGACGCCCTGAAAGAAACGCCCATAGGGATAAAGAAGCATCGGAAAGAGGACCAGGGCGCGGAGGAACATCGTCGCGGTGGCCACCACGAAGTTGTTGAGGAAAATGAGGCCCCCGAGGCCCCAGGCATCCTTTTTATTGAGGAGGCGCCAGAGAGCCGGGGTGTGCCAGGCCTTATAGGACTGGAGGAGGTCGCCGTACCCCGGGACTTGGTATTCGAGGGTCCGATTGACCTGGACGAGAGGCGAGTTCCGAATTGACTGGAAGTCGGCGAGCTTGAACTTTCCGGCCGCCAGCCCCGCCCCGAAGCTCAGGACGAAGACCGCGGCCATGACCAGGAACACCCATTTCGCCTTGCCCAGCAAACCCTTCATGCCCGGTATTCTACCCGATGCGCGCGGGCCCGGTCAAAGCGGCGAGCGCGCCCCAGCCGGGACGATGCGGGCGGCCGTCGATTTTAAGTTTCCTCAGAGGCCATTGCCAAGCGAATTCATAAAGAAAGACTCCAATCGCCATTCGTGGGCACCGCTAGCGGAGCCGTTGGTCGAAGTACCGAAAAAAGCTCTGATCCTTAGGCGTTCTCAAAAAGTGCGCGTCGGGCCTTCTTGTTAGCGGAAAACCACCTTCGAGCGGATGATCCGCTGGAGGCCATCGCCGCGGTATCTATGGAATAGAGCCAACCGGCCTTGAAGAAGAGCGGCTGAAGTTTTCCGGGGTCGGCCGCAATAAAGGCCTTCTTTTAGTAAATCCCGTCCGGGCCGAAAATGTCATATGTCTGTTCTTCTGCTTCCCGTTCGAATGTCGGCACCCGCAGCCGGCCGTCCGCGTCCACGAGCGAAGATCCCAAGGGCCGGAACGGCAGCTCCCGGGCTTCATGACCTCGACCTTGACGACGTGGTACTCGCCGTTCTTCTGGCCGGGGATGAGCCTGAGGGCCTTGGCCAGAATTCGCATGTGGTCGGCGAAAATGCGACCGTTGGCCTGGAGATTCGACCGCAGGGAGCCGGGGAGTTCGCGATACACTTGCGTGCTCATGAGCTCCATCCCCACGACGTCGTGGTCCGGATCGAACGAGTAGTCCCAACCTCTCGAACCGCCAGGCGTATCCAGGACCTTTCCCAGCGCCTCCCAGATTTTCGAGAGGTCGGACGTGAAGTATTCGTTGACGGCCAGTCCCCGCGTTAAGGAGTAGGAGAGCAGGGCGATCTCGTCGCCGGGCTGCGGATTGGGCCGGGGCTCGGAGGGTCCGGGATCGAGGGGCGGGCGGGATCGGCCGGGAGATGGCCGTTTGGAGAAAGACGACACAGAACAAACCCGAGAGCAGAGCGGCCCTTCTCATCCCATGCCTCCCCGACGGCGGCGACTGCGCGCCTGAGCGAATTAGAACACCGGGGCCGGGGCCTGTCAAAAGGAGAGGGATTGAGGCCCGGGCCGTTCGGGTTCATAATAAATCCGCGGATCGAGTTGCTGTCCTGTTTCCCCCCGCGGAAGGGTGACGGAGGCAACATGATGGGCAAAGCCGGGGAAATCGTTTGGGCGGGGTCTGCCGCTCGCGTGGCTCGGCGTCCGGTTCCCGGGTGGCTCGCTGATTCGCGTCGAGTACCCGAATCGCGGGGATTTCTACAGGGACCGCGTCCTGAAGCTCAAGATCGACATGCGCTACGACAAGTACCAGTTCTTCACCGTCGAGACCGAAGGGAGCGTCAAGCGGCGGTGAGACGGCGGCTGGTCGAGCTGGACAGGCGTCCCGAGGAGAAGGAGCACAGGCTGCGCGATTTCCTCGGGGCCGTGCGGGCGCGGCGGACCGTTCTCCCGAAAGTCTTCTCGACGAATACGCGGCGCGCGAAGAGGAGGTCTATCGGAGACTCATCGGGACGGGGGGCGAGGCCGGGAACCGGGCGCTCTGTGCCTGGGGCAGGATGCTGTGGGACGAGGGCCGGAGCGAGGAGGCCATGGACAAGTGGAAGCGGATCGACCGCGGGTACCCGATGCCCCCCGCGGCCTTGAGCGTCATCTCCCACACCGCCGAGCTCGACGGGCCGTACGCGTCGAGGCAGATCGACGACCTCCTGCGGCGGGAGAGCTTGAATAATAATCAGCTGCTTCTGGACCGCCACCTCAAGTTTCAAACTTGGAAGAAGCGCGGGGGCGAGTGAGAGCCCGCGGAAGGGAGGCTCGGAACGAGGCGCGCGGAACGACGCGTGCGCAAGCCGCCCGGAGCGGTATCCTGCAATTCGCTTTTTACGTCCATTTTGCAGGGCAAAGGCGTTGCCCCGTTTCGCAGAATCGGGCCTGGCTTGACAGGCTGGCCACCCGGAGACTACCATTCGCGGCGACCGGATGATCGAGGAGGACCGGATGAAATTCACGTTTTCTCACAATAACTTCAACGTCCTGGACTTAGAGAAGAGCCTGGCCTTCTACAAGGCGGCGCTCGGCCTCGGAGAGGTGCGGCGCAAGGAGGCCGAGAAGGGGAAGTTCGTCCTGGTTTTCCTCGGTGACGGCCGGACGCCCCATCGCCTGGAGCTGACTTGGCTTCGGGAGCGTAAGGAGCCCTACAACCTCGGCGACAACGAGATCCACCTGGCCTTCACGGTCGACGACTATGACGCCGCTCACGCCAGGCACAAAGAAATGGGAGTCATCTGCTACGAGAATCCGTCCATGGGCATCTACTTCATCGAGGACCCAGACGGATACTGGCTCGAAATCCTGCCCGAGAAGCGCTGACGGCCGGCCGAATGCGAGCTTAAAGGGGTAAACGAACGTTTACGCGAAATTAGTATTGTGTCCCCATTTTCTTCCCATATTCCTTATTGCGGCGGCGGTTCGAGGCCGAGCTGACGGTCGAACCACCGAAGCGAACGCAGGACGCAGATGACGACCCAGAGGTACCAGAGGCCGGAGACGGGGCCCGGGTCGAAGAGGCCGGCGTCTTTGGGCGGTACGGGAAACGTATAGAAGTTGAAACCGAGGATCACCACCCCTCCCACCAGGATGCCTGCGGCGCCCACGAGCTTGCCGAAACGCGGATGGGCCAGCATGGCCACTCCGAAGAGCAGCGTGCCGAGGCCGATGAAAACGTCGAAGGTGACGTCCAGCCCCAGGACGACGTCCCAGATCCTCGAGACGATCAGCTTGGCCGCCTGGTCCGCGCCGGGCGAAGCAAGGTAGTCTTCGGAAGAATACCGGACCGCCAGCTGCACGACGATCATCGCCGTGACCATGGCGCCGGCGACGATGTTCGAAACGGCGGCCGCCTGGGCGACGACGGTGTCTTTGCGAAGCTTGAGAATCTTGTACAGACCCAGGCTGGCGAAGGCCAGGGCCGGTCCGAACGACGAGGCCAGGATGAGCTGGGGAATGCGCGGCATCGGGACGAAGATCGACAGCGGATAGGAGATGCACGCCCATAGGCCGCCCGCGACGGCCGCTCGGATCCATCTTCGGGCAAGCCCCGAATCTGTTGCTTCCATAGAGTCCCTCCTTATTTATGGATTGACGGCGAAGCCAACGCCGAAGGCGGCGAGGCGGGCAGCCTCGGGCCGGACCTGTATCGGGCGGCGATCGGAAGCCGCCATGTCCGGCCGTGCAAAGATCTCCTCAGAGAGGATAACGAAGTCGGAGGGGACAAAGTTCAAGAAAATAGTATTGTGTCCCCGATTTATTCGAAGCGGAGGGCGTCGGCGGGGTTGGTGCGGGCGGCTTTTACGGCCTGGAAGCTCGTCGTGAGCTGCTGGATGGCCAGCGCCGCTCCGCCGGCGGCGAGGAAGATCCAGGCGCTGATCGGTGTCCGAAAGGCGAAGTTCTGTAGCCAGCGCGACATGGCGTAGTAGGCGATGGGCACGCCGACGGCGACGGCCAGCAGCACGAGCTTGGCGAAGTCGGCCGACAACATGGAGGCGATGCGGGCCGGACTCGAGCCCATGATCTTGCGGATCCCGATCTCCTTGGTGCGCATCCCGGTCGTGTAGGCCGAGAGGCCGAACAGCCCGATGCAGGCGATGACCACGGCCAGGAGCGAGAACACCGTGAAAATCCGCCCCGAGGTCCTCTCGTTCCCGTACATGGCGTCGAGCTTGTCCTCCATGAAGTCGTAGCGGAACGGCTCGGCCGTGCCGAAGGACTTCCAGACGTTCTCGACGGCGGCCACGGTCGCCGCCGCGTTCCCCGGCTTGAGCTGGACGTTCAGGCTCTGGAACACCCGGTCGGGGCCTTCGTAGCAGAAAAAGATGAAAGAGTTGATCGGCGAGTGAAGGGAATTGTAGTTGTGGTCCTTGACGACGCCGACGATCGTGTACTCGCCGGTCGCCTCGTCCTGCCCGCCGAGCCGGCGGATCTTCATGCCGACCGGGTCGGTCCAGCCGAACTGGCGAACGGCCGCCTCGTTGAAAAGGACGCTCCGGGAGTCGTTGAACTCCCGCGAGAAACCGCGCCCCCGGGTAACCTTGAGCCCCAGCGTGTCGATGAAGTTCTCGTCGATCACCATGCCGCGGGTCGTCCTGACCTCGGGGCTGCCCGCGGTCTGGAACATGACGCCGAAATAGGCGCCGCCCGAGACCATGGTGTTCGACCCGGCCGCGGCCTCGACCCCGGGCAAGCGGCGGACCTCGTCCCGAAAAGCCTCGCCTCTCGCCCGGAGCGAGAAGGCCCGGTCGACCACGACCACGCGGGCCGGGGCGAAGCCGAGGTCCTTGGTTCGCATGAACTCGAGCTGGCGGTAGACGATAAAGGTCATGGCCATGCAGACGATGGAGATCATGAACTGGAAGACGACCAAGCCGTTCCGGACGCGAACCCCCGAGCGGGAGGTCGTGAACCGTCCCTTGAGAATGGTCACGGGCCGGAACGACGAGAGGACGAAGGCCGGGTAGAGGCCGGCCAGCAGGCCGACACCGACCGCGACCGCGAGCAGCAGGGCCGGCTGGAACGGGTGGGCCAGGTAGTTGATGACGAGGTGCTTGCGGGCCAGGTCGTTGAAGACCGGGAGCAGGAGCGCGGCCAGCGCGGCCGCCGCGACGACGCTGAGGAAGCTCACGAGGAGCGACTCGAAGAGGAATTGGCGGACGAGCGCCCCGCGGGTCGTCCCGGCGATCTTGCGGATCCCGACCTCGCGGGCCCGGGCCGTCGAGCGAGCGGTCGAGAGGTTCATGAAGTTGATGCCGGCGATGACGATCAGGAAGGCGGCGATGCCGATCAGGATGTAGACGTAGCCGGCGTTGCCGTTGGGCTTGATCTCGCTCTCGAGGTTTGAGTGGAGGTGGATGCTGCGGACCGGCTGGAGGAAGTAGCGGTAGCCGTTTCCGGCCGCGACATAGTCCTTAAAGGACCGGCCGGTTTGCTCCTGGATCTGGCCCGCGGCGTACGTTTCGACGAGTGCGGGCAGGCGCGCCTCGACGGAACGGGGCGGCGTCCCGGGTTTGAGGAGGACGTAGGTGTAGACGGCGAAGGAGATGTAGTTCGGCCGGTCATCCTGCCGGAGCAAAGCCACGGGGGCCAGGAGGTCGAAGTCGAGGTGGGAGTTGCCCGGCAGGTTTTCGCAGACGGCGGAGACGAGGAACGGCCCCTGGGGCGTCGTGATCCGTTGGCCGATGGGGTTCGCTGAACCGAAATACCGCTTTGCCGTGTCGCGGGTCAGGACCAGCGAGTTCGGGGTCGAGAAGACCGAATCGGGGCTGCCCTGGACGAGGGGGATCGAGAACATCCGGAAGAAGCGGGGCTCGACGAAAAGGACCCGGCTTTCCTCGAACGTCTTGTCTCCGAACTTGAGGACGACGTTGCCTCCCATCTTGAAGACCCGGGTCATTTCCTCGACCTCGGGGATGTCGGAGGCGATGGCCGGCCCGATCGAAGGGGGAATGATCGCGTAGAAGATCCGGTTCTCGGGGTAGATCCGCTCCAGGGCGACCCGGTAGAGGCGGTCGCCGTCCTTCTCGAACTTGTCGTAGGAGAACTCGTCGCGGACGTTGACCATGATCAGAAAGAAGCAGACGATGCCGGTCGAGAGGCCGACGATGTTGATCAGAGTGAAAAGCCGGGTCTTCCACATGTTCCGGAGGGCGACTTTGAAGAGGTTTCGGATCATGGTCAATGGCCTCCTGCGCCTTCCCTATTATATACGAAGGGAGCCTGACGGCTGTATATGGGGGGCGCTGCGATGACCATGGCCCAGAATTGGGCAAAGAAATGGGGAATTAAGAAATGGGGACACAATACTATTTTCAAGGAATGGGCAAGAAGTGGGGACACAATACTTATTTCAATTAAAGACGGAACCTCGGCAAGAATGGGCAAAGAAATGGGGACAAAGAAATGAGGACATAATACTCATATGAACGAAGGAAGGGTCCCGCGGACCCATTCCCCCCAGATAGGGAGGCACGGCATGTCCTCAGAGGCAGAAATAAGTATTGTGTCCCCAATTTTCTTAGAGGGCGAAGGCACTCGGTGGGAACAAGGAGCGCTCGTCGGCGAGGTCAGGGCCGCCCGCTATGAACAACAAAATTATCTTGACTCCACAGGCGGGCCGCGCTACGATGGCCGCCACCCCCGAAATGGGACCAGGAGGAACTCGGAACATGGACCTCAAGGAAGCCATCTACACCCGGCGCTCCATTCGGGCCTACGAGCCGAAGCCCGTCGACCGGGGCCTCATTAAGGAAGTGATCGACGCCGCCATCCAGGCGCCCTGCGGCATGAACACGCAGCCCTGGGCGTTCGCAGTCATCCAGGATACGAGCATCCTTGCCGACCTTTCGGCCCGGACCAAGGCATATCTGCTGGACATGGCGGCTTCGATACCCACGCTGGAAAGATATCGGGAACATCTGGAAGACCCCGCCTACGATCTCTTCTACGGAGCGCCCGCGCTCATCATCATTCTCGCCAAGCCGGAGGGCGGGCCCAGCGCCGTGATCGATTGCACCCTGGCCGCCGAGAACATGATGCTGGCCGCGCGCGGGCTCGGGCTCGGGACCTGCTGGATGGGTTTCGTGGGCATGTACCTCGGGACGCCGGAGGGGGCCGCCCGATTCGGCATCCCTGCGGATCACAAAGTTGTGGCTCCGGTCGCGGTCGGCCACCCGGCCGCGCCTTTCGGGCCCATGGACAGGAACCCCGCCGAGATCATTTTCTGGAAATAGCCGCCTCTCGGCCGAGCCGGAGGAGCTTCAAGCCTACGGCGACGAACCAGACCGTAAAGAAGGCCCACCACCAGAAGTAGTTGAGGCCGACGAGGGGCCAGAGCGACATGGCGGCGATGCAGGCCGGAAAGGTCGCGATCCCGAGATAGGCGACCCACCTTGGGAAGACCCCCTTCAGCATGACGAGTGAGAGGATCAGGATGCCGGCCGCGAACAAGCTTTCATAGACCGGATTGAAGGCGTTGTTCTGGGCAAGGAGGGGTGAGGGATTAGGGACACGAGGAATTGGGGACACAATACTATTTTCCACTCGGAAGTAGGCTAGTCTCCTGCCCCCATATTCCAACACGGAGACAGGGTTTTTTCCTCAGCGAAGAGGGGATTAGTAATGTGTCCCCATTTAGCGCGGAGATTCTATCTTTGGAAGCCCGATGGCCTGGTCGGAAACAGAGGTTGACGCGGAAATAGTATTGTGTCCCCATTTTCTGCCCATTTTCTGGCAACCTTTTTACGGAATTTCCGTATATATGGGTGCGGGTATCAGACATGAAAACGTTGACGCTCGACGAATCGATCTTCCTGGCGGCCATCCTCATCCTCGAGGACGGGGCCTACGGAGTGGCCATCCGGCGGCAGGTCCTCGAGACGGCCGGCAAATCGGTCTCCTACGGCACGCTCTACAGCCACCTCGACCAGCTCTTCCGCAAGGGGTACGTGACCAAGTCCTTCGGGAAACCTTCGGCGGAGCGCGGAGGACGGAGCAAGATCTATTATAAAGTCACGGGCTCCGGGCTCGAGGCCCTGAAATCCACCCTGGCCGTCCAGCGGTCGCTCCAGAAATCTCTCGGGGAAGCCATGCCCGATCTCGTCCGGGAACAGGGGTAAGGGTTGGCAATATGAGCAGGATTTTTTCAGCCTTCCCAAAACGACGCAAAGTTGGTCGCGAACGGGTCCAGGACACGTCCGTTGATCCGGGCAACGCTCTGGGGAATCGCCGCGGCGAGCCCCCAAGTCTCTCCGGCAATTACGTCCAGAACGACTTAGACGCTTCGACGCACTCTCCGGCCGATGCCGTCTCCGAAGTTCGACGAGGTTCAGGTCCCGGTGCCTCTGATCCACTCCCGCGGCCGCCCCGCCTCGCCGCCAGTCTCGTCTCGCTCGTGTCCCGAACCCTCGAGAACCCCTCCCTCCTCGGCGACCTCGAGGAGGAATTCCAGGCCGTCGCCCGATGGCGCGGCCCTCGGCGGGCCCGCCTCTGGTACCTGGGGCACTTCGCGGCCTCACTTCCATCCTTGGTCCGAACCCTCATCGTATGGAGAGTCGTCATGATCAGGAATTACCTCAAGGTGGCCCTGCGCAACATCGTCCGGCACAAGGGCTACGCCTTCCTCAACATCGCGGGCCTCGCCCTCGGCCTGGCCGGGGCCATCCTCATCTCGCTCTGGGTCCTCGATGAACTCAGCTTCAACAGGTTCCACGAGAACGCCGATTCCCTCTTCCGGGTCGAGTTCGACCAGGACTACTCGGGCAAGCTCTTTCACGTGGGCGTCACGCCGCTCCCGCTGGCCCCGGCCCTCAGGGAATCGATTCCCGAGATCACGGACGCCACCCGGTATCTCTGGGTCGGCGAGTTCCTGGTCCGGATCGGCGACAACGCGTTCTACGAGGACAACGCCCGGATCGTCGATCCCTCGTTTCTGCAGATGTTCACCTTCCCGGCAGTCGAGGGCGACCCGGCAGCCGCCCTCTCGGCCCCCGATTCCCTCGTCCTCACGGAGAGCGCCGCCCGCCGGTACTTCGGCGCCGGCGTGCCGGCCCTCGGGCGCACCGTCAACGTCAACAATCGCCGCGACCTCGTCGTCCGCGGGGTCATCCGCGACTCCCCGGCCAACTCCGACCTCCGGTTCGGCGTCCTCATTCCCTACGCCTATGTGTCCTCGCGGGGCGCGTTCACCGAGAGCTGGACCAGCAATTCGATCAGCACCTATGTCCTGCTCCGCCCGGGCGCCGACCCCTCGGCGGTCGCCGTGAAGATCCAGGACCTTGTCGCGACCCACAGGCCGGTCGACGACGTGAAGTTCTCCCTCCAGCCGCTGGACGACCTCCACCTCCGCAGCCACTTCGGGTTCGAGGCGCCGGGCGGAGCGGCCCGCTACGTCTCGATCTTCGCCGTCGCCGCGGCCGTCGTCCTCCTCATCGCCTGCATCAACTTCATGAACCTGGCCACGGCCCGCTCCTCGCGCCGGGCCCTCGAGGTCGGGCTGCGCAAGGTCGTCGGCGCCCGCCGCAGCCAAGTCGTCGGGCAGTTCTTCGGCGAGTCGGTGCTCTTCGCGGCCCTGGCCCTGGTCCTGGCCTCGGGGCTGGTCGCGGCGCTCCTTCCCGCCTTCAACACCCTCACAGGGAAGTCGATCGGGTTCGCCCGGATGCTCGGCCGGCCCGTCCTTCCCGGTCTGGCGGCGCTGACGCTGCTGACCGGAATCCTGGCCGGGATCTACCCGGCCCTCGTCCTGTCTTCGTTCCGGCCTGGGCGCGTTCTCAAGGGCCTGGTCCGGGCGGGTCTCCGGAGCGCCGCCTTCCGCAAGACCCTGGTCGTCCTCCAGTTCGCGGCCTCCGCGGGGCTCATCATCGGGACCGCGATCGTCTTCCGGCAAGTCGATTTCATGCGCGGCAAGGCTCCGGGCTTTGACCGCGAACACGTCGTGGCTCTCCATCTCCGCAGCGACATCGTCAAGTCCTACATGCCGCTCAAGGAGTCGCTCCTCCGCAACCCGGGAATCCTGGGCGTCTCGCTTTCGACCGAGAAGCCCTCCATGATCGGAAGCAACTCGGACAGCGCGGACTGGGAGGGCAAGGACCCGAACTGGAGCCTGTCGGTCAACTTTCTCTACGTCGAGCGGGATTTCCCGGAGGCGACCGGCGTGCCCCTGGTCGCGGGCCGGGACTTCACCGCCCCCGAGCCGTCCACCGAGAAGCCGGAGTTCCTGATCAACGAAACCCTGGCCCAGCTCATCGGACCCGGCCCCGTGGTCGGGACGCGCTTCTCCTACGGCGGGCCGCAGGGGACGGTGATCGGCGTCCTCAAGGATTTCCACTTCGACTCGCTCCAGGCGAAAATCGAGCCGCTGGTCCTTTTCCGCGGCTCCGAGGAGTATTTCCACTACATCCTGGTCCGCCTGGACAGCGTCGACATCCTCGCGCAGATGAAGGTCCTCGAAGCGGCCTGGCGGGAGGTCGTCCCGAACTACCCCTTCCAATACGAGTTCCTCGACGAGGACTTCAACGACATGTACCGGGCCGAGCAGAGGATGGGCGGGGTGCTGAGGGCCTTCGCCGGGTTCGCGGTCCTGATCGCCTGCCTGGGGCTCTTCGGGCTGGCCGCCTATGCCGCGGAACGGCGCACCAAGGAGATAGGAATCCGCAGGATCCTGGGCGCCTCGATTCCCGAGATTGTCTCACTCCTCTGCCGCGAGTTCCTCGGCCTGATCGCGATCGCCAACCTCATCGCCGCCCCGGCCGCCTACCTCCTGATGCGGAACTGGCTCGGGCGCTACGCCTACCGGACCGGACTCGGGGCCGCGCTCTTCGCCGGCGTCCTCGCCTTGTCCCTGGCGGCGGGCCTCATGACGGTTGTCTTCCAGGCGCTGCGGGCGGCTTCGGCCAATCCGGCGAAGAGTCTGCGGTACGAATGAGCCGCGGCGGGGAGGAGGCTGAAATAAAAGCACTTGACTAGGGGATATGCGGCATTTGTGCTATAATACGGGAGTTGAATACGGGGGGTATGCCCTCGTTCCCAACATGCGAATGAGTAAAGGAAGGGGCCCGAGGCCCTGATCGGTCACAAACTCCTCTCCTTTATGACGTTCAAAAATCTTTTCGCAAGGGGAGGCTCCGAGGAGCCTTTCCATCGTCAAAGGAGACGAGAATGAATATCTATGTAGGCAATCTGTCCAGGAGCGTCAGCGACTCCGACCTGAGGGACACCTTTCAGGCTTTCGGCGAAGTGACGTCCGCCTCCGTCATCAAGGACAAGTTCAGCGGTGAATCGCGAGGCTTCGGTTTCGTCGAGATGCCGAAAAAAGAAGAGGCCGAGAAGGCCATCTCCATGCTGAACGGGAAAGAGCTGCAGGGTCGCCAGGCCACGGTCAACGAGGCCAAGCCCCGGGCGGACAAGCCGAGGACCGGCGGCGGTTTCGGCGGCGGCCGGCGGTTCTGATACCGCGCAGCCGCACAAGCTGACTTAGGGCCCCGATCCGTTTCGTGGCCATGGGCATCGCCCACCAAGGGGGGCGGTTCAATGAACCGTCCCCCTTTTTTTTCGCTCGAGAATTCAACACGCCAGGATCTTGAATCACCCGCCGGGCGGGCCCGATTGGAGCTTACTCGTAGCGGATCGAGTCGACCGGCCTGGCCGAGGCGGCCCTCAGCGAAAGGGAGCCGACCGTCACCAGCGCCACGACGAGGGCGCATGCGCCGGAGGCGACGAACGGCCACAGGCTGAGTTCGGCCCGATAGGCGAATCCCCGCAGCCAGCGGGCCATCACGAACCAGGCCACGGGCCAGGCGACGAGGTTCGCCGCCAAGACCCACCCGGCAAACTCCCGCGACATCATGACCGCGATCCCGGGGACGGAAGCCCCGAGAATCCTGCGGATGCCGATCTCCTTGGTCCGCTGCTCTGCGGTGTGGGCGGCCAGTCCGAACAGGCCCAGCCCGGCCACGAAGATGGCCAGCCCCGCGAAGACCGAGAAGACCTCCTGCATCTTCCTGTCCGAGACATGCAGCTCGCCGAAGCTCTCGTCGAGAAAGGCGATGTCCAGCGGGTAGGAGGGGACCATTTCCGCCCAGGTCTTCCGGATGGCGGCGAGCCCCTCCGCGGCATGCGCCGCCCGGAGACGGATCGAGAGAAAGTTGTGCCCCTCGACCGGCCTCACGGCGAAGACGATAGGATAGGGCGGCCGATGCAGGGAATAGATATTGACGTCTTTGACGACTCCGACGATCTGTCCGCCGTATTCGTCCTCGAGGGAGAGACGCTTGCCGACCGCCTCTTGGGGAGACGCGCAGCCGCCCTCGCGCGCAGCCAGCTCGCTCACCACGAATTCGTTCGTTCCGCCCGGCTCGAGCAGGCGCTCGTCGAGCCCCCGCCCGGCCAGCAACTGGAGTCCGTAGGTGGCGAGGAATTCCTTGTCGACCGTAAAAAGCACCTGGCTGATCAGGTCTTCGTTTCCTTCGAACCGGAAGTTGTAGTGGGAGCTTCCGGCCGTCGGTACGTAGGACGAGGTCGCGGCGTTCTCTATCGCCGGGTTTCGGAGCAATTCGTCGCGGAAGGCCGGGTAGTCACGCCGCAGGTCCGGATTGAGGGGGACATAGACGAGATGCTCCTTGTCGAACCCGATATTCCGGGACTGGATGTACCTGACCTGCCGGTGGATGACCAGTGTCGAGCAGATGATGGCGATGGACAGGGCGAACTGGAAGACGACCAGGGCCCGGCGCAGAGAGCTTCCCCCGCCCTGCCGAACCGGTCCCGACCGGAGCGCCTGGACGGGGCTGAAGGCCGACAGCACGAAGGCCGGATAAACCCCGGCGAGGATTCCCACGCCGATGGCGATGGCCGCCGTCCCGGAGACGAACCAGGGGTCGAGAAGCGACTGAAGGGTCAGGCCCTTTCCGGTGATCCGGTCGAAGAGCGGCAGGGCCTGGACGACCACGAGGACCGCCGCCCCCGTCGCGAGCGCGCTGAAACCGAAGGATTCGCCCAGGAACTGGCGGACGAGCCGGTTCTTCGGGGCCCCCACGGCCTTCCGGATCCCGACCTCCCTGGCGCGCTTGGCGGCCCGGGCCGTGGCCAGGTTCATGAAATTGATGCAGGCGATGACCAGCACGGCCAGGGCGATCGCCGTGAAGAAATAGACATAGGCGATGTTGCCCCCCGGCTCGATTTCGGACCTGAGCCCGGAGCGGAGGTGGATGTCGAGCAGCGGCTGGAGGCTGATCGTGTACCACGGGTCGGCCTGCCAGTTGCGGTGGAGGAAGTCCAGGAGCAGCGGCGCCAGGGCGTCGGCCGATGCCCGGCTCCGAAGCATGACATAGGTGTAGTTTCGGTAGAAGCCGGCGAACTTCTCGGTGTCCTCCTTTAGGCTCTTGTACGAGGCGAGAAAGTCGAAGTGGACGTGCGACTGGCGGGGGATGTTCCCGGCTACGCCCGTGACCCGGAAGAGCATGAGCTTGCCGTCGTTGTAGGGGTCTGCCTCGATCACCTTGCCCATCGGGTCGTCGGCGCCGAAATAGCGGGCGGCCGTGTCCTCGGTCAGGATGACCGAATTCGGGTCGTTGAGGGCCGTGGCCGGGTCGCCCCGGACCAGCGGGAAATCGAAGATCTCCAGGAAGGCCGGCTCGGCGAACAGGAACCTCGACTCGTAGAATTTCCTGTCTCCGTAGCCAACGTACCTCCTGGCGCTCTGTTCCATCTTGCGGAGGCGGGCCATCTCGACGACCTCGGGAAAATCCCGCTTCAGGGCGGGCCCGACGCCGAAGGACCCGTTGGCGTTGGTCGGCCGGCCGTCGTCGGAGGTCGAGAACACGACCCGGAAGATAGTGTCGGCCCTGGAGTGGAAGCGGTCGTAGCCGGCCTCGTCCCGGACCCAAAGCAGGATGAGGACCGCGCAGGCCATGCCGACGGCCAACCCGGAGATATTGATCAGCGAATACGCCTTGTGCTTGCGCAGGTTGCGGAAGGCGACTTTGAGGTAGTTTCTGATCATGACGTTCCTGAAAAGAGCCAAAAACGTGCCAATCGAGGTTGGCCAAACGTCGGGCACAAGGAAGCGGGCAGCGGTGTCCGATTACGAGCCAGGCCGCGTCCGAATGCGGACAGTCGCAAGGGCCGGAACGCTATTCAAGAAGCGTTGTTTCCGCATAGTTTCTGCCGTGTTCTCGGCTCTTGACAAATGACGCCGAAAAAGACGTAATTGTAAAGTGAGCCGGATCTCAGACCTGGGGGTTCCGGCGATAATGAAGAGGGGAGGAGATCAGCAATCTCCATCTGTCTCCGGACACGAAAATAAGGAGAGCGAAGCTCTGGTAGGACCATGGGGGAAAGAGCGCCGTTAAGAAACAGGGGCTGGGTCCGAGGGCAAGCTCTCGGGCTGGCCGTTCTGCTCCTGTGGGCCTGGCCGGCCGTCGCCCGGCAGATCGTCGAGAACCCGAAAACACCGCCCTCGCCGAACGCCGGCCGCATCCTCGCGCTCAAGGAAGTCTCCCGAATCACGGACGTGCCGGGGAAGTTCCTTTTTGCCCAGCCGCTCGAGGTGTTCGCCGGCCGTGACGGCTCCGTCTACGTGCAGGAATACACCCAGCTCCTCAAGTTCGACTCCGAAGGCAAGTTCGTCAGGAATCTGCTGAAGAGGGGACAAGGACCGGGCGAGGTCGCGGACAATCTGACCGATGTCGTCGTCCGCAAGGATGACATCCTTCTTTACTCCTCGAACAGCCTCAAGCTTGTCCGGGTCGACCGGGACGGCAAGCTCCTGGAAGACCGGAGCTTCGCCGAAACCCCGTTTTCGAAGCTCCTGGGGCTGTACGCGGGGAAATACCTTTTCCTCAAGCGGGAGAGGGCGGCTTTCCCGAAGGTCTCGGGATTTTTCGAGGCCAATCTCCAGCCGGTGATCGTTCCGGAAAAGGGCAGGATGATCGAGACGCCCTATCCGATGGCCGTGACGGAGGCCGTGCATTTTGGATCGAAAGGTGTAAGCATTTCCTCCATCTCCCGGGTCATGCCGGTTTCGGCCGGTGACCGCGAGGTTTTCCTCTTCCATTCGCCGGGCTACCTCATCGAGCGTGTGGACCTCGAAACGGGGAAGGTCCTCGGCCGCTTCCGGAGAGAGTATGAGCGGGTCCGATACGATGCCGAGGCGCCCAAGGGATATCCGGCGGAGCTTATTCCCAAGTATCACAATGATCTTTGCCGGCTCCTCTGGAGGGGCGACAAGCTCTGGGCCGTGACCTCGACCTTCGACGCCGCGAAAGGAATTCTCGTGGACGTTTTCAACCGCGAGGGCAAGTACCTCGACGATTTCTACCTGCCGCTGCTCAAGATCAGGAGGAACAACCCCCAGTACTATGCCCCCATGGCCGTTTACGGGGACTTTCTCTATCTGCTGGAGGCCGACGAGGACGACTTCATCTCCCTCGTCAAGTATGAAATCAAGGGAGAATAGACGGAGCCGATGAAACGGCCATTGGCGATTGCGATCGTTTCAGGATGCGCGGGGGTCCTGCTCGTCTCGGCCTGCGCCCGGCCCGGGCCCGTCGAAAGGACCCGGGAAGGCGGAGTCGAAGTCGTCATCAACCATATCGAGCCATATCGCCTCAAGGGGCGGCCGTCGACGTTTTCCTTGGAGAAAGTCCTCACCATCGACACCGAGAGGGACGACCTCGCGGAGGCGGGCCTGGGCAGCGCCGGCGAATGGGACGCCGACGGCGAGGGCAATATCTACATCGTCGGCTTCAAGAACCCGGAGAAGTTCATTTTCCGGTTCGACCGGAGTGGAGATCTCTTAGGCTCCTTCGGGAGGCGAGGCCAGGGCCCGGGCGAACTCCAGTGGCCTTTTCTCTCCGGCGTCTCGGCGGACGGTGTCGTTTCGCTCTCGGATTACGGCCAGAAGTGCATCGACTACACCAGGGACGGCCAGGTGTTGCGCGAGACGACCCTCAAGGGGCGGGCGTTCCGCGTTGATCCCCTCGAGAACGGCAAGTTCCTGGTCTTTGGTCCTCTGCGGCCGGATCCCCAGAAACCCGACGTTTTCATCCAAGTTCTGACCCTCCGCGACGCGGATTTCGAGGAGATCAAGGTCCTCGACCGTTACGAGAGCACCATGGGCAGCAACCGGCAGGTCCCGTTTTTCATGTGGCGGGTGTCGGCCGGCCGCATTTTCATCGCCAACCAGGCCAGGGGATACGAGATCTGGGTCTACGACCTCGAAGGAAATCTTATGAGGAAGATCCGCAAGGAATACCGGACGGTCAAGGTGACGGAAAACATCAAGGAGGCCATCCTCGGCCCCGATTACCGGAAGTCCGGGTTGCCTCAGGACAGGTATTTCCCTGACCCGCTTCCCCCGCTAAACCAGTTCTTCGCCGACGACGAGGGCCGGATCTTCGTCATGACCTACGAGCCCGGACCGAATGCGGAGGAATATATCTGGGATATCTTCGACCCGGACGGCGTTTGCGTGAACCGGAAGGCCCTGGACATCATGTGGACGGGCCTGTATCTGGGGCCGCGCTACACTTTTGCTAAAGAAGGGCTGCTGTACTGTCACCACGAGAAGGAATCGGGCTTCCACGAGCTCGCCGTTTACAGGATGGTCTGGCAGTAGCCTTGGACCAGGCCGACGGCCCGCCAGATATCGTGGCGCCGGGGCTGGCTTGAAGCGATTGTCTCGGCCCATTTCGTAAATGATCGGCTTCGATAGCCGGTTTCCCTGTCATGGCGGAGACAATAAGGGCCGTCGTTCGTGGCGGCCGCCCAGCGGCGGCTGTAACCTTTCCGCTGCGAGGTTGGTCTTAGGGTCGAGGCAATCGAAATTTGGCAAGAAAGCGCCCCGGCATCGGACGCGTCTCGGAAGCCGTACTGCGGATGCGCGCGTCACGATTGCCCATGTCGCGGCCGACCATTGACTCGCACGGGCCGCCGGCGTTATCTTCACATCGGATGGGAGTCGACCATGTTCAAGAATTATCTGCGCTGCACGCTTCGTGACATTCGGCACAACGCCCTGTATTCGGCCATCAAGATCCTCGGCCTGGCGGTCGGCATGGCCTGCGCGATCCTGATCATGCTGTTCATCCGCGACGAGCTCAGCTACGACCGCTACCATGAAAACGCGGACCGCATCTTCCGGTTGACCATGGCCAGGGACCTCCAGGGCCGGCGGTTCCGCAGCATCATGACGGAGGGGGACACGGGGCCCCAGCTCGTCTCCGAATACCCCGAGGTCCTCGACGCGGTGCGGGTGGGGATGCACCGATGGTTCGTGGTCGAGCACGGGGCGGCGCGGACGACGACGGACCCCGTGTACGCCGATCCGAGCTTTCTGACCGCGTTTTCGTTTCCGATGCTCCGGGGGGATCCCAAAACGGCCCTCTCGGACCCGACGAGTGTCGTCATCACGCAAAGCCTGGCCAAGAGGCTTTTCGGAGACGCCGACCCCATGGGCCAAACCATCGGCATCTACAGCCTGAACGCCAAGCACGACCTGAAGGTCACGGGGCTCCTGAAGGACGTCCCCGCCAACTCCCATTTCAGGTTCGAATTCGTCGCCTCCCTGGACCATCTTCTGAGCCGCAGCGAGGAAAAGGGCCATCGGCTCGTCTGTATCACGTACCTGGTGCTCGGGGACAAGCGTGACGCCGCCGGGCTCGAGGCCAAGCTTCCCGATTTTATCAAGCGCCATTACG
>Ga0210077_1000071_pt1 | contig 57916 bp, 35 predicted proteins | sample RushMan_CattailN_5_FD_185556 | JGI IMG/M metagenome (GOLD analysis project Ga0210077, IMG submission 185556) | Wetland microbial communities from San Francisco Bay, California, USA, that impact long-term carbon sequestration -... | ecosystem: Environmental > Aquatic > Marine > Wetlands ...
GGCCAAGGAAACCCGGTGGGAATGCCTGGCCCGGATCGTGAGGGAACGGAACCCCCGGAAGATCGGCATCAACCAGTCCGAGTCGATCTGGGCCGCGGACGGCCTCGGCGCGACGCTCAAGTCGAAGGTCGAGGCCGCGCTCGGCGAGACCTACGCCGGCCGTCTCCAATCGGCCGAACGGATGTGCACGCTGTGGCTGGAAACACTCCTCGATGAGGAGCTCGACCTCTACGAGAGGGCCGTCGCCGTCGGACACGCGCTTATCGCGGACACCTATTCAAGCCGGACCGTGACCCCGGACGTGACGACCGTGGACGACCTGATCTACCACTACTGGCAGAAGGCCGCCGACCTCGGATTGGACATCGCCTTCAGCCCCTCCTTCTCCATCCGCCGGTCTCCGGCAATGACGGAGAAGTACGGCCGGGGCGACCGGGTCATCAGGCGCGGCGACCTCATCCACTGTGACGTCGGGGTCGTGTACCTGCGCTATTGCACAGACCACCAGGAATGGGCCTACGTTCTCCGCCGCGGCGAAACGGACGTCCCCGAGTCCTTCAAGAAGGTGATGGCCGAGGGGAACCGGCTGCAGGACGTGTTCAGGCGCCGGTTCAAGGCCGGCCTGACCGGAAATCAACTCCTGGCCGACATCCTGAAAACGGCCCGGGCCGAAGGAATCGATCACCCGAGAGTCTATTCCCACGGCATCGGCTACTACCTCCACGAGCCCGGCCCGCTGATCGGGCTTCCGGAGGAGCAGGCCAACACCGGCGGGCGGGGCGAAGTGGAACTGGTCCCCAACAGCACATTCACCGCCGAACTCTCGGTGGATGTCCCCGTCCCGGAATGGGACGGAAAGCTCCTCCGGATGGGACTGGAGCAGGACGTTGCCTTCACTTCGGCGGGGGTCCAGCTTCTCGACGGTCGCCAGACCGCGTTTTACCTGATCAAGTGAGGGGGCAGGTCTCGCGCCGGGACGATCCCGCCGGCCGGAGGACTCTTCGGCCTCGGGCCGGGCGGCGGGGCGCCCCGGCGCCCGGCGGGTCAGCGGCCGCCTGTCATCTTGATGACGACGTACATGATGTGGCCGCGGCCGGGATTCATCTGATGGGCGGTGCCCCTGGGGATGCTGATGAGATCGCCGGCTCCGACGGTCCGCGTCGTCCCTCCCGAGATCGTCGTGCCCCTGAATTCGTTCGCGGCCGTGGATTTCCCGTCCGTCACGTTCCCGCCCAGCGTGACCTGGGCGGAGCCGCTGACGACCAGGAAGATCTCGTCGTCCAGGCCGTGGACGTCGGCCGCGCCTTTGCGGTTCTCGATGTAGGAGGTGTAGATCCGGTAGACGCCTCCCTCGCTCGCGAAGAGCGTCTGGGCGCCCGTGAGCTCGCCGGCCCTCAACTTGGCGGCCAGGGCGTCGATCTCGGCCCGGGTCTTGACCCCGGCCAGGTCGTCCGCGGCCCCGGACGGAAATGCCATCAGGGCCAGCCCGCAGGCCGAAACCATCAGCAGTGCCACAATCCATTTTTTGTTCATCATGCGTTCTCCTTGCGATTCTCTTTCCGGGGCCGGGAGAGCTCTCTACCCGACCACCTCCCTGAAAACCCTGACGTAGTTGCCGCCCAGGATCTTCTCGATCGTGCCCGTCCGGTAGCCCTTGCGGTCGAGGGCCCGGGCCAAATGCGACAGGCGCCGGGGATGACTCAGCTCCGGCACCCGCATATGCTTCACCTTCCAGGTCAGTTGCGGGAATATCTCGACGTCCCTGTCGAAGGCCTTCTGATGCCGCTGGACCTCGTCCGGACGCATGGCCGTCATGTCCACCGCGTCGCCGTCGGTTCCCATGCCGACGTGGTCTTCGCCGCCGACCCGGATCACGTGCTCGACGTGGGCCAGATAATGGTCCATCGAAATGACGGGGTCGCTGGTCAGCCAGGCGCTCTGGTTGTAGACGCAGAATACGCCTCCCCGCTCGGCCATGAGCCGGATGTTCCGGTCGCTGACGTTCCGGGGGTGCGGGCAAAGGGCGTAGCAGCCCGAATGGGAAAAGATGACCGGCGACCTGGACAGGCCGACGGCCTCTTTGGCGGATTTTTCTCCGGCGTGGGAGAGGTCGATGACGACGCGCCTCGAGTTGAGGGCCTCGACCACCTGCCCGCCGAACCGGCTCAGGCCGGCGTTGGTCGGTTCGCGTCCGGAATCGGCGACGTAGTTGCGGCGGTCGTGGCAGAGCTGGATCTGGCGGACGCCCATATCGACGAAGGCGTCGAGCTTCTTCAAGTCCCAGCCGAAGGGCGAGGTGTTCTGGAAATTGTAGATGAAGCCGACCCGTCCGCTCCGCTTGGCTTCGTCGAGCCCGGCCGCGGAGGTGACTTTCAGGAAGACGTCCGGATGCCGCGCCACGAAGGCGTCCCACTTTTCGATGACATCCCGGGTGGCGGCGTACTCCGACTCGATGCCGCGGTCGGCGGCGACGGTCATGCACATGGCCAGGGCCGTGATCCCCGAAGTGCGAAGGGCTTCGATCTTGGCGTCGGTGAGATAAGGGACATAAGTCCTGGGAGGGGCGGCCCCGAAGCACTGGGCGTCGACCGCGTAGCAGCGCTCATAAACTGCGTCCGCCGTCTCCTTCCGGCGCTCCTGCCGGGAGGTCCGGACTCCGGCGTGCCCCAACGAGGCCAGAAGGCCGGAACCGGCCAGGCCGAGAAATCTCCGTCTGTCCATGGCATCCCTCCCGCGCGACCGGGATTCCCCCGAGGCCGTCCCGCCGCCGGTCGAGGGTTGCCAGACGGCGCGAAGGGCCCCGGGCCTTTCCCTTGTCCGGCTGGAGATTATCGGAAGAAGGCTCCGTTGTCAATAGCGCAATCGTTTGGCACAATCGCTTGTTTCCTTGACACGGCCGCTCCGGGCTCTTATAATCAAGTCGTTTTGTGGAAGTCTTCGCACGTTGTTTCAGGCCGCTCCGCCGGTCCTCTCGCCGATGCCGCCCGTAACGGCCTGCTCATCCCTTCCAGGCAGGTGCAACATGACCGGTGAGCCCGTCTTGAGCTCCGCCCCGAAAATCGGCGGTCTTCGCTGGAAGGTGGCCATGGTCCTGACCATCGCCACGGCCATTAATTACCTGGACCGGCTGACCCTCCCGGTCGTCATCTCCGAGCTCCAGAAAAAATTCGGGATCAGCGAGGGCCAGTTCGCGGCCCTGAACAGCCTGTTCCTCCTGGCCTATGCCATCATGTACGCCGGGGGCGGCAGGATCGCCGACCGGCTCGGCACCCGGATCGGTTACGCCCTGATGATGGCCTGGTGGTCCCTGTCCTGCGCCGCCCAGGGGCTGGTCGGCGGTTTCCGCGGCCTGGCGGCGCTCCGGTTCTCCCTCGGCCTGGGCGAAGGCGGCAGTTTCCCGACCTCGGCCAAGACGGTGTCGGAATGGTTTCCGGCCAAGGAGAGGTCCACGGCCTTCGGCATGTTCAACACCGGCTCGGCCATCGGCTCGGTGGCGGCGCCGCCGCTGCTGGCCCTGATCGTCATCACGCTGGGGTGGCGGTGGGTGTTCATCGTCAGCGGCGCCTTCGGCCTGGTCTGGGCGGCCTACTGGCTCTTCAACTACCACGTGCCCCAGGCCCATCCCCGGATCACTCCGGGGGAGGCCGCCTTTATCGGGAAGAGCCGGGAAGAGGAGGGGCGGGGGTCGCTGGCCGAGGAGACGCGGCGGGTGAGCTGGCTCAAGCTGTTTTCCCACAGGGAGGTCCTCTGCCTGATCATCGTCAAGTTCCTGACCGACCCGGTCTGGTTTTTCTACGTGTTCTGGCTGCCGAAGTACCTGTACGATACCCGGGGCTTCGACATCAAACAGATCGGCTATTACGCCTGGATCCCATACGCCGCGGCGGGGCTCGGCAGCCTCTTCGGGGGTTGGTTCTCCAGCCGCCTCATGCAGAGGGGAGTCACCCTCAACGCGTCGCGAAAAATCGCCCTGGGGGTCAGCGCCGCCCTTATGCCGCTGGCCGCGTTCGTCGTGCCGTCGCCGACGGGACTGGCCATCGTCTTCATCAGCCTGGCCTTTCTCGGGCACCAGTTCTGGTCGGTCATCGTCCAGACCCTGCCGGCCGACCTCTTTCCCCAGGGCGCCGTCGGCTCGGTCGCCGGCCTGATCGGGGCGAGCGGCTCCTTCGGAGCCATGCTGTTCGCGCTCGTCGTAGGCTACATCCTGGGTCACTACGCGACTTACGGCCCCATTTTCATCACCGTCAGCCTGCTCCATCCGATCGCTTTCGGGTTGATCATGGTGATGATCCCGCGGATCGCCCTCAAGAGGCCGATCCTCCAAGGGAGCCGATGAGGAAGCCCATGATAAAAATCGGTCTGCTGTCATTTTCCGACGGACGGGAACGCGTCCACCGCGACCTCGCCCCGGGAATCGCCGAGAACGCCCGGCTTCTCCGGAAGGCTCTGGAAGACACGGGCGAGGTGGAAGTCTTTCCGGCCCCCGAAATCATCTGGCGCCACGGTCAGGCCCGGGACCAGGCCAAGGCGGCGGCCGCCGCCGAAACGGAGGGCACCATTTTCAACCTGCCGGTGTTCGCCTTCCCGAACCTGGTCCGGATCGCGGCGGCCTGGGCCCGCCCCCCCTTTCTGGCCTTCACACCCGAGTTCGGCGGCCTTCCGGGTCTCGGCGGGATGCTCGGGGCCGCGGCCGGCCTGGAACAGACGGGCCTCGCCTGCGACAAGGTCTACGGCTCTCTGGCGGACAGGGAAACCGTCGGCCGTCTTCTGACGTTCTGCCGGGCGGCCCATGCCGTCAACGGGTTGAAAGGCCGGGTCCTGGGACTGATCGGCGGCCGGAGCATCGGCATGGTGACCGGCGCCGCCAACCCGGACTTGTATTACTCGGCCTTCGGGCTGGACACGGATCACTTCGACCAGTCGGAAATCCTGCGCCGGGCGGCCCTGGTTCCCGAGGCCGAGGTGGACCGGGCGCTGACCTGGCTCGAGAGCCGCCTGGGGACCGTCGACTACGACGGCGGGAAGCTCACCCCGGCCAACCTGAAGACGCAGATCCGTCACTACCTGGCCACCAAGGACATCATCGGGGAGAGGCAGTTCGATTTCGTGGCCGTCAAGTGCCACTACGAGATGAGCGAATACTACGCCACCCAGTGCCTCGGCGCCGCTTTCTTCAACGACCCCTACGACTGGGACGGAGCCAAGGAGCCGGTGGTGTTCGCCTGCGAGGCGGACGCCGACGGAGCCGTGACCATGCAAATCCTGAAGCTCGTTTCCGGCCGGCCGGTGATCTTCACCGACCTTCGCCACTACGACGCCGTCGAGGACGTCCTGGTCCTCTGCAACTGCGGGGCGATGTCGACCTGGTACGCGGCCCGCTCGGACCGCCCGGAAGAGAACCTCCGGAACGTCCGGCTGATGCCGGTCATCCCCAAATATGGAGGAGGCGGGGGGCATGTCCGGTTCATCGGGCACGAGGGACCGATGACCTTCGCCCGGCTCTACCGCCGGTCCGGCCGCTTCCGCATGACGATCTTCCAGGCCGACCTGGAGCGCTTTCCCGAAGCGAAGCTGAACGAGACGTGCCCGGCCTGGCCCCACCTCTTCGCCCGGCTGCCCGTCCCCGCCCGGAGCGTCATTCCCGCCTTGGGCAGCAATCACCTCCACGGCGTGGCCGGCGATTTCCGGGCCGAGCTGCTCGAGTTTTGCGCCCTGACAGGAGTCGAAGCCGATGCCTTCTGAACCAGAATCCCGTCCCGGCCGCATCAAAATCGGGATCGCCGTCGCTCCCAGGGAGGCCCTGCCCTCCGCGTTCGTGGTGTTCAGGGACGACCTGGAGGTCAGCCTGAGGAAGGCCGGCGCTCTGGGCTACGACGGCGTCGAGCTGGCTCTCCTTCATCCGGGACAGATCGACCCCGGCCGGATCGAGGCGCTGCTCGACGAATACGGGCTCGAGATTCCGATGATCTCCTCGGGGCAGGTCTTCGCCGAGGGCGGCCTGTGCTTCACCAGCCCCGACCGTGAGGTCCGGACCCGGGCCGTCTCGCGGATCAAGGGACTGGTGGACGCGGCCGTCCGGTTCCGGTCCATGGTCAACATCGGCCGCGTTCGGGGGCCCCTGGAGCCCGGCCGGCCCCGGCAGGTTTCCGAAGACCGGTTCCTGGAGGCCCTGGGCGAAGCGGCCGGCTACGCGGAGGCCAAAGGCGTCGTCATCGCCCTGGAGCCGGTCAACCGCTACGAAATCGATTTCATCAACCGGGTGGAGGAAGCGGTCGAGATGATCGGGCGCCTGGGCCGGCCGAACGTCACCGTCATGCCCGACGTTTTTCACATGAACATCGAGGAGGCGAGCATCGAGGCGAGCCTGGCGGGCCACCGGGATCACATCGGATACGTCCACTTCGCGGACAGCAATCGCCTCGCCCCGGGGATGGGCCATCTGAATTTCCCCAATATCGTCGCCACGCTGAAGGCCGCGGGCTATTCGGGGTACGTGACCGCGGAAATCCTGCCCCACCCCGACCCGGATGCCGCCGCGGCGCGGGCCGCCGGCTATCTCAGGGCCCTCCTTCCCGCTTCGGCCCCGGCGGCGGCCCGAATCCCGAAAGGAGAAAGGCAGTGAACAGCGAAGAGTCTTCCGGCCGTCCCCCGCATCTCGAGCTAATGGCCCGGGCCATCCGCAGGAGAGTCCTCGAGATGATCTTCAAGGCCCAAAGCGGCCACTTGGGCGGCTCTCTTTCCGTCGCGGAGATCGTGACCGCGCTCTATTTCAGCGAGATGCGCCTCGACCCGGCCGACCCCGACTGGCCGGGCCGGGACCGTCTGGTCCCCTCCAAAGGCCACTGCGCCCCCGCGCTCTACGCGGCCCTGTCTCTCAGGGGGCTCATCGCTCCCGAGACCCTGGACGATCTGAGACAGACGGGGTGCATCCTCCAGGGCCATCCGTGCATGAAGTCCGTCCCGGGCATCGACATTTCGACGGGATCCCTCGGCCACGGGCTGTCGATCGGGCTGGGGATGGCCCTCGGCGCCCGGCTGAAAAAACAAGATTTCCATGTCTACGTCCTTCTCGGCGACGGCGAACTCGACGAGGGACAGAACTGGGAGGCCGCCATGGCCGCCGCCAAGCACGGACTCTCCAACCTCACGGCCATAATCGACCGGAACGGTGTCCAGCTGGACGGCCCGACCGAGGAGGTCATGCCCCTCGAACCGCTGGCCGATAAATGGCGCGCCTTCAACTGGGACGTGATGAAGGTCGACGGCCACGACGTCCAAGCCGTCGTGGAAGTCCTCCGCCGGGCCAGGGCCGAGGCGCGAGGGCCGGTCGTCGTCATTGCCGACACGGTCAAGGGCAAGGGAGTCTCCTTCATGGAAAACAGCCATCTCTGGCACGGCCGGCCGCCGACCCGCGAGGAATTCGAAAGGGCCTTGGCCGAGCTCGACGGGGCCGACGGGGCCGGGGAGGCCGGACATGCGTGAGACTTACGGACGGACGCTCGTCGAGCTCGGGCGGGAGAATCCGGATATCGTCGTCCTGGACTGCGACGTGGCCCATTCCACCAAGACCGTCCATTTCGGCCGGGAGTTCCCCGACAGGTTCTTCAACTTCGGCATCCAGGAAGCCAACATGATGGACGCCGCGGCCGGCCTGGCTTCGGTCGGCCTCGTTCCCTTCGTCAACACCTTTGCTTTCCTGGCCACGCTCCGGGCCGCGGAGCAGGTCCGGACGTCGATCGCCTACAACGGCCTGAACGTAAAGATCATCGGTTCCTACGGAGGGCTTTCCGACTCCTACGACGGGGCCAGCCACCAGTCGGTCTTCGACCTGGCCGTCATGAGGAGCATGCCCGGGATGACGGTCATCGCCCCGTCCGACAATCTCGAGACCCGGCTGGCCGTGCGGGCCGCGGCGGCCTTCGACGGCCCGGTTTACCTGAGGCTTTGCCGGAACGAGGTGCCCGACCTCTTCGGGGAGGGCCACATTTTCGAGTTTGGCAAGGCCAACCTGGTCCGTGAGGGACGGGACTTGACCCTGATCGTGACGGGCATCCTGGCCGGCCGGACCGTCCGGGCGGCCGAGGCCCTGGCCCGGGAGGGGATCGATTGCCGGGTCCTCCAGATGTCCTGCCTCAAGCCGGTCGACTGGGAGGCGATCCGGAAAGCGTCCGAAGAGACCGGAGCTCTGGTCACGGTGGAGGAGCACAATATCATCGGCGGACTGGGCTCGGCCGTCGCCGAGGTGCTGGGGGCCACCCGGCCCGCTCCACTGGAGAGGGTGGGCATTGCCGACAGGTACGCCGAGTCCGGCGACTACGAGCAGCTTCTCGACAAGTACGGCATGTCGGTTGCCGGCATTGAGAAAGCGGCCAGGAAAGCCCTGGGCCGCAAGCCTTCGCGGCCTCGCCCGGCCGAGAAGGCTTCTCGGGCCCGAAACGGGGCCAAGCAAGGAGAAACGGGATGAACGATCTCAAGTCATCGGCCGCACGGCTGATCAGCGAATTCAAGGGGGACCGGTACGTCTTCGGGCTGGACTGCCTGGACTCGGTCGGGGAGACCGCCGTCACCTTGGGACGGAAAAGCCTGGTGGTGTCCAACCTCGGCCTGTGGGACCCCCCGGCTCTCGAGAGGATCACATCGTCGCTGTCGAAGACCGGGATCGCGGTCATCGGGCCGGCTCCCGGAGCCGCCCCCAATGCGCCCCGGGAGGATGTGACTCGTCTGGCGAAGATCATCGGGGAGACGCGGCCCGAGAGCATCGTCGTCGCCGACGGGGGCTCGGGGATCGACGCCGTCAAAGCGGCCGCGGTCCTGGCCGCGATCGGGGGGGACGTCGAGGACTATTTCGGCGTCGGCCGGGTTTCGGCCGCCCTGCAGGAAAAAGGCCGGACGCTCCTTCCGGTCCTGGCCGTCCAGACCGCGGCCAGTTCGGCGGCCCACCTGACCAAGTACGCCAATATCACCGACCTCGCGACCTCCCAGAAAAAGCTGATCGTGGACGAGGCCGTGGTGCCGCCCCGGGCCCTGTTCGACTACGGCCTCACGGCCACGATGTCCCCCGGCTTCACCCTTGACGGCGCGTTCGACGGCATCGCCCACGGCCTGGAAGTGTTCTTCGGGGCCGGCCCCGACCGGTTCGAGACCGTCGCCAGGATCGCCGGGACCGGGATCGAATTGATCGTCTCGTCGGTCGAGCGGGCGGCGGCCGACGGGAAGGACCTCGAGGCGCGGGAAGCGCTGGGGATGGGAACGGACCTGGGGGGTTACGCCATCATGGTCGGCGGGACCAACGGCGCCCACCTGACCAGCTTCTCCCTGGTCGACATCCTCAGCCACGGGAGGGCCTGCGCCATCATGAACCCTTATTATACGGTGTTCTTCGGGCCCGCCATCCAGCCTCAGCTGCGGGTCATAGCCGGGATCTACGGCCGCCATGGACTGATCGAGGGCGATCCGTCCGCGCTGAAGGGCCGGGAACTGGCCGAGGCGGTGGCCGCGGCCATGGTCTGCCTGGCCCGCCGAGTCGGATTCCCGGCCACGCTGGGCGAGGTCAGGGGCTTCGGCGAGGCCCACATCCGCCGGGCCCTGGCTGCCGCCAAGAACCCCCAGCTCGAGATGAAGCTCAAGAACATGCCGGTGCCCCTGACGGCGGCCCTGGTGGACGAATACATGGAGCCCATCCTCCGGGCCGCCGCGACCGGCGATTTCGGCCTGATTCGGAACCTGGCATGAGGACCGCGGATGCCCGTTCCGGGTCGCGTCCGGATGGGACGCCGAAGGAGTCAGACCATGCCCCCCATCTCGCGTCGTGAAATCCTGAAATACGGTCTCCTCGCCGGGGCCCCGCTCTTCCTCAGCCCGGCCTGCTCCCGTTCGGGCCGGTCGGATGCGGCGGGCAAGCCAGGCCGGCCGTTGAACGTTCTCTTCATCGCCGTCGACGACCTGCGGACCCAGCTCGGCTGCTACGGCTTGCCCTATATGGTCACCCCCAACATCGACGCCCTGGCCAAACGGGGGACGGTCTTTCTGAGAACCTACTGCCAGCAGGCTGTCTGCAACCCGTCGCGGGCGTCGCTGCTCACCGGGCTGCGGCCCGACACCACGGGCATTTACGACCTGAAAACGCACTTCCGGCTGAACCTTTCCGACGTGGTCACGCTGCCGCAGTATTTCAAACAGAACGGGTATCACACCCAGGGCCTCAGCAAGATCTTCCACGGCGGGCTGGACGACCCCGTGTCCTGGAGCGCCCCCCATTGGAGCCCCAAGGCCTCGACGTACATCGACCAAAAGATCCTGGACCAGCTCGAGGAAGACACCCAGGCCGCCAGGGACCGGGGCCAGGTCATGACGAGCGTTCCCATCCTGACCGATCCCGAAACGGGGACGGTCCTCAAGATGTCGAGCCGCGTCGCGGTCCACGGCCCCGCCTGGGAGGCGGCCGAATGCCCGGACAACGAATTGACCGACGGCAAGACCGCGGACAGGGCGATCGAGCTGCTGAACGCCTACAAGACCATGGACAAACCGTTCTTCCTGGCCGTGGGGTTCATCCGGCCGCACCTGCCGTTCGTGGCGCCCAGGAGGTATTTCGACCTCTATCCGCCGGACGCCGTGCCCCTGGCCGATAACGTATTCCGTCCCGAGGGAGCGCCCGACTGCGCGTTTCCGCGGCCGGAAGAGCCGCGCGTCTACCCGGACGTCCCGGACGAGGGCCCGCTGTCCGAATCCAATCAGAGGGATTTGATCCGGGCCTACTGCGCGTGCGCCAGCTACGTCGACTCGCTGGTCGGCCGCCTCGTCGCCGAGCTCGACCGGCTGGGCATGCGCGAAAACACCGTCATTTGCCTGTGGGGGGATCACGGCTGGCACCTGGGCGAAAACTCGGTCTGGGGCAAGATGACGAATTTCGAGTGCGCCACCAACGCCCCGCTGATAATCTCCGCCCCCGGCCGGGGCCGCAAGGGCGGCCGGACCCGGGCCCTGACCGAGTTCGTCGACATCATGCCGACGCTGTGCGAGCTGGGCGGTCTTCCCATCCCCGAGGGATTGGAGGGCCTGAGCCTCGCTCCTCTGATGGACGACCCGAAGCGGCCCTGGAAAAGCGCCGCCTTCTCCCAGGACAACTCGCGCCGAAAGGGGATCATGGGCCACACCATGAGGACCAACCGCTACCGGTACACGGAATGGAAGTCGGAGCAGGGCGAACTCGTCGGCCGCGAGCTCTATGATCACCAAGTGGACCCCGAGGAAAACGTCAACCTGGCGTCCCGGCCCGGGCATGAACAGCTCCTGGACGAGCTCGGAGGGAGGCTGAGAGCCGGCTGGCAGGCGGCTCTTCCCGACGCGGTCCGGAAAAAAGGCCGGGCCTGAGCCCGAGGCGCGTTTTCGGAGAGCGGCCGGTCCGGGAAAGAAACACCCATGAGAAGAGCCTTTGTCCTGCTGGCGATCGGCCTCGCCGCCGCCTGCGTGAAGAACCCGCCCCCGGCGCGCCGGGCGATGCTCGTCCCGGAGATCGACGGCGCATGGTGGAACGTGACCGGCAATCCCATGGCCCACAGGTACGCGACCGAACGGCAGGAGCCCGTCGACTTCGCCGTCTGGCAGGCCGCCGACGGATGCTGGCAGATGTGGTCCTGTTTCCGCAAGACGACGGCGGGCGGGGAGGAAGGCAAGACCCGCTTCTTCTACCGGTGGGAGGGCCGCGGGCCGGAGGACACCGATTGGGAACCCATGGGAATTGCCATGGAAGCGGACCCCGGATTGGGGGAGACTCCCGGGGGGTTGCAGGCGCCCTATGTGATCAGAATCGGCGACACCTGGCACATGTTCTACGGAGACTGGGTCAACATCTGCCGCGCCGTCAGTGACGACGGGAAGACGTTCCGGAGGATTGTCCAGGCCGGCGGGAGGACGGGGATGTTCTCCGAGGGGCCGGAGGCCAACACCCGCGACGTCATGCTCCTCGAGCACGGCGGGTTGTGGTACGCGTATTACACCGGCCGCAGCGAGGGGACCTCCCCCGTCCCTGGGTGGAGCGGGAAGGTCTGGGTTCGGACGACGTCTGATTTTACCCGCTGGAGCGATTCCGAAATCGTCTCCTTCGGCGGACAGGCCGGAACGGGCACCGGGTCGTCGGAGTGCCCCTTCGTGGTCAAGCTCGGCCGGGACGACTTCTACCTCTTCAAGACCCAGACCTACGGCGACTACGACAGAAAGAGCGATGACATTCGCCGCCGGGGGCTTCCCCGGACCAGCGTCTATCATTCGAAAAACCCCAGGATGTTCGGGATCAACCGGGACGAGGACTATTTCGTCGGCACGCTGCCCGTCGCCGCTCCGGAGATCGTCCTCGACGGCGGGCAGTACTATATTTTTGCCTTGAAGCAGGGCTCGCTCGACGGCATGCGCTGTGCCCGGCTGAAATGGGTGGAACGCGCGTCCCGGAATTGAACCGGCGACCCGGCGGAGGAGGGGGATTGAATAAGATCGGCCACATGACGTCATGGGCGGGGCGCGTTGTCTTGGGAGTCCTGGTCGGACTAACCCCCGGTTTCCCGGCCGGTCCCGGAAGGCCCGCGGGCCCGCAGTCCGACGACCTCGTCTACCTCGGTCCCCAGAGAGTCTTCGAGGGCCGGACTCTCAGCCGGGTCGCCTTCCCGCTCGGAGGGATCGGAACCGGAACGGTCTCGCTCGGCGGGCGGGGAGACCTCAGAGATTGGGAGATCTTCAACCGGCCCGGCAAGGGGATCGACCTGCCTTTGACTTTCTTTTGCGCCTATATCAGGCCCGAAGGTGAAAAGCCCTTGTTGCGGATTCTCGAGGGGCCCCTCGAGCCCCCGTTCCAGGAGGCTTACGGCCACGGCTATCCGCGGGGCGAAGTCCCCGGCCTCCCCAGGCTGAAAAAGGCGCGCTTTACCGGCCGCTATCCGGTCGCCAAGGTGGAGTTCGAAGACGGGGACGTGCCCCTCGAGATCAGCCTGGAAGCCTTCAATCCCCTTATCCCTCTCGACCCGGACGAGTCCGGAATCCCGGGGTTCGTCCTCCGCTATCGGTTGAAAAACCCGACCGAAAAGAGAATCAAGCTCACCGTGGTCGGAACCGTCCTCAACCCGGTCGGATTCGACGGCACTGAGAGCCTGGACCTCAGGACCGTAGGCGGAACCCTGCGGCGACCCTGTTTCGGCCGAAACCTGAACGAATTCCGGACGGCGGGCCCGATTTCCGGACTGCTCATGAGTTCGCGGGCCTTGAAGCCGGACGACCCCCTTTTCGGCACCCTGGCTCTCACCACCACCTGGCCCCGGACCACGCATCTGTCCCATTGGGTCAGGGCGGAATGGTTCGACGACTTTTTCGCCTTCATGAATGACCTCCTCGATGACGGCCTCCTCGAAAGCGACGTCGAGGAGAGCCCTTCGGCGGACGGCGCGACGGACCTCGGATCGTTGGGCCTCACGGCCGACCTCGGTCCGGGCGAGGTCGTGGAGCTTCCCTTTTTCTTGACTTGGCATTTTCCGAATTTCCTCAACGACTTTGACCGGCGCCGGGAGATGAGGGGGCTTGTCTACAGGAACCGCTACGCGACCAGGTTCACCGACGCCTGGGCCGCGGCGGACCACCTGGCCCGGAACATCGCCGGCCTCGAGGCCGAGACTCGAAAGTTCGCGGACGTGTTTTTCCGCCAGACGCTGCCGCCCTATGTTCTGGAGGCGGCGTCGAGCCAGGCCTCCACTATCCGCACTCCGACCTGTTTCTGGCTCGATGACGGGAATTTTTTCGCCTTCGAGGGATGCAACGTGACCACAGGATGCTGTCCTCTCAATTGCACTCACGTCTGGAACTATGCCCAGGCCCTGGCCTGGCTCTTTCCCAGCCTGGAAAGAAACATGCGCGCCACGGATTTTTTGAATAACGTCAAGCCCGACGGGGAGATGGCCTTCCGGACGACCCTGCCGCTCGGCAGCGGGAAGTACTGGGTGGAAGGCCCCCACCCGGCCGCCGACGGGCAGTTCGGGACCATCATCCGGCTTTATCGGGACTGGCAGATCTCCGGGGACAATTCCTTTTTAAAGCGGCTCTGGCCCAACGCCAAGAAGGCCCTCGAGTACGCCTGGACGGAGTGGGACAAGGACAAACGGGGGATCCTGACCGGGCGGCAGCACAACACGTTCGATATCGAGTTCTACGGCACGAGCAGCCTGACGGGATCGCTTTACCTGGGGGCCCTGCTGGCCGGGGCCGAGATGGCCGAGGCCGTCGGCGACCGGGGCTCCGCCGTCGAGTACCGGGCGGTCTATGAAAGGGGCTCGAAGAGCCTGGACGCCCTGACCTGGAACGGCGAGTATTATGTCCAGAAGTACGATGAAGGGCGTCAGGACAAGTATCAATACGGTACGGGGTGCGTTTCGGATCAGCTCCTGGGCGAGTGGCTGGCCCGAATCGCGGGGTTGGGTCCGGTCCTTCCCGAGGCTCATGTCCGGAAGGCTCTGGATTCCATCTTCAGGCTCAACTTCAGGGAAAGCTTCCATGACGACTATCATGCCATGCGGACTTTCGCCTTGGGCGACGAAAAGGGGCTGGTCAATTGTTCCTGGCCCGAAGGGGACAAGCCCGCCATCCCGTTTGTCTACGCCTCGGAGGTCTGGACGGGCACGGAATATCAGGTGGCCTCTCATCTGATCCTAGAAGAGAGAATCGACGAGGGGTTGCGCATCGTCAAGGCCGTCCGGGACCGGCACGACGGCTGGAAGAGGAATCCCTGGAACGAGGAGGAGAGCGGCAATCACTATGCCCGGGCCATGTCGTCCTGGGCCGTTCTGCTGGCGCTGAGCGGGTTCGAATACTCCGGCCCGGACAACAGGCTGGGCTTCGCCCCCCGGATTTTCCAGGAGGAATTCCGGAGTTTCTGGAGCACGGGCACGGGCTGGGGGAGCTATGCCCAGCGGCTCCGGGGGGATGAGGGCGACCGCATCGTCCTCGATGCGGACGGGGGCCGGCTCAAGCTCGGGACATTCGTCTTCAGACTGCCCGCCTGCCTGTCGAACAAAAAGGTCTCGTCCGTTCTGAGGGTCGACAACGGGCGCTCCGAAAAGCTCTCGTTCCGGCAGGAGGGCCAGGCCGTCCGGGTCCGATGGCGCGAGCCGTTGGCCCTCAGGGCGCCGGAGCGCCTGGACCTGATAATCCGTTACTAGTCTGACGCGCCTCCGCATTCCGCCGGAACGTCAACCCCGGCCGCTGTGTTCCGGGGGACCGGAATTCCGACGGTTCCGTCAGCGCCGGACCTTGACGACGATGTTCGGGTCCTCCTTGTCCGGGTCGGGATAAAAGGCGCCGTTCCCGAACTCGTCCACGACCTCGAAGAAGTAGATCAGGTCGAACTGGGTGGTCAGGACCTCGCCCGGGATCACGGCGCTGTACACATTCCCTTTTCCCCGGTCCATTTCCAGGGTCGAAAATTCCATGGTCTGACGGGTGGGACGGTAATAGAGCACGACCTTGGCGACCCCCGAGGAGTCAGTGACCTCGGCCGTGACCCGGAGAGGCTTCCCGGGGTCCGCGGCGGTGATGCGCGTGTGGCTGACGGCGGGCGGCTGCCGGTCGGTCGTGACCCGGACCCGGTAGCGGCCGTCCTTAGAGGTTCGCGGGGCGTTGACGGCCTGCCCGATCGTGTCGGCGGCCTCGATGGAGTAGAGAAGGGCCCCTTCGCGGACCTCCGCCCCCGGGATGACGGCCGAATAGACGAAATCCCCAGCCTTGGCCATGTCCATGGACCGGTATGAGGCGCCCCCGTCCGGCGAGTAGTGGAGGGTCACCCGGGCGATGGCTTCGGGCGGCTCGACCGTCGAGGTCGTGCCCCGGGCGATGGACAGGCTGGCCTTCTCCTTCTCGAAGACGGCCGGAGGCAGGGTGACCGTGGCCCGGACCTCGAGGTCCCGGCCCGGCTCGGCCGAGGCGGGCGGCAGGTGAGCGATGTGGGGCTCGACACGGGTAAAGGTCAGGCCGTTCAGAATGTAGTCCCCTCCGGCGGCGGCGCTGAGCTTCAGCCGGAAGTTGCTGTAGCGGCTGCCGACCATGTTGAAGTTGAAGCGCTTGACGACCGTTTCGCCCTTTTTCACGACCGCGTTCTCGAGGATCGGCCGCTCCCCGAAACGCTCGACCACGGAGATGTTCATCGGGCCGTGGTCCGCGGCGTCCGGCCGCTTGTCGGTGAGGATAAGAGTGGCCTGGTAGTGGCCCTCCGGCAGGTCGACCCGGAAGACGGCGGGATCCTTTCCGATGACGAAATCCGAAAGCAGAGCCTGGGAAGGGAAGGCCAGACTCTCGACGTTCGAAGCCCTCCAGACCGTGCTTCTGACCTTGGGCGGACGGGGGGCCTCCGGGCTCACGCCGGTGTTCCATCCGAATCCCTGCTGGGCGTTGTAATAGCTCTGCGGGAAGACCCCCTGGAACCGGTGCTCGATCGTATAATAATTGGTGTAGCGGGGCGTGTAGATCTCGGTCACGTCCGTGTAGGCCCGGGGGCCGAAATCGAAGCCGAAGTCGAAATTCCCGACCAGCTTGAAGAGGTCTTCCTGGTCCCGCAGCTGTTTCAGGTCGTCCTCGACGAAGACGATGTTGTCCTTCCAGTGTCCGTAGCTTCCCGGCCCCATGACCAGGTTCGGCGCGTAGATTTCATCGGCCGCGGCCGACAGACCTTTCCAGGTTTCGAGCGCCTTCTCGGCGTGGCCGACGGCCTGCTCGAGGCGATCGTAGTCTCCCGCCTCGTAGAAAAGCCCCAGTTTGTACGTGGCCCGGATCTTCTGGGCGAAGAAGCGGGCCATTCCCGACAGGATCTGGAAATCCTTCCTGGTCGCCCAGTACTCCTTTCCGCCCTCCGCGCCCGACGCATCGGCCTTTTCGAGGGCCTTTTCAACCACGTCCGCTTCCGCGTCCAGGCTCCGGGCCATGTCCTCGGAGGTCTTCTTCCCCGAGGCCCGTCCCGCGACGACATCCTTGACGAACTCCATGAAACTGGTGATCCGGTAGGGGTCGTAGCTGCCGTAGTGAAGATAGAAATTGATCAGCCCTCCGGAGTCCTTCTCGGCCCAGGTGTACATGTTGTAGTCGGGTGTCGCCGTGCCCATGATCAGGGGCAGGACCCGGCTGGCGGCCTCGTAGGCGTCGGCCACGGCGGGCGCGGCGTCGGCCCCGAATCGGGTTCGGAGCTCCCTCAGCCAGATCTCGTCGCTTTCCGCCGGGTCATAGGTGAGCCGGCCGAAGAGGGAATAGGTGCTCCAGTACCGTTCGAACTCCCAGCGGTAATATTCCCGGCCGCTGTCGTGGAAGATCCTCCAGTCGCCCGGAGCGTTGCCGTATCCTTTCTGCGAGAGGGGGGCGCAGAGCTCGAACCCGCTGGCGTCCTCGAACAGGGTGGTCGGGGCGAAACGCCGGACATAGTCCGGGTCCCCCCAGAGCAGGAGCCGGTGGGAACCCAGGCTCCAGACCTGGTAGATATTCTCGTACCTCTGGGGATACTTGAGCCAGTCCCCGTAACTGTACGTCCACATGATCCGGGTCGGGTGGTAGGGGAAGACCATGTGTTCGCCCCAGTACTTGTGGCTGACCCGGGTGGGCAGGCCCATGTCCAGGGCGGCCTGGAGCGTTTCCCTCAAAAGCCCGACGTTTCGGGCTTCGAGCTTGACCGGCCGGCCGCAGTCCTTGATGGCTTTGAAGACGGCGTTCTTGTAGAACTCCGTCTGCTCGTCGTAGTCGATCCCCGATTCGTGGTTGATTCTCAGCTGAACGGCCTGGATATCCGGGCACTCCCGGAGGAGATTCAGCAGGGCATGGTAGGTGTAGCTCTCCATGTTCTTCCTGGTCAGGCCCGTCACCATGCTCTCCTGCCGGGAGCCTTGGTTCTTGCCCTCCCAGGCGATCTGCTGCCAGATACCGAGGGTGAAGCTCAGGCCTCTCTGCCGGGCCAGGGAGCTGATGAACTTGAGCATCTCGAGGTTCCGGACGCGCTCGGCCTCCGTCAGTCCCTTGGCGTTCACCTCCGGGTGCTCCGCCACCTTGACATGGAAGGCGTAGAGAGGAGACAGATAGGGCGTTTGGTGGGAAAAGATCAGGGTGAAGGTGTTCCAGCGGTCGGCGGCCAGCATCGCGAAGTATTCTTCCCAGTACTCTTTCGAATAGTACCAGTCCTTTTCCAGGTCCTCGCTGTGGAGGAGCACGGCCATGCTGCGGACCGGGACGAGGGGGCTTTCCTTGACCTCCCTCACGGCCGCGAACCAGCCGTCGGGGGAGGGGAGCGTCCGGACCTCCTCGGCGATTTCGAGGAGTGCGTACATCAACCCGGTTTCATCCGCGCCGGCGGCCACGAGGACGTTCCGCCCGCCCTCCTGGAGCCGCATGACGGCCAGACTCTCCTTCTTGTCGGAGACTTCGACGAGGCCCGAGGCGGCCATCTCCCTGATCTTCGGCGAGCCGGGCAGGGTCCCGACCAGTAGAACGTCGGAGGTCGACGCCGCCTCGAGGGAGCTCTCCCGGACCGCCTTCAGCCCCCGGCTTTCCAGAGCCTGCAGGAGTCTGCCCAGGGCGAACTCGGCGGGTGTCCCGAGATCGCCGTCGGCGACGACGGCCACAGGGCCCGCGGAAGCGGAGCCTCGGGCCGGGGAATGGGAGCAGCCCGGAGATCCGAAGAGCAGGACCCCCAGCGCCGCGGCCGCCAGGATGCCCGGAATGACCCGTTGGGCGGACCCGCGCCTCCGCCCAGGGTGCCGGAATGCGTTTTCCTTCGTTTTCGCGATTTGTGACATGGTCCCTCCTAGGCCCGCCCGAAACCCACTAAAAGATTTTCTTGACAATGGAAAACGAAATGCAAAGAATAAAAGCATATTTGGGAACAACCGATTGTGCCAAACGTTTGCATTACATTCTCAGGATATCAAATCCCATCTTTTCAATCAAGCCCCGTCAGCGGGGATTTATGAGTCAATTATTGCCATTGACGAATCCGAAGGCTCGGGCCGCTCGTTTGTCCGGGGGGAACGGTGGTCGAGGGGAGGTGCTGATTCAGAAGTCGACGCTGAGGCCGAGGTGTCTTTTCACAAGGGTTCCCGGGTTTCCATGGAGCAACAACTAAAAATGAAAAACCGCTTTCTTCGTCTCCTTTCGTTGGCTGGAATCGTGCTGATGGTCGCTCCGGTCATCATGATGGCCCAGACCACGGGCACGCTTCGCGGATTCGTCACCGACACGAACGGCGAAGCGCTCCCCGGAGTGACCATCGACATCGAGAGCGATGCCATGATGACGCCGCGGTCGACGGTGACCGACGCCAGGGGCTCCTACAGGTTCCTCTACCTTCCCCCCGGCAAGTACACGGTCTGCGCCAGGCTGACCGGCTTCGAGACCTGCTGGACGCGCGGGGTGTCCGTCCAGGTCGAGTCGACCGCCACGGCCGACATCCGGATGACCATGGGGGCGCTCGAGCAGACCATCGAGGTCACGGCCGCCGCCCCGGTGATCGACACAGAGAGCGCCAGCAAGTCGTACAACCTCAACATCGAGATGATCGCGACGGTGCCCATCGCCCCGCGCATGAATTTCTCGGACGTCTGGCAGACCCTGCCCGGCGTCTCCGGAGGCTGGGGGGACTCCCCCCTGGTCAACGCCGGGCACATCACCCGCAACCTCGAGCCGGGCAAGAGCTACTTCTGGTCCTCCCACAACCAGGACGACTCGTACGAAAACAAGATCCTGGTCGACGGGATGGAGATCAACGACTCGATGAGCGGGACGTCCTACGCCTCGTTCAACTATGAGGCCATCCAGGAGATCGACGTCAAGACGGCCGGGGCCCCGGCCGAGTACGGCAACGCCCGGTCGGCCTTTATGAACGTCGTCACGAAATCGGGCGGGAACACCTTCGAGGGCTCCCTCCTCTTTCAATACCAGCCCCAGAGCTTCAATTGGACCAATGTCGAGGGAGGGGTGGCCTCCAAGACGAGTTATGCCATCCCGGCCGTCACTCTGAGCGGCCCGATCCTGAAGGACAGGCTTTGGTTCCTGGCCTCCTACAAGTACAACAACGAGGATTACGGGTATCCGGACACGATCGTTGTTCCGGATCTGATCCGGAAAACCCGCTCCCACATGCCGTACGCGAAGCTGACGTTCCAGGCCAATCCCAAGCACACCCTCAGCCTCGTCTACCAGAACGACTACACCGAGATCGGCAACAACGCCTTTCCCAATACGGTCTATTCCGAGCTCGACGCGGCCCAGAGAGCCGAGCGGGGCGGCCCGATGTACTCGCTGAGCTGGCGCTGGCTGATCTCGGATTCCGTCTACTTCAACTTCATCGGCGGCTATAACCACAAGCCGCGCAGCAATTTTGCCGTCACGACCGACCCGCGCCACCAGTACACGGAGCGGTTCCAAGGGGGCTCGACGCTTCTCTACGATACGGGCTTCGGCGAGGATTATTACTCGAGCCGGGACAACGTCCTGATCTCCAGCCATCTGACCTATTTCGCCGACGACCTGTTCGGCAGCGGCTCTCACGAGTTCAAGTTCGGCCTCGAGTTCCGCCCCTATCAGTACGCCTATTGGGACCGCAAGTACTGGGAGGACGAGTACGGCTTTTTCCAGTACATGTACGGACTCGATTACGAGAGCTACGGCCTGACCGAGCCCTATGTCTACCGGGGCTACCAGCGCAAGGGCGCGCCCGGGGCGCCCCAGGACCATTACCTGAACGCCGCCAACGTCAGCAGCCAGAACATCTTTCTTCAGGACAGCTGGATCGTCACCAAAGACCTGACGTTCCACCTGGGTCTCCGGTGGGAGCACCAGCGCGACAACCAGTACTACCGGGACACGATGCCCGTCGAGCTGGAGGAAATCTACCCGGACATCCGCAACAACATCATTTTCGACGACAGCGGGCTCGCCCCGCGCCTGGGTCTGACCTACAACTGGCGGAAGGTCGGCATTCTGAAGTTCCACTATGGGCGCTACTTCGAATACGTCGGCACCGGCGACTACTTCGAGGATGCCCGGTCGATGGTCACCGTTCAGTACCGCATGCCGGCGGCAGACATCGGCCTGGGCCCCGAGTTCATGACCATCTATTCGGATCCGCCGCTGGCCTACAATCCCGACTATAACACGGGGATGCGGCTGGAGTACAACGACGAATTCGTCTTCTCCATCGAACGCGAGCTGCCGTTCAACTTCGTCTTCGAAACGACGTTCGACTACAGGAAGATCCACCTGTCCAACATGGAGGACGTGAACGCCGTTTTCCAGGACGGGCAGTTCGTCGACCGCCGGTTCCCCAACTATGACACGATCTGGAAGAAAACCTGGTACGGCGGGGACCAGAGCCGCTGGGACTTCGACTACAAAGGGCTCCTGTTCGGGATCAAAAGAAACTTCACCGGCCGATGGGGACTGCTCGCCAACTACAGCCTGATGTGGAGAAACTACCGGAAGACGGCCTGGGACCCGGGCGACCCCAACCAGTTCGTCTACGCCAGCCCCGGCGACCTCGACATGGGGGACTTCGGACGCCGGTGGGCCTTCCATGTCTCGGGCTTTTATACGCTTCCGTGGGACGTTACGATCTCCACCTACATCAACGGGAACGACGGGATCTTCGTCGCCGACACGACCGGCGATTACGCCTGGGACGCCAGCGCTCCCCTGGTGACTATCTCCAACGGCCGGCGGGTGAGCGACATCGTCTGGATTGCGGCCAATGACTACTACACCGGACACAAATGGGGCACGACGGGCCGGCGCACCGATCAACTCTGGGAGATCAACGTCAGGCTGGCCAAGGGCGTCATGCTGGGCCGGTTCCGGGTGCAGGCGATGCTCGACGTCTTCAACCTGTTCAACTGGACCGCCTACAGCTCTTGGACGACCAACGACATCCGCCGCGATTACGTGGATTCGAGCGGCGTCAACCAGTACCAGAGGCAGACGAGTCCTCAGCGGCCCCGGGCTGCCCAGTTCAGTTTGAACTTCACCTTCTGATCGGTCCAGGAGCAAGAATCCGGCCCCAGGCATTCAGCGAAAAGACCCGGGGGACCGTCTGCCGGCGAAAGGCGGCGGACGGTCCCCCCAATACATAGGACCTTCCTGCCCTGGAGGTCGCTCCCGGGCGAAGCGGCCGCCTTCGGCCGGTTTCTGGGTGGCGTAAACAAACCCTATAAAAGGACCGGGTAGGGGGGAAAAATTTCTCTTGACAAAGGAAATTAAAGCGTCAATAATGCGGCTTGTGGAACAACCGATTGTGCCAAACGTTTGCATTATTAAGGCCAGCCCATCGAGCCCTTGTTCCCCGGTCGAGTCCCATCCCCTTTGGAGGCCCAGGTAATTTGACCTTGTCCCCCCGGATTCCGCCGGCCCGTCGCGCTTTTCTCCGCTGGCCGGATCATGCTGCAGAGGAGGTGTTGATACGGAAAATCCAGATGATTCCCAAGCTTCAGTCGAGGGTTTTTTTCTGAGTAATTAAGGAGGAAAAAGCAAAAATGAAGCGTTCGTTCCTTCGTCGCCTTTCTTTGCTGGGGCTCTTCCTGGTGGTCGCTCCGATCGTCATGATGGCCCAGACCACGGGCACGCTTCGCGGATTCGTCACCGACACGAACGGCGAAGCGCTCCCCGGAGTGACCATCGACATCGAGAGCGATGCCATGATGACGCCCCGATCGACGGTGACCGACGCCAGAGGCTCCTACCGGTTTCTCTATCTTCCCCCCGGGAAGTATACGATCTGCGCCAAGCTGACCGGCTTCGAGACCTGCTGGAAGCGCGGCGTCTCCGTCCTGACCGAGTCGACCGTCACGGCCGACATTCAGATGACCATGGGAGGCCTCGAGAACACCATCGAGGTCACGGCGGCCGCTCCGGTGATCGACACCGAGAGCGCCAGCAAATCGTACAACCTCAACATCGAGATGATCGCGACCGTGCCCATCGCCCCCCGGATGAATTTCTCGGACGTCTGGCAGACCCTGCCCGGCGTTTCCGGGGGATGGGGCGACTCCCCGCTGGTCAATGCCGGGAACATCACCCGCAACCTCGAGCCGGGCAAGAGCTACTTTTGGTCGCAGCACAACCAGGACGACTCCTACGAGAACAAGATCAAAATCGACGGGATGGAGATCAACGACTCGATGAGCGGGACGTCCTACGCCCAGTTCAACTACGAAGCCATCCAGGAGATCGACGTCAAGACGGCCGGGGCCACCGCCGAGTACGGCAACGCCCGGTCGGCCTTCATGAACGTCGTCACCAAGTCCGGCGGCAACACCCTCGAGGGGTCGTTCCTGTTCCAGTATCAGCCCGAGAGCTTCAACTGGACCAACATCGAAGGCGGAGTCGCCTCGAAGACGAGCTACGCCATCCCGGCCGTCACCCTGAGCGGCCCGATCATGAAGGACAGGCTGTGGTTCCTGGCGTCCTACAAGTACAACAACGAGGACTACGTCTATCCGGACACCATCGTCGTTCCGAACCTCACCCGGCGCAACCGCTCCCACATGCCGTACGCGAAGCTCACCTTCCAGGCCCACCCGCGCCACACCCTCAGTCTCGTCTACCAGAACGACTACACCCTGATCTACAACACGGCCTTCCCGAGCACAGTCTATTCCGAGCTCTCCACGGCCCAGACCGCCAAGCAGGGCGGTCCGATGTTCTCGCTGACCTGGCGCTGGATCATGTCCGACAACGTCTATTTCAACTTCGTGGCCGGCTACAACCATAAGCCGCGCGACACCTACGCGGACAGCACCGATCCCCGCTATCAGTACACCGAACGGTTCAACGGCGGCTCCACGCTCCTGTACGACCACGGCTACGGCGAGGACTATTACTCCATCCGCGAGAACATGATGCTCGGCGGCGACCTGACCTACTTCCTCGACAACCTGCTGAACACCGGGTCGCACGAGTTCAAGTTCGGCGTCGAGGTCCGGCCCTTCCAGCACGTGACCCGGACCCGCAAGTACTGGATCGACGAATTCGGCTTCTACAGATACCGGCTGGGGCTCGACTACGCCAGCTACGATCTGACCGAGCCCTACATCTACCGCGGCTACGCCACCAAGGCTCCGCCGGAGCTTCCCCAGGACCGCTATGACAACGAGGTCATGGTCACCAACCAGAACGTCTACGTCCAGGATGCCTGGGTGGTCAGCAAGAACCTGACCTTCCACCTCGGCCTGCGCTGGGAGCACCAGCGGGAGAACATGTACTTCCGCAACGAGCTGCCGGCCTTCCTGGACGAGATCTACTCCGGGATCCGGAACAACGTCGAATTCGACGACAGCGGCCTGGCCCCGCGGCTCGGCCTGACCTACAACATGCCCAAGGTCGGCGTCTTCAAGTTCCACTTCGGCCGCTACTTCGAGTACGTCGGCACCGGCGACTACAACAACTACGCCCGGACGATGGTGTTCCCCGAGTACCGGATGGCCGCCGCCGATATCGGCATGGGCGCCGACGCCCTGACGCTCTACACCGACCCCCCGCTCAGCTACCCCGCCGACTTCAACAAGGACATGAAGATGGAGTTCAACGACGAATGGGTGGCCTCCTTCGAACGGGAGTTGTTCTGGAATTTCGCCTTCGAGACGACCTACGTCTACCGGAACATCCACATGTCCAACATGGAGGACATCAACGCGGTCTTCGCGGACGGGATGTTCGTCGACCGCCTGTTCCCCGACTACGACACCATCTGGATGCGGACCTGGTATGACCCCCCGCGCTGGAAGTTCTTCTACAGCGGCCTGCAGTTCAACCTGCGCCGGAACTTCACCGGCAAATGGGGCATGCTGGCCAACTACAGCCTGATGTGGCGGACCTACCGGAAGACGGACTGGGATCCGGGCGACCCCAACCAGTTCGTCTACACCAGCCCGAGCGACCTCGACATGCAAGATTACGGCCGCCGCTGGGCCTTCCACGTCTCGGCCTTCTACACGCTCCCCTGGGACATCACCGTTTCCACTTACATCAACGGCAATGACGGGATCTTTGTCGCCGACTCGACCGGTGATTACGCCTGGGACGCCAGCGCTCCGCGTGTGACCATTTCCAACGGTCGGCTCGTCAACGACATCGTCTGGCTCGCGGATAATGACTACTACACGGGACACAAGTGGGGCACGACCGGCCGGCGGACCGACTCCCTCTGGGAAGTCAACGTCCGGCTGGCAAAGGGCGTCATGCTGGGCCGGTTCCGGGTCCAGGCGATGATCGACGTCTTCAACCTGTTCAACTGGACCGCCTACAGCTCCTGGGCCACCAACGACATCCGCCGCGATTACGTGGATTCGAGCGGCGTCAACCAGTACCTGAGGCAGACCAGCCCGCAGCGGCCCCGGGCTGCCCAGCTCAGCCTGAAGCTCACCTTCTAAGCGGCCGGACCAAGAAGGTCGTCGACACGACAGACTTAGGCAGATAGGCTGCACGGGCCGTCCCCCTGCGACAATGGGGGACGGCCCGTTTTTTTAAGGATGTGTGATGAACCGCTCCCCGGATGCCTTCTCCCGCCGGGAGTTCCTTCAGACCGCCGGGTCGTGCGCCGCCGCCGGGCTGGCGGCCTTGTCCGGCCTCTCCCTGGCGGGGAGCCCGCGCGCCGAGCGCCCCAACGTCCTGTTCATCATCGTCGACGACCTGCGGCCCGAACTGGGCTGCTACGGAACGCCGCTCATCCGAACCCCGAACATCGACGCGGTCGCCGGCCGCGGGGTGGTCTTCACCAGGGCTTATTGCCAACAGTCGCTGTGCAACCCTTCCCGGGCCAGCGTCCTGACGGGGATGCGGCCGGACACCATCCGGGTCTGGGACCAGTCCACCCATTTCCGCGCCTACAAGGAAGATATCGACACCCTCCCGCAGTATTTCAAATCCAGGGGGTATCAATCGGCCGGCGTCGGGAAGGTCTTCCACACCTCGCTCGAGGACCCTCCGTCCTGGAGCCGGCCCAAGCCCGAAATCGCGATCCAGTCGGAATACACTTCTCCGGAAGTTCGCAAAAGGAACGCCCGCCGGGCCGGCATCGCCCAGATGTTGGGCAAGAGCGAGGGCTGGATCGAAAGCGTCCTGCAGGGACCCGCCACCGAGGCCTACGACGCTCCGGATGAGAAGTACCTGGACGGGAAGGTCACCGGGGCCGCGCTCAAGCTGCTCCGCCGGCTGAACCGGAGCCGGCCTTTCTTCCTGGCCGTCGGCTACTATAAACCCCATCTCCCCTTCGTCGCGCCGAAAAAATACTGGGACCTCTATGACCCGGAAGAAATCCCCCGGGCCGCCAACAACTTTCCGCCCAAAGACGCCCCGGCCTTCGCCCTGAACGATATGTTCGAGCTGGCCTGTTACGAAGGCTTCTCCCAAGTGCACAGGGCCTCCCCGCGGGGCCTGTCCGAGAGCCAGGCCCGTCTCCTCAAACACGGCTACTATGCCTGCGTCAGCTTCATCGACGCGCAGATAGGCCGCCTGCTCGCCGAGCTCGAGCGCTTGAGACTCCGCGAGAACACGATCATCGCCATCTGGGGCGACCACGGCTGGAAACTCGGCGAACATCGGGCCTGGGGCAAGCAGACCAACTACGAAATCGACACCCGGGCTCCATTGATCATCTCGGCGCCGGCGGCCGGGGGCGGCGGGCATACCCAGGCCGCGCTGGTGGAGTGCGTGGACATCTTTCCGACACTCTGCGAGCTGGCCGGGATCTCCGTCCCCCAGGGTCTCGAAGGCCTGAGCATGGCGCCGCTGCTCGACGGCCGGGTCCGGCCCTGGAAGATCGCGGCCTTCAGCCAGTTCCCGCGCGGCTTCCAGGGCAAGATCATGGGCCGGACGATCCGGACCGAACGCTTCCGCTACGTCGAGTGGAGAAGCTGGATCAGCGGCCGGTTCATCGCCAGGGAGGTCTACGACCACGAAACCGACCGCCTGGAGAATGTCAACATCGCCAACCGCCCCGAGAACGAGGACCTCGTCCGAAGCCTGGCCTCGATCCTCGACGGCGGCTGGTGGAGGGCCCTGCCCCGATGACCGGTCAACGCGCGAGACGCGCCGCGAGCGGGAAGAAAGGGCTTGCCCGGGTGTCTAAATGAATGGCATGGTTCGAGTTCACAGGGCGCGGCCCCCGGCCGCCGCGGGGAGCGGGGCCTGGCGGACAGGCATCCGTCCGGCCTTCGTCATCGGCCTGCTCGTCCTGAGCGCGGGGGGCTCCGGACTTCGGGCCGGGCCCCAGGGGTCCGGGCCGCGGCCGAACGTCCTCCTGATCACCGTCGATACCCTGCGGGCCGACAAGCTGGGATGTTACGGCAATCGGAACGTCAAAACTCCCCACATCGACGGGCTGGCCCGAAACGGCATCCTCTTCACCCGGGTCTTCGCCCACAATCCCCTGACGCTGCCCTCCCACGCCAACATCATGACCGGGTTGACGCCGCTCTTCCACGGAGTCCACGACAACGAGAACTTCGTCCTTCAGGACCGGTTCCTGACCCTGGCCGAGTTCTTCAAGGCCCGGGGGTACGCCACCGGCGCCGTCATCGGGGCTTTCCCCCTTGATTCGCGCTTCGGGATGGCCCAGGGGTTCGATTTCTACGAAGACAACGTGATTCCCAAGGGCGCTCCCAAGAACGCCCCCGGCGAACGCCGGGCCGAAGCGGTGGCCCGCGTCGCCGAGCAATGGCTGGACCGGCAGGAATCGGAATGGTTCCTCTGGGTGCACTTTTACGACCCCCATTATCCGTATGAGGCTCCTGAGCCCTTCTCGAGCCGCTATCCGGTCAAGCCCTATAACGGCGAGGTCGCCTACGTGGATTCCGTCCTTGGAGATTTCCTGACTTATCTCGAGACGAGGGGCCGGCGCGACGGGACGGTCATCATCCTGACCTCCGACCACGGGGAGTCGCTCGGCGATCACGGGGAAAAAACCCACGGGATGCTGGCCTACAATTCGACACTCTGGATCCCCCTCATCATATCCGGTCCCGGCCTCAAACCGGCCACGAGCGACCGGCTCGGGGCGCACATCGACATCTTTCCGACCCTCTGCGACCTGCTGGGTCAGGACGCTCCGCCCGGGCTCCAGGGCGTGTCGCTCGTCCCGGGCGGCCGGACCAAGAGGAATCCCTCGAGGCTCGTCTATTTCGAGTCCCTCGACCCCTATGACAATTTCGGCTGGGCCCCGCTCCGGGGCTTCATATCGGCGAAGTCGAAGTTCATCGACAGCCCCGTCCCCGAATTGTACGATCTCGAGTCCGATTTCACCGAAACCGTCAACCTGTCGGGGGACGATCCCCCCGGCCCCCTCCGGAAGCAGCTCAATCAGCTCATGAAGACCTTGTCCGGCCCCGGGGCGGAAGAGGCCCGAAGACCGGTCGACCGGCAAGCCCGGGAGAGGCTGCGAAGCCTGGGCTACCTCGGCCCGTCGGGCGTGGAAAGGAAGACCGCATTCGGGCCCCGGGACGACATCAAGGCCCTTCTGCCCGTCTTCAACAGGAGCCGGGCCGCCTATGTCCTCAAGGATGCCGGACAGGCCGAACGCGGGATCGCCGAGCTGCGGCGGATCATCGCCGGGGGCGTCAGGATCTTTCATCCCTATCTGTACCTGGCCGAGCTGCTCAGGGACGGCGGCCGCCTTCAGGAGGCGCTGGACGTTCTCAGCAAAGGCGTCGGCCTGTTCCCGGCCAACTACGAGCTGGTCCGGGTTCTCGCCGACTGCCTGGTCGAGGCGGGCCGGAACCAAGAGGCGGTCGAGCTCGTCCGCTCCAAGAGCCTTTTCCAGATGGAGCAGGACCCCCGGATCTGGTTTTTCCTGGGCCGGGCCTATGAGAACCTGGAAGACTTTCCCGCCGCCGTCGAAGCCTATGAGAAGACGGTCGGCACGGACCCGGAATTCGCCGAGGCTTATTTCAGGCTGGGCGTTGCCTATTCCGGACTGGCCGGCCGGAGACAGGAGGACGAAACCCCGTTCGCAAAGGGCGTGGCCGCTCTCCGGAGGTCCCTCGAACTCGACCCCGGCCTGACAGAGTCCCACCGCGCTCTCGGCCTGGCCTATTTCAGCTCCGGCGAAACGGCCGAAGCGGTCCGGGAGCTGGAAACATGCCTTTCCCGCGGATTTGCCGACGGGCGGATCCACTTCATCCTGGGGCAGGCGTACTTGAGCAGGGGAGACCGGTCGAAGGCCCTGGCCAGCTTCACGGCCTGCAAGACCGGGTTTCCGGGCTCCCTGACGGACGAGGAAAAACGATTTCTCGACATTCTGATCACCCGCTGCGCGCCGGGCCGGAAAAAGGGGCCCGGGTGACCGGCAGCCTCAAGAGTCCCAGCCCGGGCGGGCGCGCCTGTCCCGAAGGGAGAGGCTCCCCGGAGAGGAGAGGCCGCCCGAGCCGGACACGAGTGAAACTCGAAGGAGTATAATAGCCGTCCGTTTCCGGGTTGAAGCCGGAGGATGGTCCACACCGCTGACAAGGAGGTATCCGATGATCAACAGGAAAGCCATTGCGGCCGTCGCGGCCGTTCTGATTTTGTCGCTCGGCGGGCTCCCGCTTCTCGGCCAGCAGGGCCGGGGCAGGGGACGCATCAAAGGCACCGTGACCGACCGGGACACCGGGGCCCCTCTCCAGGGCGTCGTGGTCACGGCGGTTTCCGTGGATTACGGCACCAAGTTCGATTCCAAGACCAACGCCAAGGGGACCTGGTCCATAGGCGGATTGGGCTCCGGGAACTTCAAGATCATCTACTCCCTCCCGGGGTACATCGAGATCTCCCAGACCATCGTCGTCAGCCAGTTCGCCGTCAACAACGAGCCCCTCTCGGCCGAGCTCGAGCCTGTCAAGGCGGCCGTCGCCGCGGCCCCGGATGTCAACGATCAGGCCGCCAAGGCCCTTCTGGACGAGGGGCTCACGCTCTATGACGCCAAGGATTATCCCGCGGCCATCCGGAAATTCAGAGAGTTCCTGGAGCTCGAACCCAAGTATTACCAGGCCCTGATGAACATCGGGAACTGTTACAAGGAAATGGAAGACTATGACGCGGCCCTGGAGGCCTATCAGCAGGTCCTCGACCGGATCCAGGAGCAGGGCCCGTCCGGCGCGGCCGCGTCCGAAGCCAGGGCCGGGGCCTATGTGGGCATATCGGACGTCTACCTCAGGAAGGGCGACCTCGCCCAGGCGGAGCGGGTCCTCCAGGAAGCGCTGGCCCAGAATCCGGACGACGAAAACCTGGCCTTCAAGTTCGGGGAGATCTACTTCACCCAGGGGGACGCGGCCAAGGCGGCCGAGTTCTACAAGAAAGCCATCGCCGCCAACCCGAACTGGGCCCCGCCCTACCGGCAGCTGGGCTACGCCTACCTCAACATGGGGGAATATGCCCCGTCCCTGGAGGCGATGAAAAAGTTCCTGGAGCTGGCGCCCGACGACGCCAGGGCCGGGGCCGTCCGGACCCTCATCCCCCAGATCGAAAAGATGATCAAATAGCCGCCGGCCCGAAGACGAGGAGAGGCGTCATGATCATCGACCTTCAGTGCGGCCGGGAGCCGGTGTCGCTCGAGCTCCCCGAGGGCGCCGAGGTGTACAGGTCGAAGTACCCTCCCCCTCCGCCCGATGAAACCGCCGCGGTCATGGCCGCCGTGCGGGCCCCGATCGGCACCGCCCCTCTTCCCGAACTCCTCAAGCGGCGCCGGGCGGGCGAGGTCGTCATCGTCGTCTCCGATATCACCCGTCCGGTCCCTTACCGCAGGTTCCTGGGCGAGTTCTGCGCCCTCGTCGAGGAGAGCGGAGTCCCCAGGGACGAGATCCTGATCCTCGTGGCGACCGGGCTGCATCGGCTCTGCAGCGCCGCGGAGCGCGTCGAAATGTTCGGCCCCGAGGTCGCGGCCCGTTACCGGATCGCCGACCACGACGCGGCCGACCCCTCGCTTTTCGTCGAGTTGCCGGAACCCGCGCGGTCGGGGACTCCGGTCCGGCTGAACCGGCGTTTCGTGGAGGCGGGGTTCCGCGTCGTCACCGGGCTCGTCGAGCCCCACTTCATGGCCGGGTTTTCCGGCGGCCGCAAATCGGTCTTTCCCGGCCTGGCCGACCTGGCCGGGTTGAAACATTTCCACGGGCATCGTTTCCTGGAGGACCCTCGGTCGCGGAACGGCAACCTTGCCGGCAACCCCCTGCACGAGGAGTCCCTGTCGGTGGCCCGGATGGCCGGGGTTGATTTTTCCCTCAACGTGGTTCTCGACGGACGCCGCCGCCTGGTCCGGGCCTTCGCGGGCGGGCTCGTCCCGGCCCATGAGGCCGCCTGCGCCTTCGCCCGGCGCGCCTCCTGCCTGCCGGTCGCCGCCGAAGCCGACGTCGCCGTCACCTCCTGCGGCGGCTATCCCTTGGACGCGACGTTCTACCAGTGCGTCAAGGGCCTGGTGTCCGTCCTGCCGGCGGTCAAGCCCGGCGGCACGGTCATCGCCGCCGGCGGATGCGAATCGGGAATCGGCGGTCCGGCGTACGAAGAGCTGATGATGAGGTATTCGGGCCGCTGGCGGGATTTCCTGGCCGACATCCGGCGGCCGGACTTTTTCATCAAGGACCAGTGGCAGTTCCAGATGCACTGCCGGGCCCTCGAGCGGGTCGGCGAGGGAAACCTGAAGTTCGTCACTCAGGGACTTCCGCGGGAGACGATCGAAAGGCTTTCGGTCAAGCCGCAAGCGGACGGAGCGGGCGAGGTCCGGGACGCGCTCCAGGGGTTGATCGATTCCCTGGCCGGGAAGACCTTCGCCGTTTTTCCCGAAGGCCCCTACTGCGCGCCCGTTCGGGATTGAACCGAGGGCTCAGACGCGATAGGAGTTGATCGTCACCGGGATCGTCCGATGGTTCCCGCCCGGACCTGCCCCGGCCGCTCCCAGGGTCCCGGACGGTTCCGGGATCTCCGCCGCGGAATCAACCCGGTCATCGGCTCCCACGCCCGAAGTCAGGAGCAGGCTGACCGCGGCCGCGGCCATCTCCTCCAGGTTCTGATCGGCGCTGACCAGCGGCCGCTTGCAGAAGGCAGCGAATTCCCCGACGTCGAAGCCGCCCATCATCAGGTCACGCCCGGTCCGTTCCTCGAACAGGTTGACGACCCTGGCCGCGCCGAAGAACACGAGGTTGTTGACGCAAAACAGCGCCTCGATGTCACTCCGCCTGTCCAGCAGCCTCTCCGCCATTTCGGTGCCGTCCCGGGCGGAGTAGCCGCCGTAGATGACGAGAGACCGGTCCACGCCCCCGAGCCCGGCCGTCATCGCGGCCTCGAAGCCCGCGTACCTATCCTCCGTGATGTAGGTTCCCGGCGTGCCGCCCAGAAACGCGATGCGGCGGCAACCCGTGGCGATGAGCCGCCGTGTGAGGCCCTCGGCCCCCCCGAGGTTGTCGCTCGCGACCCAAGGCAGGGCGGTTTCGCGGAAGATCCTGTCGACAAGCACGATGGGAACCTCCCGCCGGAGTTCCTCCATGAACGGCCACTGCTCGGTGCGGATGGGCGAGAGGATGATGCCGTCCACCTTCCGGTCGACGAGGATATTCAGGTAGGACTCCTCGTTTTCCGGGATCTCGTTCGTGTCGCAGAGGATCGTGCTGTAGCCGCGGCTGCGCAGGAGCGTTTCGATCCTCGACCCCAGCTCTCCGAAAAACGGATTCCGGATGTCGCTGACGATGAGCCCCACGGTGGTGGTCCTCCGCAGCCTCAGGCTCCGGGCCAGGATGTTGGGGCGATAGTTCATCTCCGCCGCGACGTCCAGGATTTTCTTCTGCGTCGCCGGGGAAATCCTGAACTCGGCGGACTTCCCGCTCAGGACACGGGAAATGGTCGAGTACGAATAGCCGGTAAGCCGCTTGATGTCCTTGATGCTCATGACAACCCCGGACACTCCTTCCCTGACCGGACCTTAGGCTGGGTCCCCATTACCGACATTCTGTTCATTTTACGCATAAATATCAACACAATTTTTTCATCCGGGGCCGGGCCCCGGTCCGCATTTTCGGGGTCGAGAATGCGGGCTGAGGGCCAGGCGCCCTTTGCCCGGGGCGATCAAGGCCGTCTTGGTTCTTCGGCGGAGCCCCGGTCCGTCACCGCTTTCCAGACCCGAAGAAAGTTGCCGCCCATGATCTTCCGGACATCGTCGTCCGAATACCCGCGGCGTTTCAGCCCGCGCGTGATGTTCGGATAGTCCTGGGCCCCGCGTATGCCTTCGGGTGACGGCGTGCGCGGGTACATGTCCGCTCCCAGGCCCACGTGGTCGGCGCCGGCCACCCGGACGGCGTGGTCGATGTGGTCCAGGAGGACCTCGATGGTCGGCCGGCCCTCGAGCGGCCAGTCCCGGCCCTGGCTGATGTGTTCCACCGCGATCCTCAGGTCCATGTCCTCGATGACGGGAACCCTGTCCAGGATCGGACGGCTGACCGCCCTCAGTTCGCGGGCGGCCTTGGCGTATTCTTCCGAAAGGAAAGACAGCTCGAACACGACGCCGATCACCCCTCCGTTCCCGGCCAGGGCCCGGAGCATCTCGTCGCTGACGTTCCTGCGGTGGGGGTTGAGGGCCCGGCAGCCCGAGTGCGAGAGGATCACCGGGTCCCGGCTGACCTCGATGACGTCGTAAAACGTCTTGTCCGAGGCGTGCGACAGGTCGATCACCATGCCGATCCGGTTCATTTCCCGGACCACCTCGCGGCCCAGATCGTTGAGCCCGTTCCATCGCCCCGGCTGGGCGCTCGCGTCGGCCCACCCGTGGCTGACATTGTGGGTCAGCGTCATCGACGATACGCCCCGCTCGTGGAACTCCCTCAGTTTATCGAGGCTGTCCTCGATGGCATGCCCGCCCTCGATGGACAGCGGCATGGCGATCTTCCCGGAGGCGACGATCCGCTCGATGTCGGCGCCCGTGCGGGCCAGCTCGACCCGGTCCGAGTTCCTGGCGATCGTCCCGAGCATGGCCTCGAGGAGATGGGTCGCCTGCCGGGCCGCCCCCTTGGGGTAGAGGTAGTTCTGGACGAACAGGGAGACCACCTGGACATCGACCCCGCCCTCGGCGAGCCTCGGAAGGTCGACGTGGCCGCCCGGCAGCCGGTCGCCGATGTCCAGCCCTTCGTAGAGAACGCGGTAGGCCAGGTCGTTGTGGCAATCCCAGACCAGGGCGCTCTCGTGGAGCTTCGTCACATCGTCCGCCGCCTCCGTCGCGCCGGATGACGCCGGGCGGCAGACGGCCAGAGCGGCGACGGCCGCGACGGCCGCAACCCAAATCAGGTACCGGGTCAGTTTTGTCATGGGCCTCCTCCTTCAACCGGCAGCTGGGGTCGGGCCTCAGCATACGATTGAAAACGATAAAATTCAATCTTTCCAGGGGCCGCTTTCCGCGCCTAACCCGGCATTTCCGGGGTCAAGACCGCCGGCTCAAGGCGCGCCGGGGGCCGAGGGCCGCTCCTTCCTCATTTGTCCAGGTCCCCGGGGCGAAGATGGTCGTAGCACTCGAACGGCACCCCGAGCTCGTCGGCCGCGGCCTTAAGAGCGCCGAGGTGGTCGCCCATCACCGTGATCGGGTGATTCGAGTTGATGTGCCGCTCGATCCGCCCGCACAGCCTCAGATACCAGTGCGGCCATTCCGGATTGCAGCGGCTCGACCGGCGCCGCCATTCCTCGGGGGTCGGCACGTCCGTGACGCCCCTTCCCGCGCACAGGTACAGTTGGTGGTCCCGATAGGAGAAGCGGGCCCAGGTCGCCACCCCCGGCGCCCGGGCCACGACCGAGCAGGTTCCGCCGCCTTCGCGGAAGTACATGGGCGTCTGGCGTTCCGACCACGATCCCTCCAGGCTGTCGTTCCGGCCGTAAGCGAAATAGGGAGCCAACGCCCCCGAGTTGACGAACCAGTACAGGCTGTCGGGCTGCCTCCAGTAGCGCAGGTCGTTGAAGCCGACGGGCTCTCCGCCGGACAGGAGCTTCAGGAGCTGCATCGTCACCGCCGCCCCGTCGTCCGCCTCGGTCGCCGCGACGAACGTCTCGCCGTCCGGGCCGGGCCGCAACCGGTTGTTCAGGATGCCCAAGGTCAGGTCCGTGGCCGGGTAGTGCTCGATCCAGTCGAGCTGATCCTGGACCCCGACGAAGTCCAGCCCGAACTGCTTCCTCAACTCGAGGAGCGCGGCGTAGACTTTCATCTGGAACAGGACCATCTCCCTGGTCAATTGAAGGGCCGGGTCCCGTCCCAGCCGGAGGTCCATGCCCTCGGCCCGCAGAAAGGCGAAGGCCTTCTCGGCCTCGGCGTCGGGCACCCGCTCGGCCATCCTGGCCAGCCTCAGCCCGTCGAAGCCCTCCCTGGCGATGCCGAAATACCTCAGGAAGTCGGCCTCCGAGATCTTGTTCCACATCTGCATCGAGCGGGGACCGACGACCCCGTAGATGGAGCCCCGAAGCGTGGCCACGGCCTCCTGGGCCCTCCGCCGGTCCTCCTGGCTGGGCTCGACGGCGATCGGCGCCGGCCCGTCCGGGGCATACCGCCCTTCGGCCAGGAACCCGGCCACCGCGTCGCGGTAGGCCCCGTGGTCCGCGAAGTCTTCCACGAACAGCCGGCTGGTCCTGATCCCCACGTGCTCCGTTCCGGCGACCGTGGCCAGCAGCCCCACGGCGCCCGGGAAGTCGGAGATGGCGCTGCCCAGCATGAGCTTGGGCGTCGCGGCCGGCAACCGCCACATCGGGCTCACGGAAAAATCGGGATAGGCCCAAGCGGCGAGGAAATCGATGAATCGCTCGCCGCGAGCCCCGGCCATGACCTTCATGCCCTCGGCCACCGAGGACACGGGGCGGTCCGGGTTGAGGACGTTGGGCGTCCATCCGCAACTCGCCACGACGCACTTGATCTCCTCGAGCTGGCCGAGGGCCACCGGCCACACCTCGGCGTTGGCGCTCTCCCGGCTGTCCAGCGGGATGTAGATATCGACGGTCTTGCTCATCAGGTCCTCCTCAGGCTTGCTACGGCCGTTCCTCGTCGGGCACCCATTCCCCGCCGGAGTCGATGTTCTCCCGGGTGAACACCCGGGAGGGAAGGGTAATGTCCTTGGCCACGGTCTTCCCCGCCAGGATCTCAAGGGCGGTCAGGACGGCCTCTTTCCCGCCGGTCGGGTATTCGAAGCTGGCCTCCATGATCCCCTGCTTGACATAGGCCTGGCCCTCGTACGGCAGGGCGTCGATGCCCACGAACAGGATCGATTTCTCGCGTCCGGCGGCCTTGGCGGCCAGGTAAGCCCCGTGGGCCCCGGGGTCGTTGTGGGCATAGACCAGGTCGATCGTGTCGAACCGGGCCAGCGCCGACTCCATTTCCTTGCGGGCCTCGGGCTCCAGCCACTTCATGTCGGCCTCGAAGATGATGTCGATCGCGCTGCCCTTGATCCCGTCGCGGAACCCCGTGTGGCGGTCCTGTCCGGGAGTCGAGGTCATCAGGCCCATAAGCTCCACGACCCGGCCCTTGCCGGCGAGCTTGGCCGCGATCCACCGCCCCGCGGCCCGCCCGATCTTCTTGTTGTCGGCCCCGATGAAGCACGTGTACCCGTCCCCGAGCACGCGGCGGTCGAGGACGATGACCGGGATGCCCTTGGCGAAGGCCGCGGCAACGGGTTCGGTCAGGGGAGCCGCCTCCTTGGGCGAGACGATGATGACGTCCACTCCGGCGCTGGTGAATTCCTCGATCTGCGACCGCTGCTTCAGCGAGTCGTTCTGGGCGTCCTTGAAGACGATCTTGAGCTCCGGATGGAGGACGGCCTCGTTGCGGATGTCCTGGTTCATCTGGACCCGCCAGGGCTCGCCCAGGTTGCACTGGCTCATGCCGATCGTCCATCGAGCCTCCGGGCTTTCGGCGGTTCCGCCCGGGGCGGCCTTGCCCCGGTCCCCGCCGCTGCAGGCGACCGCCGCCGCGACCGCCGCCGCCGCGAGAATGAAAGGCCAGCGTTTTTTCATAATGGCAACTCCTTGTTATTTGCGGAATTTCTGGAAGAGTACGGCCCCGACGATGATGCCCCCGGTCAGCATGAGCCGGCTGGCTTCCCCGACGGCGTTGATACTCAGGATTTTTTCGAGATACCCGATGGTCATGGCCCCGATCAGGGTCAGTCCGATGCCGCCCGTGCCGCCCATGAGGTTGGTCCCACCGATGACCACGATGGCGATGGCCGTGAGCTCGTAGGCCACGCCCGCCTCGGGGTCTCCCTGGAGCTCCTGGGCGGCCTGGCATAGGCCGGCCACGGCGCAGAAAAACCCGCTCAGCCCGTAGGCCAGCAGCTTGGTGGCCGCGACGGGCACTCCGGACAGCCGGGCCGCCTCCTCGTTGCCGCCGACGGCGTAGATGTAGCGGCCCCAGCGAAGCCGGGCCAGGATGACCCAGCAGATCAGGACCGACAGCAGGAAGAGGAGGGTGACGACGGCGATGTTCTGCCCCAGGACCTTCGAGTTGAGGAACTCGAAGATGCCCGGAACGTCCGCGTACCGGTACGTTCCGTCGGCCTGGAGAATTGCCGTGGAGACCTTCTGGCCTCCCGAGACAAACTTGGCCAGGCCCCGGGCGAAGACCATCACGGCCAGGGTGGCGATGAAGGGCTGCAGCCGGAACTTGGCCACCAGCCCGCCCGAGATGAGTCCGCAGCCGGCCCCCGCGGCCAGGCAGGCCGGGATGGCCAGCCAGGCCGGCCAGCCCAGCCTCAGGCTGAACATGGCGAAGATGACCGCCGTCAAGCCCAGCACGCTCCCCACCGAGAGGTCGATTCCGGCCGTGATGATGACCAGCGTCATGCCGCAGGCCAGGATGCCGAAGACCGAAATATGGCGCAGCATGTCGCGGTGGGTCTCCCACTTGAAGAAGGCCCCCTGGGCGTTGAATACGAGCCCCAGGGCCAGGACCAGGATCAGGGCGGCGAGGGCCCTCACCGCGGGAGACCGGAAATCCACCCCGAGGAATGGGCGGGCGGCCGGCCCCGGCCGCGCCGGTTCCGTCGTCATGACGCTTCTCCCATGGCCGCCCGGATAACGCCTTCGCGGGTCGCCGAGCCGCGAGGGAATTCGGCGATGACGCGGCCCCGGTGCATGGCCAGGATGCGGTCCGACATGGCCAGCAGCTCCTCGATTTCGGACGTCACCAGGAGAATCGCCATTCCCGAGGCGGTCCAGGTGTTCATCAGCTCGTAAATATCGCGTTTGGCCCCGACGTCGATCCCGATCGTGGGCTCGTCCAGCAGCAGGATCTCCGGCTCCGCGAGGAGCCACTTGGCGATGACGACCTTCTGCTGGTTTCCGCCGGACAGGGTCCGGACCTCCTGCTCGAGAGACCGGGTCCGGATGCCCAGCGACTTGACGTATCCGGCCGCCGCGTCCTCCTCGTCGGGCCGGCGGACCCAGCCGCGGGGCGAAAAGTCCCGGATCGCGGCCAGCGAAATGTTCCGGCCGACGCTCATGATGGGGACGAGCCCGGTCCCCTTTCGGTCGCTGGTCAGGAGGGCCAGGCCCGAGGCGACGGAGTCCCTGGGCGAGCGGGCCGCGAAAGCGCGGCCCCGGAGCCGCACCGTCCCGCCGGCCGGACGGCCGTGGGCTCCGAAAAGGCCGTCGGCGAGTTCGCTCTTTCCCGAGCCGTGGAGGCCGGCGACGCCCAGGATCTCGCCGGCATGCAGGTCGAACGTGACCCCTTCGACCGCCCACCGCCTGACCCCGGCCGGGTCGGCGATCCGGAGGTTTTCGACCTCCAGCACTTTCGGGCCGCGGACGCCCCGGCGCGGCGGAAACTGCCCGGAGAGTTCGCGTCCGACCATCCAGCCGACGAGCCGGTCGGGCGGCAGGTCGGCGGCCGCGGCGGTGCCCACGTAGCGCCCGTCCCGGAGCACGGTGATGCGGTCTCCGATCTCGTAGATCTCTTCCATGCGATGGGAGATATAGATGATCCCGCAGCCCCGGGACTTGAGGTCGGCGATCATGGCGAAAAGGCGCTCGGTTTCGAACTCGTTCAGGGCGCTGGTCGGTTCGTCCATGATGAAGATGCCGGCCCGGTAGACGAGGGCCTTGGCGATCTCGATCATCTGCCGGACGGCGACCGGGTAGTCCCCCACGGCCCGGTCGAGGTCGACGGGGATCCCGAAGCCGGCCAGGACGGACTTGGCCCGGGCCGCCTCGGACCGGAAGTCCATCCAGGCTCCCGCCTTCGCGAGCTCCCGGCCGAGGAAAATGTTGTCCCGGACGCTCATCGACTCCACAAGGGACATTTCCTGGTGGATGGTCGAGATTCCGCGGGCCGCGGCCTCCTGGGGCGACCTGAACCGGACCGGCCGCCCGTCCAACCGAACCTCCCCCGAATAATCGGTATGGACGCCGGCCAGGATCTTGATCAAGGTCGTCTTGCCGGCCCCGTTTTCCCCGGCCAGGACATGGACTTCTCCGGCGCGAAGCTCGAATCTCACGCCGTCCAGGACCCGGACCCGGGAGAAGGCCTTGGAGACGCCCTCGACAGAGAGGAGCAAGATTCAGGTCACCTCCGGCAGCAGATTCGTCTTGACTTTTGGCCTCATGGGCTGGTAATTATAGCATAGCTCAAATGATTGCGCCAAACGTTTGTCCTGATAAAACAAAGAAATTCCCTGCACCGCCCGTTAACAACGGCTCCCGAGGAGTGATCGCATGACCATCAAGTCGATCCAGGCGTTGACAGGCTTCTCATACTCCACGATTTCACGAGTGGTCAACGGGAAGGCCAAGGAATACCGGATCTCGGACGAAACCAGCGAGAGAATCCTGAAGGCCGCCGAACAGCTCAACTACCGGCCGAACATCCTGGCCCGGGGTCTGCGCCTGAAGAAGACCATGACCATCGGCCTGATCGTCTCCGACATCCAGAACCCGTTTTTCGGCGAGCTCGGCTCGGGCATCGAGCGTGAGCTCAGGTCCCATGGCTACAGCACGATCCTGTGCAACGCCAACGAGGTCGCCGAGAACGAGGAATTCTACCTGAGGGTCCTTGTCGACCGGAACGTGGACGGCATCATCATCGTGCCCATCCAGACCGAGGAGTGGAGCTACCTCGAGACGCTGGGCAAGACCACCCCGGTCGTGCTGATGGACCGGACCTTCTATCATACCGAGCTGCCCTGGGTGACAAGCGAAAACGCCGGGGCCGCGGAAGTCATGGCGGACCGGCTGATCGCGGCCGGCCACGAGCGCATCGCCTACCTCGGCGGGACGCCTCAGAGCTACATCACCGACGTCCGGTTCAACGGGTACCGGCGCTCCCTGGAGCGGCACGGCATCGCTCTCGACCCGGGACTCGTCTTCTCGGCAGGATATTCGATCAAGGCGGGGCGGGAGATGATGGCTGCGGCCCTGGAGCGGAATCCCGGCCTGAGGGCGGCATTCTGCGTCAACAACCTCGTCTTCCAGGGGGCGATGAAGGTCGTCCAGCAGGCCGAGATGAGCGGCGGCCCGGCCGTCCTCATGGCCGCCTTCGATATCAAGGCCTACTGCGACGTCATCCAGCGGCCGCTCGTTTGCGCCAACCAGGACGTGGAAACGATCGCTTTGACGGCCGTCAACCTCATCCTGGACCGCATCAACGACCGGCCCAGCGAAAGGAGCCACGTCATCGTCCCGATCAACGTCGCGACGCACCGGCTCAAGGCGGCCGGCGTTTGAGCCGTTCCGCCGGCCCGAGCCGCACGAAAGGAGGCCCGATGACACGATCCCTAGGTCTCGTCCTTCTCGGGGCCGCGGCCTGCGGCCTGCTGCTGTCCGCCGCGCCGTCGGCGGATTTCGAGCCCATCACCTCCGTCTGGGCCCGCTGCCGGGAGACGCTGTCCCCTGTTTCCTTCGAAGTCCTCAGCGACACGGTGGTCGCCTCCGAAACGGACCCGGCCCTGAGCCTGCGCCGGGTCGAGGTCCGCTTCACCAGCCAGACCGCCGGGCAGTGGGAGCGGCGCATGGCCCACACCGCCGTCATCCACATGCCCGCCGACCAGGCCCGAAACGCCTCACCGGCGCGGCGCGGCAAGGTCGTCATCATCGCCTCCGCCTACGGGGACACGACGATCGTCGACAACTACGGCGAGCCGATCGCCGCCCTGACGGGCTACCCGACCATGGTCCTGCCCGTTCCCGGCGAATACGACGGCCACGACGGCGAGAGCTGCTGGGTGTATTTCTTCCGGGCTCTCCTCCAGGACACGCAGGACCCGATGAACCAACAGTACTTCCGGCTGGCCGTGCCGTACCTCCGGGCCCTCGACGTCTTCCAGGCCTTCCTCAAAGTGGACCGGCTCCGGGCGGTTATCGGCGGCCACAGCAAGCGGGCCCCGTCGGCCTTCAACGCCGCCGCCCTGGACCCCGAACGGGTCGCCGGCGTCGTTTACATGGGCATGGAATCCACCTTCGCCGGATACGAAGGCAAGCCCTGGCAGGGCATTTCGCCCGCCCACAGCCAGGCGACCGTCTCCTGCCCTGTCCTCTACCTCGGGGCCACCAACGAGGACGGCTACGAGATGTTCAACATCAACCGGCTCCAGGCCCGGATGACGAATCCCTGGACCATCGACTATATCCCCAACTACCGGCACTCGACCAATTCCGAAATCCAGATCTTGAACTGGCGGATGTGGGTCTCCCACGTCTTCGAGGGCCGGCCGGTCGCCCGGGTCGACGGGCCGGAGTGGGAGGAGAACGCCGAGGGCACGATCTTCAGGGCCGCCATCGACACGCCCAACAAGCTCATCTACGCCAAGGCCTGGTATGTCTATTGCGACGACGTTCCCTATTGGAGGGACCTGATGTGGTACCCCGCCTACATGAAAAGGAAGGGAGACAAGTACGAAGCTTTCGTCTCCGGCAAGCTGCCCGACGCCTGGCTCGTCGAGGTCAAGGACATCGCCTCGGGCCGGGTGGGCTACGTGACCAGCCTGCCCCAGGACATCACCGGGAAGCCCACCAAGGAGCGCTATTCCCGGGGTTGGAAGTCCCGCAACTGGGAGCCCAAGAAGGCCCCGGCCGGCCCCGTAAAAAAGGCCGGGGACGGGAAGGCGGTGCGCCCGTGAGGCCGGTCCGGACCTCTCTCGTCCTGGCGCTCGTCCTGGCCGGGGGTTTCCTGGCCGCCGCCGGAGCCCGGAACGACGAACCGGCGGCCGTCCCGAGCCCGGCGGAGATGTGGGCCCGGCTGCGGGCGACCCTTCCCCCTCCGGGCATCACGGTCACGAAGGACGAGATCGTCGCTTCCGACTCGGTCCCGGGCCTCGAACTGAGGCGGGTGGAGGTCAAGTTCTACAGCCAGGAGATCGAGGGCCGCAAATGGGGACACCCGTGCGTCCTGTTCATGCCGGCCGACGCCGCGCTGCGCAACCGTCCCGGCCGCCGCGGCAAGATCATCGTAGTCGGGCAGCGCAGCTGGGACGGGCTGGCCACCGGGCCGTGGCGGGAGGCATTTCTCGGGAACTACGGCGAGCCGATCGCCGCCCTGACGGGTTACCCCACGATGATCTGCCCCGTTCCCGGAGAGTACGACGACGAATTCCCCGGCCGCGAGATCTCGATCGGCTTTTTGAACGACCTCCGGAAGAAAACCGGCGATCCCGCCGACCATAACTACTTCCGCCTGGCCGTGCCGTACCTCCGGGCGCTCGACGTCGCTGCGTCGGTCCTCGGCTGGGACAAGTCCGAGATCAGGGCCGTCATCGGCGGGCACAGCAAGCGGGCCACCTCGGCCTACACGGCCGCGGCCGCCGACCCGGAGCGGATCGCCGGAGTCGTCTACATGGGCAACGAGTCGACCTGGAGCGGATACGCCGGGACGCCCCTGGAAGCGATTTCCCCGGCCTTCACCCAGGCCTGGGTCAAGGCCCCGGTCCTGTACCTCGGCGGAACCAACGAAGACGGCTACAAAATGTTCAACATCAACGAGATCCAGCGGATCATGGGCGGCCGCTGGACGGTCGAGATGATCCCCAACTACCGCCACGCCTCGATGTCCGAGAAGCACTTCCTGGACTGGAGGATGTGGGTTTCGCACGTTTTCGACGGCCGGCCCCTCACGACGATCGACGGCCTCGAACGCGAGGACGTGGCCGAAGGTTTCAGCTGGGGCGGGCGGGAGGTCGAGGCGGGATCCCTCTTCAGGGCCCGGGTCCGCTCGCCCAACAAGATCATCCAGGTCAAGGTCTGGTACGTCTACTGCGACGATATGCCTTACTGGCGGGACCTGGTCTGGTACCCGGAGTTCATGGTCCCGGCCGGAGACGGGGTCTACCAGGGATACGTGAAGGGGAAGCTGCCCGACGCCTGGCTGATCGAGGTCAAGGACACCGCCTCGGGCTTTCCCGGCTACGTGAGCAGCCTGCCCCAGGACATCACCGGCCTGGCCACCGAGACCCGGGTCTCCCGCGGCTCGCGGTCCCGGCAATGGGCGCCCCGGAAGGACAAGACCCCCGGGGCCGGTGACAAATAAGAAACGGCCGGCCGACGCCGGCGTCAAGAACGGAGGCTTTCGATGATGCGAAAACGACGATCATTCCTGCTCCCGGGCCTCTTCGGCCTGGCTCTTCTGGCCGCCGGCGAGGTCCGGGCCGCGGATTTCCCGGCCGTCCTCGGCGTGCGCGAAAAGGTCCGGACGATCAATGCCATCACTCAAAAGAGGCTCGACCGCCTGCTGCCCCGGCTGATGAAGGAGGCCGGGGTCGACATGTGGCTCATCGTCTGCGACGAGGATAACCTGGACCCGGTCTTCCGGACCATGATTCCCTACGACACATGGTGCCCGATCACCCAGATGCTGGTCCTCTACCGGAACCCGTCCGACGGCGCGGTGGAACGCCTGAACCTCTCCCGGACCGACATGCGGGGTCTCTACACCAACGCCTGGGACTGGCGGGCCTGGGACAACGCCAAGAAGGAGAGCCAGTGGGACTGCTTGGCCCGGGTCGTCAAGGAGCGGGACCCCAAGGTGATCGGCGTCAACGAGTCGGCCGTGATCTGGGCCGCCGACGGGCTGACGGTGACCCTCAAGAAGGAACTGGTCGCCTCCCTCGGGCCGAAGTACGCCGGGAGGCTCCGGCCGGCCGAGAAGCTGGCCGTCCTGTGGCTCGAAACCCTTCTCGACGAGGAAGTCGCTCTCTACGAGCACGTCTCGGCCGTCTCCCGGGCCCTGATCGCCGAGACCTTTTCGGACCTGGTCATCACGCCCGGCGTCACGACGACGGAGGACCTCCTCTACCATTTCATGCAGCGCGTCTCCGACCTGGGACTCGAGCGCTACGCCTGGCCCTGGTTCAGGATCAGGGCCAGGGCCCCGGAGGTCGAGGCGGAGTTCGGAAAGACCGAAACCGTCATCCGCCGCGGCGACTTCCTCCAGTGCGACGCGGGCATCCTCTACCTCCGCTATTACACGGACCAGGCCGAGTGGGCCTATGTCCTCCGGCCGGGAGAGACCGACGCGCCGGCCGGCGTCCGGGCCTTGATGGCCGAGGGAAATAGGCTCCAGGACGCCTATTGCGCCGCTTTCAAGGCCGGCCGGACCGGGAACGAAATCCTCCGGGCCGCGCTCGACCTGGCCGGGAAGGGGGGCATCCCCAAGCCGCGCATCTACTCCCATTCGATCGGCTACTATCTCCACGAGCCGGGGCCGCTCATCGGCCTGCCCTGGGAACAGTCCGATACGGGAGCCCGCGGAAACGTCGTCCTGGTCCCCAACAGCACCTTCACGGCCGAGCTGAGCGTAGCCGGCCCCGTCCCCGAAATGGGCGGACGGGAGATGACCTTGTCCCTGGAGGAGGTCCTGGCCTTCACCCCGGATGGGGTCCGCTTCCTGGGCGGCCGTCAGACGCGCTTCCATCTCATCAAGTGATGCGCCGGAGGCCGACTCGAGGGATCGTGATCGGATGGAGCGGCGACCTCATCGTGGACGTTCCCGCGGCCGGCCGGGAAACTCTGTTCCATTCGCGAAGGGAAAGGGACCGGCCTCGTCGCCTGGGAACCCATTTTTTTAGGTTTTCGTGTATGCTTGGGCTTGACATGGCGGAGCATTTCACTGAAAATAGGGCCGAATGAAACAAACGTTTGCGCCAAACGATTGTACAAAAAGCATGGCGCCTTTTTTGCCGTGTATCCCATTGCCGCCGAGGAAAGGTGCTGTCCCGGAAGCCGCGCACCGGGAAACAGACTTTTGAGGTGGTATTCCGATTCCTTCTTCCTGAGAGAGTGGCGCGGGCGCCTTCGTCTGAAGGCGCCCGCCCGCCGCTCTCGCCGGCGACAAATCGGGCCTCGGCCCCCGCAGCGCGGCAAAGGATGTTGACCATGACTTTCAGATCAGCTTTTTCCCTCCTGGGCGTCGCGATCCTTCTTGTCTCGTGCGCCCCGAAAGAACCTCCGGCCGGGCCGGAAGCCTCGGGCCTCACGGCCCCGCCCGCCGAAGCCGAACGCTGGGCGGACGAAACGCTGGCCGGCTTGAGCCTGGAGCAAAAAATCGGCCAGATGATCTGCGAGCAGATGAGGGGCGACTACAAGGCCGTCGACGACCCGGAGTTCGTCCGGCTTCTGGCCCTGATCCGTGACCACGGAATCGGGGGCTTCGTCGTCTACGGCGGCACTCCCCACGACACCGCCCGTCTTCTCAACCGCCTCCAGAAGGAATCCGTCCTGCCCCTGCTTTTCTCCTCCGACTTCGAGGGCGGCCCGGGCCAGCAGTTCAAGGGAGCTTCGGAATTCCCGGGCAACATGGCCCTCTCGGCCATCGATTCCGAGGAGACGGCCTATGCCGAGGGCAAGACCGGCGCGCTGGAAGGCCGGGCCATCGGCATCCATCTGACGTATTCCCCAGTGGTCGACGTCCAGACCCGGCCCGACAATCCCGTCCTGGGCGTGCGCTCCTTCGGCGCCGACATCGAGCGCTTGGGCCGCCTGGCCGGGGCCTATATCCGCGGCTACCAGGAGAACGGGATGTTGGCCACGGCCAAGCACTTTCCCGGCCGCGGCGACGTCCGCCTGATCCCGGGGACGGAATTCACCGTCAACGACAAGCCGGCCGCCGAAGTCGAAGCCCAGGACTTCGCGGCCTTCAAGAAGGCCATCGACGCCGGAGTGGCCTTCGTCATGAGCGAGCACATCGCCGTCCCCTCGGTCACCGACGGGTCGGACCTGCCGGCCAGCGTCGAGCCGCGCCTGGCCACCGGGTGGATCAGGGACAAGCTCGGGTTCCAGGGCGTCCTGACGACCGACGACATGTGGTACAAAAAGATCACCGACCGCTTCGGGCCGGTTCAAGCCTGTGTCCTCGCCGTCAAGGCCGGGCACGATGCGGTCCTGAAACCGGCCGACGCGGCGGCGACGATCGCGGGGCTGGTCGAGGCGGTGCGGTCGGGGGAGATTCCCGAGAAACAAATCGACGCCTCGGTCCGCAAGCTCCTGTACTGGAAAGCCCGGCTCAACCTCCACCGCAACCGCTTCGTCGCCGAGGATAAGATCTCTTCGGTCGTCGGCATCCGGGAGCACGAGGACCTCGTCCGCGACATCGCCGACCGCTCCCTGACCCTGCTCGTGAACCGCGGCGTGTTCCCGATGGCCGCCCCGAAACCCGGCCGGATCGTCCATATCTCGGTCCAGCGGAAGGCCAACGACGCCGCCCCGGCCGCGGTCGCGGCCAGGATCGCGGCCGCCTTCCCCGGAACGGCCTCCTTCGCCTTGGGCCCCTCCGTCAGGGACGAAGTCTATGACAAGGCCCTGGCCGCGGCCCGCGGCGCGGATACGGTCCTGCTGTCCCTGTTCAGCCAGCGCACGGCCTACGTGGACAACGGGCCCCTCCCCGACAAGGACCTGCGTTTCCTTCGCACCCTCACGGCCGCCAAGCCCGGCTCGGTCATCGTGATGTCCTACGGCAATCCCTACCTGGCCGGGAGCCCCGGCGATGCGGCGGCCTTCCTCGTCGGCTACGGCGAGGGCGGCTTCTACGGCAACCAGCTCGTCTATGCGGATTCGCTCATCCGTCTGATCAAGGGCGAGATAAAGCCGCAGGGCAAGCTCCCGGTCATGGTTTCCGGCGAGTTCCCGGCCGGAAGCGGCATCACCTACTGACCTAATGCCGAGAGGAGGAGTCATGCGTCTTCGATCGATCCAACTTGCGGGCCGGACCCTGGTGATGGGCCTTCTGCTGGCGGCCGCCGCGACCGCCTTCGCCCAGGACCAGCTCGGCGTCATCACCCGAAAGCAGCCGGGCCGGCGGATGCGGAATTCGAGCGGGCTGTTCGACCCCGAGTCGAACGCCGATGCCTTCCACATCGGACCCGGCGAAACGGTCGTCCTGGCCGACCTCGAGGGGCCGGGCGAGATCCAGCACATCTGGTTCACCATCGGCGCCTTCGACCGCCGGTACCCGCGGACCATGGTCTTCCGCATCTACTGGGACGGGGCCCTGACGCCCTCCGTCGAAAGCCCGCTCGGCGACTTCTTCGCCGCCGGCAACGGGATGCGGGCCAACGTCAGCACCCTGCCCATCGAGGTGACCTCCTACGGGCGGGCCCTCAATTGCTACTGGCGCATGCCCTTCCACAAGAGGGCCCGGCTGACGATGACCAACGACGGGCCGCGGCCCATCACCTCGTGCTACTTCTACATCGACTGGGCCAGGCTGGACGAGCTCCCGCCCGACACGCTGTACTTCCACGCCCGCTACAACCAGGAGTGGCCGGCCAAGCCGTTCACGTATTACACCCTTCTCGACGTCCAGGGCGACGGGCAGTACGTGGGCAGCGTCATCAACCTCCACAGCGCGGTCGGCAGCTGGTTCGGCGAGTCCGACGATCATTTCTATATCGACGGCGAGGAGGAGCCCAGCCTGGTCGGCACGGGCTTCGAGGACTACTTCTCCGACGCCTGGAACCTGCGCCTGTTCTCCAACCTGAACGCCGGGATCACCATCCGCGAATGGAACGGCGAGGACGCCCGGATCACGGGCTACAAGTGGCACATCAACGACCCGGTCATGTTCCGCAAGTCCCTCAAGGTCGACGTCGAGCGGCGGAGCTACGTCGCCGTCACCGACCCCAAGACGGGCGAAACCGTCAAGGGCGATTTCAAGTACCGCCCGGATTTTGTCTCCTCCGTGGCTTACTGGTACCAGCGGACCGTGGCCGAGCGCGCCAGGCCGTTTCCCACGCTCCGGGAGCGGCTGATGCCCGAGATCTGGGTCGAGCCGAGGGAGATGGCCGAACTCGCGGCGGACAAGTCGCCGCTCCGGACCTCCCCCGGGCTCAAGCCCGAGTCCGTCGCCAACCGGACCGGCTGGCGCAAGATGATGTTCTACGTCTACAACGAAAAACCGGGGGCCTGGGTCGAGATGCCCTGCGAGGTCAAGGAGGCCGGCCGGTATTCGATCTCCGTGTTCCCCATCCTTTTCCGGGAGAACGGGATCTGGAAGGTCAGCCTCAAAGGTCCGGGGTTCGACAAGGTCCTGGACCCGGCCATGGACCTCTGGGACCCCACTCTGGCCCTGAAGGAGAACTATCCCGAGAACGAGGTCTTCGGGACGAACGTCGAGAAGAAAGTCGGCATCTTCGACCTCCAGCCGGGCAAGTACACCTTCCGGTTCGAGTGCGTCGGGGCCCATCCCTTTTCGGTCGACCCCAAGACCGGGGGCAAGGGCTACAGCCTCCGGCTGGACGCCATCTCGGTCCGCCGGCTGCCCTGGGGCGACATGGCGGAATGGTACCGGGACTACCTTAAGAAAGAGGCGGCGCTCTTCGCCAGGCGCGAAGCCGAGGCCGGGAAAGTCGTGGCCGAGCTGGCCGCGGCCGTGAAGGCCTTCAAGGAGGACTACCTGCGCTACCCGGAGTCGCTCGACATCCTCATCGAACGCCCGGCCGAGATGAACCGGAGCTGGGCCAGCAAGGCCGGACGGTGGCCGTACTTCAAGGGCGACCGGGTCCCCCTCGACCCGTGGGGCCAGAAATACCGTTACCTCGTGCCCGGCCGATACAACCCTGACTCCTTCGACGTCTGGTCGGTCCACGGGGCCAGTCGGGACCCCTCGGTCTGGATCGGCAACTGGGACCCCGCCCGCAGCGCCGCGAAGAAGGGAGATTGACATGACACGACCCGGATACGACCGCAGGACTTTCCTGGCCGGGCTGGCCGCGACCGGCCTCAGCCTGAAAACGCTCGGAAAGAAGGCCCTGGCCGCCGGGCGGGCGGCCGCTGCGAACCGCCCGCTGATCATCACCAGCAAGACGAACCGCTTCGTCAAGGAGGCCGTCACGCAGGCGGCCTGGGACACGCTGGCCAAGGGGGGCAGTCCGCTCGACGCCGCCGAGAAGGCGGTCAACGTTTCCGAGCGCGACTCCCGCGATGCGAGCGTTGGCTACGGCGGCGACCCGAACGAAGACGGCTTCCTCCAGCTCGACGCCTGCGTGATGAGCGGCCCCGACGGCAACAACGCCGGGGCCGTGGCCGCGCTCGAGAACATCAAGACGCCCTCCTCCGTGGCCCGGCTGGTCATGGAGCGGACCGACCACCTCCTGCTGGTCGGGAAGGGGGCGCTCAAGTACGCCAAGCTCCAGGGCTTCAAGGAGGAGGACCTCCTGACCGACGAGGCCCGGCGGCACTGGCGGGACTGGAAGGAAACCTTGAGCGACCGGGACTACTACCTGGCTCCCGACAAGGACAAGCCCGAGGGCGGGGGGACGATCAACGTCCTTGTCCTGGACGCCGCCGGGGGCATCGCCGGGGTCACCAGCACGGTCGGCCATCGCTTCAAGCTGGTCGGCCGGGTCGGCGATTCGCCGATCATCGGAGCCGGACTCTACGTCGACAACGCCGTGGGCGCGGCCGGGGCCACCGGACACGGCGAGGAATCGATCAAGGTTTGCGCCAGCTTCCTGGCCGTCGAGAAAATGCGCGAGGGCCAGACGCCCCAGGAGGCCTGCCGCTACGTCTGCCGGCGGATCGTCGACCGGCACGGCGGCCGGCCGATGTTCGGGTTCAAGATGGTGGCCCTCAACAAGGCCGGCCTCTACGGCTGCTGCGCCGTCCGGGGCCAGATCGACGAGGCCACCGGCAAGCTCGTGGGCCTGGGCTTCAGCGTCCACGACGCTCGGGGCCACAGGGGCGAGCGGGGCGAGGCCCTGCTCCCGCCCATGACCGAGGAGGAGCGCAAGCTCTACCCCTGGAGATAGAAACGGCCCGCCGGGCGCGGACCGGGAATCGAACACGGAGGAGATTATGAAAAAATCCATTCTGATCGCGGCCGTCGCCGTCGTCGCGGCCCTGAGCCTGGCCGCCGGGCCCCTGCCGGGCCAATCCATGGAGAAGCTGACGAGGCGCCAGGACGGCGTGTCGATGCGCGCCGCCAGCGGCAACAGCGTCGACAACAACGACAGCGCCCATCTCGGCAAGGGCCAGACCCTGACCATCGCCGACCTCCAGGGCCCGGGCAAGATCAGCCACATGTGGCTCGCCCCCTCGTCGATGAACATCCGGTACCCCCGGGCCCTGGTCCTGCGCATCTACTGGGACGGGGCCGAGGCGCCCTCGGTCGAAACGCCGCTCGGCGATTTCTTCGCCGTCGGCAACGGCATGCGGGCCGACGTGAATTCGCTGCCGGTCAAGGTCAGCTCCTACGGCCGCGGCTACAACTGCTACTGGGAAATGCCCTTCAAGTCCCGGGCCCGGATCACCGTCACCAACGAGTGCACGACCGACACGGCCGGACTCTACTACCAGATCGACTGGGTCAAGTGGGACCAGGCCCCGGCCGACCTGATGTATTTCCATGCCCGCTACCACCAGGAGCACCCGCCCGTGATGGGCCAGCCTTACACGGTCTTCAAGACCAGCGGCAACGGGCACTACGTCGGCACGGTGCTCTCCTCCCAGAACGCGATCGGCCACTGGTACGGCGAGGGGGACGATTTCTTCTACATCGACGGTGAGAAGACGCCCTCGATCTCCGGCACCGGGACCGAGGACTACTTCAACGAGGCCTGGAACATGCGCGTCCACTCGAGCCTCTACACGGGTTGCACGGTCTTCGAGCCGCGGTCCATCGACGCCCGGGTCTCCGCCTACCGCTGGCACATCCAGGACCCGGTGATCTTCAAGAAGGCCCTGACCTTCGAGATCGAGCGGACCGGCTTCATCATGAATTCCAAGGGCGAGCTGGTGTCCGAGTTCGGCCGGCGGCCGGACTACTGGTCGTCGGTCTCCTTCTGGTACCAGGACGCGGTGGCCGAGCCGTGGTGCCCGTTCCCGCCCTATAAGGACCGCGTCAACGTCGAGATCGTCCTTCATCTGCCCCGGGTCGTCGACACGATCCGGCACTCCGACGGCGTCGAGCTCCAGGTCAACCCGTACAGCCGGGCGACCTGGACGAAGCCCTGGTTCCGGGCCAAGAACGAGCGCCTCGGCGAATGGATCGAAATCCCGTTCACGGTCACCGAGAAGGGCCGCTACTCCATGTCCCTTTTCCAGCACCTGCGGGAAGACAACGGCATCTGGAAGGTTTTCATCGACGGCAAGGAGGTCTACGACGCCGGCGAGAGCCAGATCGCGGGCGGCTACGACGTCGACCTGGTCCTCCAACTCCCCAAGAACAAGGTCAACACGACCCTCGACTTCTACAACGTCTACCACAAGGACGAGCACGAGGATTACATCTACGGGCAGCGCCGCGAGCGCAAGATCGGACTCTTCGAGTTCGAGCCCGGGGAGCACAGGCTGAAGCTGGTCTGCATCGGGTCCAACCCTCTGTCCGTCGACCCGCTGACCCGAAAGCCCGGCTACAATCTCTCGGCCGACGTGCTGTCCGTGCGGAAGCTCCCGTTCGGCAACATGGACAAGTGGATCGAGGAGATGCTGAAGACCCTGAAGTTCAAGTAGTCTCGACTCGCGAATAACTCAGGTTAGGGCCGGGCCCTACTTGCGCAGGGCGTCGACCCGGGCCTTGACGTCGGGCTGGGCCGCGTTCATGGAGAGCGACTTCTCGTAGGCGGCCAGGGCCTCCGTGCGGTTCCCCGTAAGCTCGTAGGCTTGCCCCAGTCCGTTCAGGAGCTCGGTCGAGAGGCCGAACGAGGCCACGGCCTCGTTGAGCACGGCCACGGCCCTGTCCGGCCGGCCGGATTCTTTGTAGGCCCGGCCGGACAGCACGAGAAGGTCGTAGGTCTTCTCCTCGCCGCCGAGGAGCGGCTCGAGGGCCGCGGCGGCTTCGGCCGGCCGCCCCAGCCGGAGCTCCGCCCGGGCCAGGTCCAGCCGCGCCTCGCCAATGCCGGGGGAGAGATCGAGCGCCCGGCGCAGACGGGCCGCGGCCGCGGCGTAATCGCCGGTGTTCAAGAGCTCGAGACCCAGGAGACGCTGGGTTTCCGCCTCGCCCGTCGGAGGCTCGTCCGGGACCCAGGGCCGGGGAAGGTAGGTCAGCGGCGAGACGACAAAAGTTTCCCGCCTGGACGCGACATCCGAGCCGTCGGCCCCGACAAGCGTGGCCACGAGGGTGTAGTAGCCGGGCTCGAAACCCTCCAGCCCGAAGGATTCGATGATGTCCGGGCCGCCGCGATACCTGGACAGGGGCTGGAGGTCCGTCGAGCGCTCCTCGTCGTCCTTGAGGAACGTGAACCTCACGGAGCCCCCGTCGGCCAGCTCTTTCGGGGCGTTGATGACCTGGAAATACGCGTAGAGAGTGTCACCGGAGATGAAGGAGTTTCCCGGCTGGCCGTAGAGCTGGACGTCCCCGAACACGAAGGGCTTGACCCCCCGGGCGGGGCCCTCGGCCGGGGCGGGCTTGGCGTTGAAGGCCAGCAGAAGCCCGCTTATCTCGAGGCGGCCGGGGTTCGCCGGGACCTCGATCGTGGTCTCCGCGGAGGTGAATTCCTTGGACACCGTGTTCTTCATGATCAGCGAAAAGCGGTACTTGCCGGGGATGACGGGGAAGGCCTTCACGAAATCCATCGGGCGCTCGCGCAGCCGGGCGTATTGCTCGCCGGTGAGCTGAAGGGGGATCGTCTTGTCGAACTGGTAGACGGTCCGGCCGGACTCGTCCGTCAGGATCCCGTTGAGGTTGATCGAAGTGTAGACGCGGCCCTCGTATTCGCCGAGGGACAGGTTGGAGGGCTCCAGGGCGACGTGGAGCCAGGCGGTCCCCGACGGGTCCCGGAAGATCTTGACGACGGTGTTGCTGTCGATGTAGTTCGTCGAGTATTCGACGTCGACGACGTCCCTGAATTCGGCGAACTTCTGGGCGTACTTATCCTCGACCTTCTTGACGGCGTAGAGGTCGATGTTGTGGAGCATCTCGGCCGAGGAGAGGGACGGGAAATTCATGACCGTCTCGCCGGGGATGAGCGAGATCGTGGCCCGGGCCAGTTCCGGTTCGACCAGGTCGATGAGATAGAGGGCCGATTCGTAATCTCCGATCGAGCCTTTGTAGCTCGGGATCAGGTCCCAGGGACCGTTGACCCCCGGGTTGTAGAGGACGAAATCGCCGACCCCGTTTTTCTGGAAGAAGAGCAGGTTGAACGCGTCCGGCAGGTTGTAGCCCTGGATGCCCTGGTAGCTCCAGATCTGGGCCGGAAAGTAGGTTTCCTGGCCCATGAACTCCCGGCGGGTCATGGGCTCGCCGAGCAGGACATAGATCTTGCCGCGGTCGGTCTGCCAGCCCGGCTTGCCGTAGCCGCGGAATCTCCTGTTGGCGTACTGCAGCCGGCGGTAATGCTCGTCCCTGAACTCGTTGGCCTCGGTGCCGGGCGTGGGGTCCCGGTGCTTCCAGAAAGCGTCGACGAAGAGGTTGCGCTCCCGGTCGGAGGTCAGGCCGAGAAAGACGGACCTCTCCCGCGGCGTGATGATGTAGAAGACCTCCTCGTCGAGCCATTGGCGGTACTTCGGGGGTAGGTCGGCGGCCCGCTGGGCGGCCGCGGGAACGGCGCCGGACGGGGCGATGCGGGCTTCGGCGGATGCCGCCGGCGCCGCAGGGGGCAGAAACAGGGCCGCGGCGACGGCCAACGCCGAGGCCGTCGCGGCCAGCCGGGCCGGGGAACGGCGGGCGGCCGAGAGCGGCCCGGCCGTTCCTTCGGCTTTATTCTTCCAGGCGGTTTTCTCAGTCATTGTCGTCATCTCTCCATTATACCCGGACCGTCGAAAAAAGGGACCGGGCAAGCCTCTTTTCCTTGACAAGCATCGGACCTTGAGTTATAGATTATGCAATCGATTGTTCTAAATGTCAATAACCGCCGTCCGAGTGAGGTGACACCATGACCCGTAAGATTCTGTATTCCTTCGCGATCCTGGCCCTTTCCGGGTTCGTGATCTGGTCGGTCCGGGCCGCCCAGCAGGAACGCCAGGCCCCGCCTTTCCACACGGGCGGCGCCCTGTTCCCCGAGCCCGGTCCGGTCACCCCTCCGGGCGCGGCCTTCGTTCCGGACAACCCAATGGCCCTGCTGGCCAAGCCCAAGAATTTCACCGCCTCGCGGGTCAGCTCCTATGACCGGGCCGGGGCCAACATCGACATGGCCGTCATCCCGCCGACGGGCGAGGAGTTCGTTTTGGCCGACATCAAGGGGCCGGGCGCGATCACCCACATCTGGACGACGTTTTACGGCGGCGGGCGGGACCTCCTCCTCCGGGTGTATTGGGAGGGGAGCCCGAACCCGAGCATCGAGGCGCCGATCGGCGACTTTTTCGGGGTGGCCATGGGCATCAACGCCCCGATTACGGCCTATCCGGTGCAGGCATCCTCGGGCGGCCGGGCCCGCAACAGCTGGTGGTATATGCCGTTCAACAAGTCGGCCCGGGTGACGGTGGTCAACATGCGGCCGCCGGACTTTTTCGAGGGCACGGACGTCCCGCTTCGCCATCACAATACGCTGTACTATTACATCGATTACCAGGCCTACAGCCGGCCCGTGCCCGACATCACGTACTTCCACGCCCGGTTCCGGGAGAAGGACCCGACGGAGCGGGGGGTGCCGGTCCGCCTGGCCGAGATCGAGGGCGACGGGCACTTCGTGGGCGTGGTCATGGGCCAGAGGGCCAGGACGGCCGGCTGGTTCGGCGAGGGCGACGACATCATCACCGTGGACGGGAAGGTGTCCTTCATCGGGACCGGGACGGAGGATTATTTCTGCGATGCCTGGGGCTTCCGGGTGTTCAGCAATCCCTACAACGGCGTGGCCGTCTACGAAGGGCGGAGGGTCGGAGACAGGCTGAGCGCCTACCGGTTCCACATCGTCGACCCGATCCCCTTCCGGAAATCGTTCGTGTTCGACATCGAGCACTGGCCGTGGGTCAGCGTCTGGCCCAACACGGGGCGCGAGTATTATTCGAGCACGTCCTTCTGGTACCAGAAGGCGCTCCACAAGCCGTGGCCGAGGCTCGAGGGGTTCATCCCCCAGGAGCCGTGGGACCCGGCCAAGGGGCGGTGGTTCGTGCCCGGGGCGCTCGAAGCCGAGGACCTGACGATCACCGGCTTCCGCGCGGCCGGGGGCGGAGCGGGCGGTGAGGAGGGCAAGGGAAGCGGCGTCAGGCCCGAGCGGACGTTCATGATGCCGAATTTCAGCGGCGATTATTACCTTGGATTCGACGCGGGGAAGGGCGGGACGCTGTCGGTGGCCGTGCCGGCCAGGGAGGCCGGCCGGTACACGGTGAAAGTCCGCTATGTCCGCGGCGAGGACTTCGGAATCGTGAGGCTGAAGGTGAATGGGCGCGAGGCGGGAGAGCCCATCGACATCTTCCTCCAGACGGAGGGCAAGCAGCCGCGGGCCATCTGGCCGCCCAAGGAGTACGCCTTCCGGGGGGTCGAGCTCGAGAAAGGCGCGAACACGTTCGAGTTCGAGGTCGTGGACAAGAATCCGGAATCGGCCGGCTACAAGATCGGGATCGACTGCCTGCTCCTGGAGAAGGAGACGGGGTCGGCCGAAACGGCGGCCGCGGACGGAACACCGGCTGAAATCCCCGGGGCGCAGCCGGAGGGAAGGCGATGAGGCCGGGGGTGAATCGATCTCTCGAGAGCGGGGCGAGGCCGGGGGAGCCGATTCCGGGCGCCGGGCGAACGGGGAGTCGGCGGCGGCCGGAACGGAGCCGCGCGGCGACGGCCTCCATTTCATGGCGGATGGGGGCGATCATTCCGGCGGTCTTCCTGGCGCTCGGACTGTCGATGGGGGCGAGGGAGGCGAAGGCTGTCGCGGCGGGCGGACAGGAGGCCGATCCGATGGCGGCCCTCGCGAGGTCGCAGGATTTCACGGCGGCCAGGGCCAGCTCGACGGCGCGCGACGGGGGGAACCTGGACACGGTCGACATCCCGGCCGACGGAAGCGAGGTGACGATCGCCGAGATCCCGGGGCCGGGGGCCATCACCCACATCTGGAACACGTTCCGGGGCAACGGCCGCGACCTGGTCGTGAGGATCTACTGGGAAGGCAGCGGGCACCCGAGCGTCGAGGCCCCGATCGGGGACCTTTTCGGAGTGGCCATGGGCGTCAATGCCGATGTCCGGAGCTATCCGGTCCAGGACACTTCGGGCGGCCGGGCCCGGAACTGCTGGTGGCGCATGCCGTTCAACAAGTCGGCCCGGGTGACGGTGAGCAACGCCGGTCCCGAGAAGCGGCTCATCAAGCTCTATTACTATATCGATTATGCGCGGTACGCGAAACCGGTCGGGGACATCAATTACTTCCACGCCCGGTTCATCGAGACGGACCCGACCGTGCGCGGCAAGCCGGTTCTGCTGGCCGAGGCCTCGGGAGAGGGGCATTTCGTGGGCGTCGTCATGGGCGTGAGGAAGCGGACGCCGGGCTGGTTCGGCGAGGGCGACGACATTATCACGGTCGACGGGAAGCGTGCCTTCGTCGGGACCGGGACGGAAGATTATTTCTGCGACGCCTGGGGCTTCCGGGTCTTCAGCAGCCTGTTCCACGGCGTCCCGGTCTACGAGGGAAGGCGGGTCGGCGACAGGCTGAGCGCCTACCGGTTCCACGTCCTGGACCCCATCCCGTTCCGCAAATCGTTCAAGTTCGAAATCGAGCATTGGCCCTGGGTGAGCCCGCTGCCCAACAGCGGGAGGGAGTACTATTCGAGCACGGCGTTCTGGTACCAGGCGGACATCCATGAAGCCTGGCCGCGCCTGACGGAGATCGTCTCGAACGGACCCTGGGACCCGGCCAAGGGGCGGTGGCATGCGCCGGGCGCCCTGGAGGCGGAGGACTTGGGCGTCCTGGGCTGGAAGAGCACGGCCGTGGAGCCGCCGGACGGCTCCGCGCCGAGGATCGAGCCCGACACCGATAGCCGTGACGTCCTCAAGGGGCTGCTGCGGTTCGGGCCGCAGCCGCGGCCGGTGTTCCTGATGCCGAACTTCAGCGGCGACCATATCCTGGGCTTCGACCCGGGAGGCGCAGGGGGCGAGTTCACGCTGGCCGTGCCGGCCGCGGCGGGCTGGAGGCGGACCGTGAAAGTGGCCTACGTCCGGGGCGAGGACTTCGGGACAGTCCAGCTCTATGTCAACGGGAAGGCGGCGGGCGGGCCGGTCGACACGTTCCTGAAAACCGACGGGCTGTCGAGGCCGATCTGGCCGCCGAATGAGTTCGTGTTCGAGGGGGTGGAGCTCCGGCCGGGAATGAACGAGTTCCGGTTCGTCGTCACCGGCAGGAACGGTGATTCCGCGGGCTGCCGAATGGCCATCGATTATCTAAAATTGGGGTCGGGCCAAGATAAGTGATTGATAATTCTATAAATCGGTCCAAACCGGGGCTGTTTTGAGGCCTTAAACCCGCATTTTGGCCGCCGAAAACGACGACTTAACCTGAATTATTCAGTGCCCGTCACGAAACTCTAAGTCGTTTTATATGTATAACTTACGAGGGCAGTTTTTCGCAAGTTCCTAACTGGTGATAACCATTTTATTATCAGTAAAATACGAAGGCCA